>OMKS01001956.1_pt1 | contig 17689 bp, 16 predicted proteins | sample 1674721 | NCBI WGS metagenome assembly OMKS01 (sample SAMN06264996, study PRJEB25208) | sediment metagenome | isolation source: hot spring sediment | place: USA: California | collected 2014-09-02
CTCACAGAAGGCGGCTGGACCGCGGCGACCAACGCCAGGCTCTCGTCCGCCTTCAGTCTGGCCATGCCGAATCCGGGATCGAGGGTGACGGCCTGTTCGAAATAGGCGGAAGCCCGGTCATAATCCCCCCGGTCTTCCATTTCGAGCCCCAACGAGTAAGCCATGAAGGCCTGGAGATTCTGGGTCGGGAAACGCTGGATTTCCGCACGCTGCTGAGGTGTCAGTTCGATGCCCATCGCGTCGATGATCCGGAAGACCAGATCCTTCTGCATCAGGAACATCTGTCTCAGGCCGTCCCTGAGGGTGATCGGATCGGTGAATTGCGTCCGGATCATATCCGCGTAGGCCACGTCCAGGTCCAGGGTCGTCCCGGTGACCGAAAAATGGCCGTGGATCATCTTGCCCGCGCCGATCATGCGTCCCAGTTTCGCCGCGGTCGCCTCGTCGATCAGTCCCGTCTGTCCCAGATTGATTTCATCCATCAGGGCCTGCACGCGGATCCGTTCCACGGGCCGGACCCCGGGCACCTGGCTGAGGTCGGTCATGAGCATTTCTGCGAGGCCCTTCCCCATCGGCGCAAAACGGACATCCTCGCCGATGTATTTCAGGGGCATGACGGCCACGGTCTGGGGGGAGGGAGGCCTGGCATCGAGGAGCTGTTCCTGGGCGAGGTAGGCGCGCATTTCATTTCGTATCTGATCGCGCATCAAGATTTTGTGCCTGCCCTGCATCTCTTTTCGAAAGGGCGCACGGTCAGAAAGCACCGCGTATTTTTCGTAAAGCCGGACCGCCGTCGCGGGTTTTTCCCGGGCCTCGAAAATCAATCCCAGGTAATATATAGCTTCGCCGTCGTGTTGATCGGTCCGGAAGACCTTCATAAAACACCGGGCCGATTTATCGAGGTCACCGGCTTCAAAAAGATAATGGCCCAGTTTCTTCCAGGTTTCATGGTCTTCCGGATTGTCCAGGAGCCGGCGGACCCAGCCGGATATTTGTTGCCGGGAGCCGTCCGTTGATGCGACCGCCGTCATGGAAGAGGCGACCAGTATGATCAGCAGGCAATGAACAATCCGGGAATGCGGCCTTCGGGTCGGCATGGATTTCCTCCGGTGGAGAGATTTTCGCTTCACAAGATCCATATCTTTGATCCAGATTCAGTTCCTCATTAACGATCCGGTCATCCGCGGTCAGTCCGGATCCCGGACGTTCGATTCAAACTGTCCGGTGTGGAGCATGACGAGTGTGCAGCCCCGGATTACCGGAATTCCGGCCCGGATCAGCCTTTTCTCGAGTTCCTCGGACTCGGTTCCCGGATTCAGGATGACCCGGGCCGGCCTCAGAGAGATGATTTCCTCGACAAGGGGCAGGCTGCGGGCGGGACCTACATAAACGGTCAGGGTTTGCACGGGGCGTTTGACATCGCGCAAAGAGCGGGAGACGGACAATCCTTCGATTTTGTCATGGATCGGGTGGATGGGGATGACGGGATAACGATGCGTTTTCAGCAGGCGGATGGCCTGGTTGGCATATCTGTCGGCTTTCGGACTGGCGCCCAGCACCGCCACGGTGTGGTCTTCCGCTGACATGCAAGCCCCCTCAGGCTTTTAAAAAAAAGAGGGCCGGGAACCCGAGGGTTCCCGGCCCGGATCGGATCAATTCAGTGGCCACGTAGCCGGCGTTGCCAGGGCTCTGCCGTTCGTGTCAAAAATATTGCTGATGGTGAAATTGTCGCCGGAGCCGTCTTCGCCGGCCGGGATCGTGATACTGTAGGTGCCGCCCAGCTGGTTGGCATTCCAGTTGAACGTGACGGCTGATAACGGCAGGACGTAAGCCGGATCACCGCCCGCCTCTGTGATGGAAAATGTCGGCACCGTGTCGGTCGACAGGTACTCGCTCGCGGTGAAACTGAGCGTGATGGTTCGCTGTGCTCCCCCGGTGTTGTCGGCGCTGGCCGACTGGACAAATCCGGTCAAGGTCGGATCCACATTATCCCGGAGGGGAGAGCCGATCGCATAACTTTGCAAGGTGCTCCCCGTGAAGCCGAGCACACAGAAGGTGATCCGCGTCCCGTCCGCGAAGGGCGTCTGCATGGTCGCGTCTCCAGGACGGCTGTCGAATCTTGCAGGCAGGGTGACATTCCCCGGAGCCGATCCGAAGGGGCCGCCCACCTGAATCCAGTCCGTATTTGCGCCATTGTCCCGCGCGTAGATATAATAACTGACCCCCGGCACGTCGATCCAGTCGAAAGTCAGCGTGGTGGTGTCAAAATCGCGCAGGGTGGTCGTGCCGAATCCCGTGACCGGGTCGGGCGCTCCTTCGATCTCCCAGGTGAAGGTTGTGGAAGATTGTCTCTCACTCGTGTCGAAGAGATTGCTGACCACGAACCGGTCACCCGCGGCGTTTCTGCCGGCGGGAACCGTGAGGGTGAAGGTGCCTCCCATCCGGTCGCTGTCCCAGGCGAAGGTTACGGCCGAGGTCGGCAGGGTATAGAGCGGGTCGCCGATGGGAGAATCCCCGTTTTCGACGATATCGAATGTCGGATCGGTCGCCGTCAAGAGGTATTCGCTGGCGGTGAAATGAACCAGGATGGTCCGGGTCGCCGCGTTTCTGATGTTGTTGGCGTTGCCCGTCTGGGTAAAGAAGGACACGGTCGGATTGACGTTGTCTCCCAGTGCCAATCCAGACGAGAACGTACCCAGTCCCGCGTTGTTTTCACCCACCACGTAGAAGGTGATCCGGACGCCGTTTGCGAAGGGTGTCTGGATGAGGTCATCCTTGAATACGTCGAACTGGGCGGGCAGGTTCACGGTTCCCGTGGCGGTCGTCAGGTGATCCTGGGGCGGATAGGGGCCGCCGACCCGGACCCGGTCGGTGTTCGTGGCGTTGTCCTGTGCATAGATGTAATAGCTGTCCACATTCGAAAGAGGATTCCAGCTGAACCCGAGAACGGTCGTATCGAAATCCCGCCGGCCGGTGGTGGTCGCGAACCCGGTGATCTGGGTGGGGACGGTCAGGTCGCCGGCGGCCATAAATATGATCATGCCTTCTTCGTAATCGCCCTCGATGGTCGAGAAGACCTTGTATGCCACCCCGTAGAGCAATCCGGGTTCGAGGTCTCTGTCCGGATCGATGACGATCCGCCGTCCGCCGTCCGCCGTCGTGACCGTGGCGGCGACGCGCAGGCTGTCGCTTCCCTCGTGGAGATGGACATAGCCGTAGGGGTTGGTCAGGTCGACCGGCATCGAGAAGTTGAGTTCGATATTCCGGCTTACCGGATGGTTCCGGAACATCTGACCCTCGACTTCCTGGACATTGCTGTATACGAAGCGGATCCCTTCCACCGTCTCGATGTCGAAGATGCCCTGGAAGAAGTGGTTATCCTGCGAGAGTCCCTCCAGGTGAAGGATATACCGCTCATTGGCCTGCAGGACCGGATACGGATTGATCGTCAGCACGATGTTGTTGCTCCAGGTCGCCTGGAACCCGATGGGCTGGGGTTCACGGGTCGTGAGCTCGATTTTAAAAGTCTCGGGAGACATGGCCTTCGAGAAAGTGATGATGATGTCGTCGGTCAGGCCGAAATTGCCGTGCTGGAAATTGTTGCGAACGATGAATGGCTCCGCGCCGCCCACCTGGAGGAAAATGGGATCGATCTCCTTGGTGCCGTTATAGATCAGGCCGTCCGTGCCGGCCCACTGGGTCGCATAAGTGCCCGATGTGTCGGAATAGGGAAGGGTGTAAAAATAGACCATCGAGCGGGACGCGGGCAGGTTGTTGAAAGAAAAGATGCCTGCCGTATTCGCGGTCGTCTCGTATCGGTTCGGCGAGATGTCGATTTCGCTGAAATCGGCGATGACGGTCACCCCGCCGGCCGGGTGGGTCTGTTCGTCGTGCTGCACCGCGTAAACGCGGCCGGTCGCACCGGCATTCAGGGTATACAGGTCGATATCCGCGGTGACGCTGAATTCGAAATCCTTGTCGGAGGGAATTTCATTTACGGCCAGATCATCGAGATCCGGGATGGTCACCCAGGTCCGGCTGATCGCGTAGTTCTCGTCTCCGGAAAAAGAGAGCTCATAATATCCGGGCGGAAGTTTGGTGATGGCGTAATAGCCGAGGTCGTCGGTCTTGGTGGTCCGGGTCTCGCCGTTGACGATCCATGTGACCAGGATGCTGTCGATCCGCGCGTTGGTGTTGGCATCCGTGACCACGCCGTGAATATAGCCGATCACACGGCCGTTCGACTCGAGATTGTTGTAGTAATTGGTGATGTTTTCGGTGCAGGCGAGGGCCAGGATCAGAATGAAGCAGAGTCCCCACAGCGAAACGCGTTTCATCATGACCTCCGTTTCTTTGACAATTGTAAGAAAACGGACGCGCACGAGAGAAGATGTGTCGTCCCTAAGGCAAACATTAACAACAGAATCCGACCCATGAACATTACTTCATTTAAATATGAGCCGGGTGTAAGATACACAAGTTTTTTTGCAAATGCAATAGTTTCGTTGATTTGTCCGCATTTTTTTAAATTTTTATATCCCCCGAATCTCCCTGATCCGGCGGCCGCTCCGATCATCTTGAAGGATTGTCGGCCATGAATCACGGATGCCGCCCCTTATCCTGTTCGATGGCGGCATAGGCATCATGATTGTGGATCGATTCCATATTCTCCGATTCGACCAGATACCATGCGATCCGTTCGTCCGCGTTCAGCCGGGATGAGACATCCCGGACGATGTCTTCCACGAATTTCGGGTTTTGGTAGGCTCTTTCGGTTACGGATTTCTCGTCTTCCCGTTTGAGCAGCGCGAAAAGCGGACTCGAAGCCGCCGACTCGGCGATTTCGATCAGTTCCTCCATCCAGACGAATCCCCGGTAACGCACGCGGATCCGGACGAGCGACCGCTGGTTGTGCGCGCCGTCATCCGACAGCTCCTTCGAACAGGGACACAGGGTCGTGACCGGGACATCCACGCCGAGGATGAAATCTTCCGTTTCCCCCAGCGTGCCGGAGAACAACCCGGTGTATTCCATCAGGCTGACCGCGCCGGATACCGGGGCTTTTTTTTCCATGAAATAGGGAAAGACGATTTCGAGATGCGCCTCTTCGGCCTCGAGCCGCGTTTTCATGCTCCTCAGGATGTCGCCGATTTTATCGATGTGCAATTCCCGGTGATGGGCGTTCAGGATCTCGATGAACCGGCTCATGTGCGTTCCGCGGAAGTTGTGAGGCAGGTTGACGGTCATCCTGAGCGACGCGATGGTGTGTTGGATCCCGTTCGTCCGGTCGAGCACGGAAACCGGATAGCGCAGGTTCTTGACCCCGACCCGGTCGATCGGAATCCGGCGCGGATCGGGCTGGTTCTGGATGTCCTTCATGCCTTGGAATCCTTCCGGTATTCGACCTTGACCACGGTCTTGACATTGCCTCGCGGATTGAAATCGCCGACGAGTTCCATCCACCTCGGCGTGATACAGGCCACCAGGTCGTCCAGGATCCGGTTGACGACGGCCTCATGATAATGGCTCTCGTCCCGATACCGGTTGATGTAGAGTTTCAGGGATTTGAGTTCGATGATCGACCGGTCCGGGCCGTATCGGACATGGATCGTCGCGAAATCCGGGTATCCGGTCATCGGACACGTGCAGGTGAATTCGGGGAGCGTGATCTCGACCACGTAATCCCGGTCCGGATACGGATTCGGCACCGCGGTCAGCCGGGTGTCACGGATTGCGAGGGGGGATTTTCTCACGTTTTCCTCCAAGAGATCATCTTTCATAAATCATCCTTTGCAAATTGTATTTTATGATTCAGTGACTTCAGGCAAGGTCATATCTTTAGATATATCTCGTCGGATCCGGGATGTCCGCTTCTGCGAATCCTTTTTTCCGGATGGAACAACTGTCGCACCGGCCGCAGGCGCGTCCGTCCGGGGCGGGATCGTAGCAGCTGAAGGTCATGCCGTAGTCGACGCCGAGTCCGATCCCCGTCCGGATGATTTCCGGTTTGGACATCCGGATCAGCGGCGTGCGGATACGGAACCGGGCGCCTTCGACGCCGGCTTTGGTGGCCAGCGCGGCCAGCCGCTCGAACGCCTCGATGTATTCCGGCCTGCAGTCCGGATATCCCGAATAGTCCACCGCGTTCACGCCGATGAAGATGTCCCGCGCGCCGATCACCTCCGCCCAGGCGAGGGCGTAGGCGAGGAAGAGGGTGTTCCGCGCCGGCACGTAGGTGACCGGAATCCCGCCGGCCCTGTCCGCGGCATCCCGGTCTTTCGGCACGGCGATGGCGCCGGTCAGGGCGGACCCCCCGATGCGTCCCAGATCCAGTTCGAGCACGAGATGTTCCGCCGCGCCGAGCGTCCGGGCGACACGCGCGGCCGCATCCAGTTCGATGCCGTGCCGCTGTCCGTACCGGAAGCTGAGGGCGAAGCATTCGAATCCCTCGGACCGGGCGACCGCGAACGCGGTGGCCGAATCGAGGCCCCCGCTGACCAGGACGACCGCTTTTTTCATGTCCTTACCTTCCCCGTTCCTCTCCGGGCCAGATGGTTTTGTGCAGCTGGGGCTGGAGCCGGACGTGTATTCCGTCCTCCAAAATCCACGATGCGAGATCCGAAAGCATCAGCCGGCTTTCAACCGGGCTGAACAGGATCCGGCAGCGTCCTTCGAGACGGTTTTCCCGGATCAACGCCGCGGCCCACTCGTAGTCCATCCGGTCCGCGATCACGCATTTGATCTCATCGTCCGGCCTGAGGGCCTCCAGGTTTTCCATCAGCAACTGCTCCGATTCGCCGCTCGAGGGACATTTGATGTCCATGATCCGGACCGCGGCTTCGGGCAGTACGGCGACCGGCAAAGACCCGTTGGTCTCGACGAGCACCGTGTATCCCGCTTCGGTCAGGGCCCCGGCCAGTTCCGGGGTTTTTTCCTGCAGGAGCGGCTCGCCGCCTGTGATCTCCACGAGCCGGCAGGGATATACGGCGACCTTTTCCAGGATCTGCCGGATCGAGAGGTCCTCTCCCTTTTCATACGCATACCGGGTATCGCACCAGGCGCAGCGGAGATTGCAGCCGGTCAGACGGATGAAGACGCACGGCAGGCCGGCGCGGGTCGATTCGCCCTGGATGGAATAAAAGATTTCATTGACTCTGAGCAAGATGATTTTTTCCGAAGTCCTTCTGCATCGGACAATCCGATGTAAGGACGCGCCGGGTGACAGTTTCCTCCGGGTCGTTCCTATTCCGGGAGCCTTACGGCTCGAAATAGCTGACGGCGTGGTGATCGGATTCCCAGACCGTCACCTGAGCGAGACGCACGCCCGCGGGGAGTCGTTTGACGACTTCCTGATGGATGTAGCGGGCCAGATGCTCCGCCGTGGGATTCCGGGTGTCGAAAGGCGCGACGGTATTGATGTCCTGATGATCGAGCCGGTCGATCACCGATTCCGCCATCTTCTTCAATTCCTTGAAGTCGATGCTGATGCCGATGTCGTTGATTTGGTTCATCTCCACTTCCACCCGCACCTTCCAGGTATGGCCGTGGACGCGTCCGCAATGCCCGTCGTATCCCACGAGGCGGTGGGCCGCGGAAAACCGGGTTTCGATGAAGGTTCTGAACACGCCTTTCTCCAGTCATTCATGGATGATTCATTCCGGTTCAGCCGGATGTAATGGAACGCTCCGAATTATAGCAAGTTTCCGCGGGGATGTCAAGGAATTATTGTGTAGACTCCCGGTCGGAGTCCCGGGGTGACCGGCATCCGGATCCAGGAGATGGTTTCACGATGTTTCCCGGACGGGAAGGGGATCCGACATCGGGGAGGGGAAACCGGATCGTGACCCGTGTTCCTTCGTCTTTCCTGCTCTCGATGCGGATGTCGCCCTGATGCTCGTCCGCGATCTTACGGACGATCGCCAGGCCGAGGCCGGTCCCTTTCGGCCGGGTGGTGAAATAGGGGTCGAACACCCGTGCGGCCGTCTCCGGATCCATCCCTTCCCCCCGGTCGCATATTTCAATCCCGATCGTTTTCCCGTCTCCGGACAGGGATGTGGCGACCGAGATCGCCGGCCGGGCCGGGGAGGCTTCGATGGCGTTCTGAAGCAGATTCCCGAGCATCCGCCTGATCTGTTCCCTGTCCGCATCGATCTCCGGCAGATCGTCCGAAAGCCGGGTTTCGATTTGGATGTTCCCCGCGGTTTCCTCCATGAGTCGGACGACCGAGCGGATCGTCTCGTTAAGCCGGATCCGCGTTTTGTCCGGTCGGGGCATACGCGCGAAATCCGCAAATTCCGCGGCCAGGTTCCGCAGGCTTTTGAATTCCTCCTCGATCGCGTCCAACTGTTTCATCAGCCGGGGATCGGCCTGTCTTTCGTCTTCGATGTTTCGCAGGTTTCTCAACGAGACGGCGATCGGGGTGAGGCTGTTTCTGATTTCATGAGAAATCCGGCGTGCCGCCTCCTGCCGGGCGGTGACGCGTTCGGCCTCGATCAGTTTTCGGCGCGCCGCCTCCAGGTCCGAGAGCATTCCGTTGAAAGCATCCACGAGAAACCGGAATTCACCCCGGGCCCGGACCGCCACCCGGGCCGACAGATCCCCTTCGGCCGCCTCCCGCATGCCGGCCACCAGTCCGCGGATCGGTTCGCTGACCCCGCGCGAGAGACTCCGCGCCGCGAACACGGCGAACAACGCGAGGAGGGCCAGCGTCAGAATCGCCGCAGACCAGATCCGGTTCTTTTGAATCAAAGATTCCTTAAGGAGGGAGAGGGCGTTGTATGCGGTGAGCGCGCCGGAAATCTTCTCCTTGGCTTCCACGACCGGCCGCGGAATTGCCACCATCAGGACGGCCGCAGAAGAATCGGGACGGCGGCCGGCGACCGACAACCACTCCCGGTCTCCGACACGCACCAGACGGCTCGAACGTCCTTTCGAAAGGGTGTGGGAAAACAGGCGCTTGTCCGGAATCCATCCGTCCGGAAGGGCGCAATCCGGCGCCCGGACGACGTGCGGACTTTCGTCCTCCCGTTCCATCCATCCCCCCCAGGCGATGCGGTGGCGCGCCAGCAGATCCGGGTTCCACGCATCCTGATCGGGATGGGTTTCCAAAAAGCGGAATCCGTCTTCCTCCAGACCGGTTCGCAGGGTACCGAGCGCGGTCTCGAGCGCCTCGCCGACTCCGGGCATGAAAAGGAGGCGTGCACTCTGGGTGAAGAGCGAGGCGGACAGGAAAATCAGCGGGACGACGGGTGCCAGGCCGAACAGGAGAAAGAGGATGGTGAGCCGGGTCTGGAAGCGCGCGCGGTCGCGATGCCTGCGCCACAGCAGGGTGCAAAAAGCGGAAAGGATGAGCAGCGCGGCGGCCAGTCCGATGAAAAAGAGGCGCATGATCAGCCCCCGATGCGTTTTCGCATGGCCAGGTATTGCATGAGCGCCCGGTCATAATCCTGTGTCGTTTCGAGCGGGACATAATCGATACGGCTCGCACGGCACTCCTTCTTGAACCGGTCCTGCCAGGCGGCCAGGGCGTCCTGGTAGGCGGCGCGGATCTGCCAGGCATCTGTCCGGATATGCCGCCCGGATTCCATGTCCACGAACAGGCTGTCGCCTTCGAACGAGAAGCGTTGTTCCATCGGATCCAAAATATGAAAGACGATGACCTCGTGTTTTCTGTGGCGGAAGTGTTTGAGCGCGCCGAGCAGGGCGTCGGGATCGTCCATCAGATCCGAGAAGACGATGATCAGGCCGCGCCGTTTGATGCGCTCGGCCAGGTCATGGAAGGTCGCGGCCAGGCCGGTTTCGCCGCCGGGTTCGAGGCCGTCCATCGTTTTCAGCAACAGGGGCAGATAACTCGAAACCGAACGCGGCGGGAGGTAGGTGGCGATGCGGGTGTCGAAGGTGATCAGGCCCACGGCATCCCGCTGGACCAGCATGAGATAGGCCAGCGCCGCCGCGAGATAGACGGCGTACCGCAGTTTCGAAAGGTCTTTTGAGGCGTACCCCATCGATCCCGAGGTGTCCAGCAACAGATAAGCCTTGAGGTTGGTCTCTTCTTCGAATTGCTTGACGAAATAGCGTTCGGTACGCCCGAGCACCTTCCAGTCGATGTTGCGGAAGGTATCCCCGGGCACGCACGGGCGGTATTCGGAGAATTCCACGGAAAACCCGTGATAGGGGCTTTTGTGGAGCCCCGTGATGAATCCCTCCACCACGAGGCGGGCCACCAGGTCGAGGCGCGACAGCCGCGAGACGACATCGGGCCTCAGATATTTCAGATAGGATTTCTCGGCTGCCATGGCTTGCGGGTGCGGTGAGATGTGTTTTCCCGCGACGGGGTGCATCGCCCCCCGCGGATCAAATCACGCCCATCCCCTTCAAATCAGACCATAATTCTTCCGTGTCGAAAGCCTTTCCCCGACGCCAGCGGCCGTTGTACTCCAGGGTGGGTACGACCCAGTCCCGGCCGCCGTTGGCGTCGATCACCTTCCGGACCGTCTCTTCCGGCTGGCGTTCGATGTCCCGGTAGATGAAATCGACGTGGTTTTCCATCAGGTACCGGATGGTTTTCTTCGAATGCGGGCACCACGATGTGGAATAGACGGTAAGCATCTCCTCATACCCTCCGCGTCTGTTCGGGATTTATTTCGATTTGCCTTTACAATATATATATATTTCGGACCGGAGTACAGGGTTTTTTCCGACGTTTTCGGGAGATCCGGCGTCAGGACGGGTTGTTCGTTCACTTGACTTTTAAAGCGGATTTGGGTATTATTGGGCAGTGCTCAAAAAAGGAGGACTTATGGACGCGCATATCCGTATCGTCGGTTCGGGCATTCGCGGCAACCGTCCCGGATTGGGTTTCCTGTTCCTGCTGCTTTTGTTTCTTCCCGGTTTCGTCCTGTCCCAGCACTTCACCGGTTCGTACCGCGTCTCCGCGCCGGAAGCCGGTCTCTTTTCGCTCGGCCCCGGCTATCTGAATCCCGCCATCCGGGGCGGGGTACTCGGAATCATGGACAATCCCGCCGCACTGGGGGGCGTCGAAGGCCGCTCCCTGGGACTCGTAATCGTCCTTCCGCAGTCATCGGAAGGGGACTTTTCCTTGCAGGCCACGGACTCCTCGGCTTTCTTCGCACCGCTGGTAATCGACGGCCGTGTGCGAATCGAAGAACAGGGCGGAGTGGGCGCCCTGGGATATGCTCAGAAACAGGGCCGGTTCGCATGGGGCATCGTGCTGTATCAACCCCGGCGGGCCGGATTCACCATGCAGGCCCGGGGTGATGTCACGCTGAAGACCCATTACATACTCGACAGGCCCCTGACCCGGGAGGAATTTCCGGATTTGCCTGTCGAAGAAATCCCGGTGCTCTGGGATATCGACGGGACGGTCGATCTTCGTTTATCGAGTTCCTCCTCAGAGATCGCCCTGTCGGTCTGGCCGGTGATGGCGGCGGCCGCGTACCGGCTCGGTCCGCTGAGCCTCGGTGCGGGGCTTCAGTATTTCCGGTACGGATCCGGAAACAAACCCGCGTATCTGACGAGTGAGATCACGGGGACCGGCGTGGTCTCAGGGACGCCGTACGGGGAAGATCCCGTGACCGGGCTTCCCTGGCGGGGGACGTTTTCAGCCGATTTTTCGGTTTCTGACCGGCCGCTCTCCGCGGAATATGTCATCGACCTGTCGGGGAACCGATTCGCCCTTTCCACGGGTTTTTCTTTCAATCTGGGACCCTTGTCCCTGGGAGCCAGCTACGGACGGGGATTCGCATCGGTCATGCGCGGCGGCTATCTTCTGACGACCATCCGCACCACAGGCCCGCCGGATCTCGACCGGATCACCGAAGCCCGGGTCGACTGGACCCTGCGTCCCGAACTCAGCGGCCATGCGGCACTCGATTTTGAGGATTTCGAAAAAGATACGGTCCGGTATCACGACAGCGGGTCGCTGTCGTTCGGGGGGTATCAGACGTTCGGTGCGGGAATCCGGTTCCTGTTTCTCGGGGCGTTCGCCGGCGGCCAGATTCCGGTGCGGTACCCCGAGTTCGGATCCACCCATTTCGGCCTGTACTGTGATCTGCCCGTTCCCATTATCCCGGTCCGGTTCAATCTCGGCCTGCTCGTCCGCACGGACGGCATATGGAGTTCTTCGAAAAGGATCACTCCGTACCGGGTGACCACGCATCTGGCGGGGGGGACGGCCGTCCGGCTTCCCCTTTCCCGCCGGCTCGGCATCGGCCGGAATCCCGCCTGGGTCCGGATCGGCGTGCGGTCGTCGCTGATGTCTCTCGCGCTGTCGGTCGTCGAGGACAATATCCGGGATCCGGAAAGAAAACGCATCCCGCCGATTCACAAGACGCTCGGACTGAGCGTGGGAATCGAGACGCCCCTCGAATTCTGAGCGGTGAAGGAAAAAGGGAATGGGGTGACCCGGAGGATTCCCGGTCGAATGCGGGACGGGCTTACCCGATGCCGATCCACCGGGCGACCGCTTCCGGGGTGAATCCGAAATGCGCGTACAATCCGGACGGGTCGAGCGTACCGAATGTCAGGTCCCGCACGGCCCGGTGACGGATCACGGGCGGTCTGAAATTCCCTCCGATCCGGGAGAAAGCCAGATGGATTTCATCGGAGAGCCCGCCGGTTTCATGCAGTTCCTCCAGGATGAAAATCCGAACATATCCCCCGAGCAAATCGGCCAGGGAGCCGGGATCGACCGGACGCAGGGTTGAAAAGACCAGGACGTCGCACGGTTTTCCCTGTTTTCCCAGGATTTTGGAAGCGGAGAGGACGATCGATGTCATGTGCGGTCCGGCCGTCACGAGGGCGGTTTTCCCGTCTGTTTCCCGGATCCGGATTCCCCGTCCGAAGCGGAATTCCGGGGGCGACGTTCCGTGAATTTCCGCCGGCGAACGGTGCAGCCGGAAGTAAGCCGGTCCGTTCCATCCTCCCTCCAGGATCCATCGGAGCATGGGCTCCACCTCCCCGGGGAAGGCGGGGTAGAGAACCGCCATCCCCGGGATCGACCGCATCATCGCGACATCGCCTGTGCATTGATGACTCTTTCCGTCCGCGAAATAGCAGAGGCCGGCATAATGGCCGGCGTAGAGGATCCGGGTCCCTTCCGTCGCGTTCATATAGATCTGTTCGAAGGCGCGTCTCAGGAAGGCGGCATAGGTGTTGACGACGGGGATCCGGCCCGCGAGCGCCAGACCGCCGGCGCAGCCGGCCATGTCCTGTTCCGCGATCCCCATTTCGAGAAACCGGCCGGGATGGTTCCGCGCGAACGCCGAGAGGCGGCAGGCCTTTTCGAGGTCGGCGTCCAGGACCGTCAGCTCCGGATATTCCGCGGCCAGCCTGACCAGCGCCCGGCCGAACGCCTCGCCGGTGGAAAGTTCCTTTTCCCGTCCGGGCCGGACAGATGCGGTTGCGGGACGTTTCGCGCTGAGATATTTCCGGATAGCATCACCGGTCGGTCCGGCCTCCGGGGCGGCGGCAAGCGCTTCGAGCGCCGCCCGGTAATCCGATTCGCCGGTGACCGGACCGTGCCAGCGGAACCCTCCGCGCTCCGTGTGGTTCGCCTCCATGAAGGGGATCCCGGCCGCCTTGCGGGTGTCCGCGATCACGGCGGCCGGACGGGGATTATCCCGCGCCCGTTTCAGGGCGGTGTACACGGAGTGAATCCGGTTCCCGTCCGCGATCCCGGCCTGCAGACCGAATCCTTCGATCACGGCCCCGAGGTCCGGAACGGGCTTGACGTCCGCCACCGCGGAGCCGGTCTGAATGCCGTTCCGGTCGATAATCGGTATGACGTTGGAGAGGCCGTACCGGTGTATGGTCTGAATCGCCTCCCAGTTCTGTCCCTCCTGCAATTCCCCGTCCCCGAGGACGACGAAGACGCGGCGGTTTTGCCCCATCGCGAGGCCGCACGCCTTCGAAAGCGCCTGGCCGAGTGAACCGCCGTTTGCGGCGATGCCCGGGGTCAGCCGGTCCGGATGCGCCTGCGGCCCGTCACATTGGTTCAGCCTCCCGAGATCCTCCACGGACAGGATGCCCCTGCCGGCCAGGCAGGCATACTGAATGGACGCGGCGTGTCCCTTGCCGAGGAGGATCAGATCCCGTGAGAGCGGGTCGGCCGGATCGATGTCCGCCAGGTCGAAATAGAGACAGGTCAGGATCTCCGCGGCGGACAGGGATGCGCCCAGCCAGCCGCGCCGGGCGTTGAAGATCGCGGACAGGGTGTTGATCCGGTTGTAGAGGGCGAGCCTTTCCAGACAGGCGAAAGGGACCGGATCGTTTTTCAGGCCGCGGATTTCCGTTTCGTATAATCCGGGTCCGATCCAGAAGAGATTGGAAGTCATGAATGTGCGCGGGTTCAGTGTACGGCCGGCCAGACGATTTCCGCCAGCCCGAGTGTGTGACGGACGAGTGACAGGTCGCCCGGCTCGCCATGGCCCGGGATGACGACCCGGGCCCGCGGACAACGGTCCAGCAGGTTGCGGAGGGAGCCGGGCCAGGCCTCCATGTCCGCATCCCCCGTGAAACCGGGATTCCGGCTCGCGAGGGATTTGACGAGGCAGCCGCCGAAGAGGATCCGTTTCCCTGAAAAATAGACGACGACGTTGTCTTCCGAATGGCCCGGGCCGGGATAAAACACCGAGACCGAATCGTCTCCGAACCGCCACAAGAGTCCTTCCCGGATCCCGAATAACCGGTCCGGCGGGGTCAGGGGGGAATTCCGCAAGGCTTCCAGGTAACGGGCCTGCCCCGGATCGGTCAGCAGGTGCAATGTGACGTCGGAGCGCTCCTCCAGAAGCCGGGCGGTCCGGTCCGAACCGTAAACGGGGATCCCCCGCCGGATGAGCGCGCCGTTGCCCCCCAGGTTGTCCCGGTGAAAATGGGTGTTGATCGCCCGGATCCGGAGTTCTCCTAATTCCTCCCGGATCCATGCGATGAGGCGTTCCGTCGCCTCGTCCGTATAAGGCGTGTCTACGAGCACCGCGTCCGAGTCCGGCATCAGGACGAACAGGGCGTTGGCCGGCCAGGGGAAGGCGTGGACCACCAGATACACATCCGGTTCGAGACGCCGGACCGTCAGATCCTCAGACAGACAAACGGCATCCTCCGCGGAGGCGACTCCGGCGGCGAGACCCAACCAGAAACCGAACAGCACAGGCAATCGTTTCTTTCGACCGAAAAATTCCCTTGGCATGTTGTTTTCATTCCCCTTCGGTCAGTTTCGAGATCTCCGTCTCGATCGCGGGCAGCACGGCGTCGAGGCAGAACTGATGCATGCTTTTCCCGGTCCGCCGGTGGATGTACCGGAGTTTCAGCATGTCCGGTTCGGACAGACGCAGGCTGAACAGCTTGCGGACGTCCTGGCGGACGTAGGGCGCCTCCCAGGGGAAGATTTCCCGGTCTACCGCATCCGGATCCCCGGCGCGGTCCTCTCCGCCCGCGATGAAGCGGCGCCTCGCCGCCTCGAGTTCTTCAAGGGTTTTGGGTGAGGGAGGTTTGCTGCTGAGGTTGGGTTTTTCCATCATAAACCTCGTGATAGAATCGATTCATCTCCTCGACCGCGCGCGGATCGGGCGGCTCCATTTCCTCGACCGCGAGCCCCCTTGCGGCCGCGCGGCGATAGACGATCCGGTCATGGATCACCAGTCCGGAAAAGCTGAGCTGATCGTAATCCCCCAGTATCCCGATGGTTTCCCGGGTTTCGGTGATCGACGGATTGGTCGACGCCCGGTTCAGGATCACCCGGGCCCGGAGCGGCGGATTGACCCGGCGCGCCTCGCCGACCAGTTCGTTCATCCGGGCGAGCGTCCATACATCGAACTGGGACGGCTGGATGGGGATGTAGAGCACGTCGGCGATCGTCATGGTGGCGCGCAGTTCCACGCTGTTGCGTCCGCCGGCATCCACGATGATGTCTTCATAGACCCGGTACGGTTCCTGGGCGATGCGGAGTACGCTGCCCCCGAGTTTCTGGGACGTGATGACCGGTTTCGCGCCGGACTGCGTCCGGGTGCGGGTAAGCGCCCAGAAATTGGCGCTTTCCTGCCGGTCCGTGTCGATCAGCAGGACGTCGTGTCCGCGGATCGCCCGCAACGCCGCCAGATTGGTCGCCAGCGTGGTCTTGCCCGTGCCGCCTTTTTCTCCGCCGAGTATCACGATCATGGTTCTAAATTACGCAAGATCGGAGGAAAATGCAAGGCGAATTAATGGAAGTGAAGTGATGGTATACGGCGGGGTGCCGGTGTCCCGCGTGATAAAAATTGGAAAGCGTTGGGTGTTTTCTCTTTGTTTTTTGCAAGCCGATTTGCTTGAATCATTTAATTTCTTGATAACGCGTCTCTTTCTCCTTAGATTGAGGCGTACCATTTTCAAATCCCAGATACAGAAGAGGCGCCGGTTGCCCTATCCGACACTCCGGCTCAGGCCGGGACGCGACATCGTCCTGAAAAGCGGCCATCCGTGGCTGTTTTCGGGTGCCGTCCACTCCGTGGAAGCCGGTATCCGGCCGGGAGAGATCGTCCGGGCGGTCTCCGGGGACGGGCAGGTCCTGGGCCTGGGATTTTACCATCCCAAGGGCGATATCGCGTTCCGCTTGTTGACGCAGGACGGCGGACGGGAGATCGACCGCCTGTTCTGGCGGGAGCGCATCGAATCGGCGAAAGGGATCCGGGATGTCTGCATACCGCCGGACACCGACGCCTTCCGCCTGATCAACGCCGAGGGAGACCGGCTCCCAGGCCTGATCGCGGACCGGTACGCCGGAATCCTCGTCGTGTCTTTCCAGACGCTCGGCATCGAGAACCATCGCGATACGATCCTGGGGATCCTCGGGGAAATCTGCGGGCCCGGCGCCGTTTATGAACGCAGCGAGTCCCGGTCACGCCGTCAGGAGGGGCTTCGGGACCGGACCGGGTGGCTTTCGGGAACACCTCCCCGGGAGACGATCCGGATCCGTGAAAACGGACTGAATTTTGAGGTCGATGTGGTCGGGGGGCAGAAGACCGGATTCTTCCTCGATCAGCGGCCCAACCGGCAGCTGGTGCGCACCCTGAGCCAGGGAAAGACCGTGCTGAATTGTTTTTCCTATACCGGGGGATTCTCGGTGTACGCGGCCGCGGGCGGGGCCGTGCGCGTCGTTTCCGTGGAGACCTCGAAGAACGCCAATACGGTCGCCGCCGTCAATCTGGAACAGAATGGATATTCGGACGGGGATCATCCGATCGTGGCCGGAGCGGCCCGGGACGCACGCAAACAGGTCCGGATTCTTCAGGCGCTCGGTCCCGGCCCGGACCATCCCGTCCTCCTTGCGCATCCCGAGGGCGGATACCTCAAGGGACTGCTCCTCAGCGTCGGGGATGCGTGATGCGGATCCAATACAAGGAGATTGCTGATGCCGGATGACGGCAGGCGGGATCTGGTGGTCGCCGGAGGCGGCCCCGGCGGTTATACGGCGGCCTTCTACGCCGCCGATCTGGGCATGCGCGTGACGCTGATCGATCACGAGGCCCATCCGGGCGGCGTGTGTCTGTACAGGGGCTGCATCCCCTCCAAGGCCCTGCTCCACGCGGTAAAGATCCTGCGCGACGCGGAGGAGGCCTCCGGAATCGGGATCCGTTTCGGTCCGCCTGAGATCGACCCGAATGCGCCTGTCTCTTATACACATCTACGAGCCCACGAG
>OMKS01001957.1_pt1 | contig 17679 bp, 11 predicted proteins | sample 1674721 | NCBI WGS metagenome assembly OMKS01 (sample SAMN06264996, study PRJEB25208) | sediment metagenome | isolation source: hot spring sediment | place: USA: California | collected 2014-09-02
GATCATCATGTTGGACAACATGACCCCGGCCATGATGGCCCAGGCGGTTGAACTTGTTCGCGGCCGAGCCCTGCTCGAAGCCTCCGGCGGCGTCAACCTGGAAAACGTCCGCCGGATCGCCGAGACCGGAGTGGATCGGATCTCCATCGGAGCGCTGACCCACTCCGCCCCGGCCCGGGATATCAGTATGGAGATGGTTTAAACTCAGCCGATCTTGGCCCCTTCCAGGCCGGAGGCGATCGCCTTGGCCATCTTATCGGCGAACAGCCCGTCGATATGCTCCTGGGTGAAAACCCCCTCCTTACGCATGGTCTTGGTGGCGTTGCCGAAGGCCATCCGGACCTTGCGGTCCTCCACCAACTCGAGGGCCACCTGCAACCGCTGCCGCAACTCTTCCTTGCTCAACCCCTCACTCTCGCCGATGGGGCCAAGCTTCCTGACCTCACCGGTGAAATCGGTGATCAACCGGACAAAACGGGGAGCTTCCGCAGCGGAGGCCCACTGCAGATCGAAACGCTCCGACTTGAGGCCCACCTCGTCCAAAACCTTCTTGATCAGAAAACTGGCGCCCATTGCATCATAATTACCAACCTGGTAATGGCATTCGCCCAATTGTCAGCCACCGGTGAAGATGCCGTCGGCCCCTTCGATGAAGCCCCGGAAAACAAAGGCGGGATCAAGTCGGCCGGTGCACATCACCCGGATGGTCCGGAGGTTGGGGGGGTACTGGTAGCGGGAAACCCCGGCGCTGTCGGCCGCCGCGTAGCAACACCAGTTGCAGAGAAACCCCAGAATCCGGGGATTGAATTCTTCCTTAGTCATAAAGATTACTCCTTGTTGTCGCCAAAGGCCTTTATCTGAGCGCTGATCTGATCGTCGGTGAAACCACCCATGGAGATGGCAAACACCGGACAGTGGGAAGCGCAGATACCGCAACCCTTACAGGAAGCGGTGATGGTTTCCGCCTTGCGCTTGTTGTTTTCATCCTTGATGATCCTGATCGCCTGGTAGGGGCAAAGCGACTCACAGAGTCCGCAACCGATACAGGCCGACTGCTCCACCGTGGAAACGGTGGGCTCCACGGTGACAAGACCCTTGACCAGAGGAATCGCGGCCTTGGCCGCAGCCGCCTGGGCCTGGACCACAATCTCATCCACCGGTTTGGGGGAATGGGCCAGGCCGCAGACATAAACCCCGGAAACCGGCAGCTCCACCGGACGCAGCTTGACATGGGCCTCCAGATAAAACTTATCCTCGTTGACCGGCACCTTTAGCAAACGGCTCATCTCGGCCGTGCCCTCGGGCACGATCCCGGTACTCAAAACCAGCAGATCCGGAGCCAGGGTAACCTCCTCCCGCAGGATCGGATCATGGAAGGTGACCTTGGGCGACTTGCCGGCGCTGAGCTTGGGTTTGGCCGCCAGGCTGTAGGGAATAAAGAGAACCCCCTGCTCCCGGGCCTGCCGATAGTAATCCTCCGCGTAGCCGTAGGTACGCAGATCACGATACAAGACCACCACCTGGGACTCGGGATTGATCTCCTTGATCTTCAAGGCGTTTTTAACCGCATTGTTGCAGCAGTTCTTGCTGCAGTAGTTGAGGTCGTCCCCCCGGCTGCCGGCGCACTGAATCATTACAACCGATTTCGGCACCCGGCTCTTGGCCCTGCCGGCCAGCCGACTCTCCAGCTCACTCTGGGTGATCACTTTGGTCGAATAGGTGACCGGGCTCTCCAACACCTTTTCCGGCCGGTGTTCACGGCCGCCGGTGGCGATAATGATCACCCCGTGGTCAACGGTGGTCTCCTTGAGATTTTTGCCCTGGCCACTGCGCACCACCGAAGAGAAGTTGCCGACGAAGCCGCCGACCTGGACCAGTTCGCTCTCGGTGAAGAGTGCGATGTTTTTCTCTTTTTTGACCCGGGCAACCAGATCCTTGACCACCTGGGCGGTTTGGTCGCCCTGGAGGGTGTAGGCAGCGTTGAGCAGATGGCCGCCCAGCCGCCCCTCCCTCTCCACCAAGGTGGTGGCAAAGCCCTGCTCGGCCAGGCTCAAGGCCGCGGTCATCCCGGCGATTCCGCCCCCAAGCACCAGGGCTTTGTCGATCACCGGCACCGTCTGCTCCGGCAGCGGTTTGATATGACGCGCCTTGGCGATTCCCATCCGCACCAGATCCCGGGACTTGGCGGTAGCCGCAGCCGGTTCATTGGCGTGAACCCAGGAGCACTGGTCACGGATATTAACCATCTCGAAGAGACAACGGTTCAAACCGGCATCCTTCAGGGTCTCCTGGAAGAGCGGTTCGTGGGTCCGGGGCGAACAGGCGGCGATCACCACCCGGTTGAGGTTATGCTCCCTGATCTTCTGCTTAAGTACCTCCTGGGCATCCTGGGAGCAGCTGTAAAGGCTCTGGGCGTGATAGACCACCCCCTCCATTCCCTCCACATACTGATCGACATTGGCCACATCCACCACGCTGGAGATATTGACCCCGCAGTGGCAGACGAAAACCCCGATCCGAATCTCTTCTTCGTCGGTAACCGCCTGCTCATCGGGGTAGGTCTTGACCACAAACCCCTTGCCCCGCTGATCCTTGGTCAGAGCCGAGACCAGACCGGCGGCGGCACTGGATTGGGTGACACTCTCGGGAATATCCTTGGGACCCTGGAAGGCGCCGGCCACCACCACCCCGGGCCGGCTGGTCAGCAGGGGGGTGAAGGTTTCGGTCTGGCAGAAGTTATAGCGGTTGAGTTCAAAGTCGGCGATCTTGGCCAGTCCCTGGGCATCGGGGGGGGAGTCCAACCCCACCGACAGCACCACCATATCGTAGGCTTCGAAGAAGTGGGAGCCATCCAGGGTCGAATAGGTCAGCTTGAGGTTCTTGTTCCAGGGCATCACATCGGCCACCCGGGCCCGGACAAACTTGATCCCCTTGGCCTCGGCCCGGGTACGGGCGGCGTCAAATCCCTTGCCTTGGGTCCGCATATCCATGTAGTAGATGGTGATCTCCAGGTCGGGCTCATGCTCCTTGGCCACCATCGCCTCCTTGATCGCGTACATGCAGCAGACCGAAGAGCAGTAACCATTGTCGCAACTCAGATCCCGGGAGCCGACACACTGGATAAAGGCGATCTTCTTGGGATGTTGGCGGTCGGAAAGCCGCAGCAGCTCGCCCTCAAACGGACCCGAGGCGCAGAGCAGCCGTTCAAACTCCAGGCTGGTCAGGATATCGGGATGCTTGCCGTAGCCATACTTTTCCAAGGCGGCATCGGGTACCCGGCCGAAGCCGGGGGCCATCACCACCGCGCCCACGTTGATGGTCCGCTCTTCCGGCTGCTGGGAAAAGTCGATGGCCCGGCTCTGACAGACCGGCACGCAAATCTTGCAGGTTCCGTGCTTCAGGTGCAGGCAGGCCTCGGGATCGATAAAGTAGCTGGCCGGCACCGCCTGGGGATAGTCGATATGGATCGGCCGGGTCAGGGCCAGTCCCTCGTTGTAGCTATCCACCAGATGGCGGGGGCAGTACTGGGTACACATCCCGCAGGCCGTGCACTTGTCGGGATCGATATAGCGGGGGCGAATCCGCAGCTTGGCGGCAAAGGCCCCGGGCTTGCCGGAGAGCTCCAGGAGATCGGTGTTGCTCAGAATCTCGATATTGGGAGACCGACCGGCCTCCACCAGCTTGGGCGCGAGAATTCAGAGCGAACAGTCGTTGGTGGGAAAGGTCTTATCCAGCATGGCCATGGCACCGCCAACAGCCGCCGCTTTTTCCACCAGATAGACGTAGTAGCCCAGGTCGGTCAGGTCGAGGGCGGCCTGCACTCCCGCCACCCCGCCGCCAACCACCAGCACGGCTCCGGATTTCTGTTCCTTTGCTTTTGCCATCTCACTCTCCACTGTTATAAGAAAATCACGAAAAATTTCGTAACGGGTTCATGCTGCGATCTTTTCAATTCTCACGGCACAGACTTTAGCCTCCGGGATCTTGCAGACCGGATCCAGGGCGTCGTTGGTCAAAAGGTTGGCCGCCGCCTCGTGGTAATGAAAGGGGATAAATACCACCCCTGGCTCCACTCGCTCGGTGATCAACACCGGCAGGGTAATCGCCCCCCGCCGCGAGGTCGCCCTGACCATCTCGCCGTCGGCCAGAGAAAGGGCTTCGGCATCCCGGGGATGAAGCTCAACAAAGGGAGCCGGCGCCGATTCCTCCAGCACCCGGGAGCGCCTGGTCATGGTCCCGGTATGGTACTGGTAGAGCAGGCGGCCGGTGGTCAGGATCAACGGGTATTCGGGATCCGTCACCTCCTTGGGACCGTTCCAGGTGACGGCGGTGAACTTGGCCCGGCCAACGGGGAAAGAGTCCACAAAGAGAATGGGGGTGCCGGGGTGTTCGGGGTCGGGACAGGGCCACTGCAGTCCGCCCTCGCGGTCCAGTCGCTGATGGGAGACCCCGGCAAGATGGGGCCAGGCTCGGCTGATCTCGGCAAAAACCTCCTCCGGCAGGGGGGCGAAAACCCGGCACCGACCGCCGCCGGGGAGAGTGAACTCCTGATCGGGTCGGATCGTCATCCCCGGTTTGTTGCCGATCATCCTGGCCGTCACCAAATTAATAATGGAAAGGTCGTCCATGGCCTCCCCCGGCGGAGCGACGGCCCGGCGCACCCGCTGCACCCGCCGCTCGGTGTTGGTGAAGGTGCCATCCTTCTCGGCAAAGCAGGCGGCGGGCAGAACCACGTCGGCCAGTTCGGCGGTGGCGGTCAGAAAAATATCCTGGACCACTAGAAATTCTAGTTTTTTCAGCGCCTTTTCCGCATGACCGCTGTTGGGGTCGCTGAGTACCGGGTTCTCGCCCATGATCCACATGCCGCTTACCCGGCCATCAAGGATGGCCGGCATGGTCTCGGTGGCGGTAAGGCCCGGCTCCGCCGGCACCGGCATCCCCCAGATCTCCTCAAAATGGCGGCGGGCTTCAGGATCGGTCACCGCTCGGTAACCGGGCAGCAGGCTCGGTACACAGGCCATGTCGCTGGAGCCCTGCACGTTGTTCTGCCCCCGCAAGGGGTTGAGGCCGGCGCCGGTCTTACCCAGATTGCCGGTCAGCAGGGCCAGGTTGGCCAGGGCTCGGACGTTGTCGGTGCCGGAGGTATGCTGGGTGATCCCCATGGTGTAGTAGATCCCGGCCCTTTGGGCCCGGGCGTAGATGCGGGCCGCCTCCTCGATATCGGCCGCCGGCACCCCGGTGATCTTCTCCGCCCACTGGGGGGTGCAGTCGGTCACGGCCTGCCTCAGCTGCTCAAAGTTTTCCGTCCGCTCGGCGACGAATTTTTTATCGTGCAAATCGTCACGGATGATGACGTGGCACATGGCGTTGATCAGCGCCCCGTCGGTGCCGGGCCGCTGCCGCAGCCAGACCCGGGCGCTTCTGGTCAGTTCAATGGCCCGGGGATCGACCACCAGCAGCTTGGCCCCCTTCTTCACCGCCCGCATCATCCGCAGGGCGATCACCGGATGGGCCTCGCTGGTGTTAGAGCCGATCACCAGCAGCACTTCGTTGTCTTCAATCCCGGCAATATCGTTGCTCATTGCCCCGGAACCCAGCGTGATTGCAAGCCCTGCAACCGTGGGGCTGTGTCAGTAACGAGCGCAGTGATCGACATTGTTGGTGCCGACCACCGTGCGGAAAAATTTCTGGAAGGCGTAATTCTCCTCCACCGTGCAACGGGCCGAGGAGAGGCCGACCAGGGCGTCGGCCCCCTTTTCCACCATGATCCGGGCAAAGTTGCCGGCGATCATATCCAGGGCCTCATCCCAGCTGGCCGGCACCAGGGGACCTCCGGGCCGCCGCCGGATCAGCGGGCGCTTGAGGCGGTCGGGATGCTGGATGAAGTTGTGGCCGAAACGCCCCTTGACGCAGAGATCGCCGTAGTTGGGCCCCACCTCGGGATCGGCGGTGGCTTCCATCACGGTCTGGCCCTTGACCTTGAGGATCAACTGGCAGCCGGTTCCGCAGTAAGGGCAGGTGGTTCTGACCTCCCGCACCGGCTCGCCCTGGATAGGGACCAGCCGCTGTTTCTTGTTCAAAGCACCCGTTGAGCAGCTGTCCACGCACTTGCCGCAGGAGACGCAATTATCCTTGAAACGGATCACCAGCCCCTCCGGCCGGCCTTCCTGATCCAGAGCGGCGGCGCTCAGCTCTAAAGCGTCATACTCGCAGGCCCGGAGGCAGCGCTGGCAGTAGATGCATTTGTTGGGATCGATATCGATCGCCCGGTGGGAGGTGTCAATGGAATAGCGCGGCTCGGTGCCCATGCCGCTCTTGGTAAGATTGACGTTATAGGCGATATCGAGCTCCTTGAGCTCACAACGATCAAAGGCGGTGCAGCCGCAGGAGAGGCAGCGGTCGGCCTCGCGGCGGGCCATTTTCTCGGTGAAGCCAAGTTTGACCTCGTCGAAATCCTGCCGGGAAACCTCGTAGGGCCGCTGGGGCATCTTCTCCCGCAACCGGGTCTCGATTCCGGCGAAAATTTGCGAGCTGACATCGTCAAAACCCCGGCCCCGGGTGAAGTTGAAGCGGCTCTCCGCGGCCTCCTTCTCCACCCCCATGACATAAGCATGAATATTGATCGCCGCCCGCCGGGCCCCCACCACCGCCTGGATCACCGACTTAACCCCACTGATGGCATCACCGCCGGCGAAAACCCCGTCGATATTGGTCTGAAAGTCGCGGGGGCTGGCCACGATCATCCCCTTGGGACTCAGCTCCAGGGCAGCTTCCAGTTCGCCGCCGGGCATGGTGCCGGCCACGGCAAACTGATCCAGGGAGCCCACCACAGTATCCACCGCCAAGGCCAACCTGGAGTCGGGGACCGGAATCACCTCCCGCCGGCCGCGGCTGTCCGCCTCTCCCAGTTTCATCCTGATCAGATTCAGCTTAAGCCGGGCATCTGATTCGGGAGGGGAGCAAAGATCCAGCGGCGAGGCCATGAGCATGAACTGTACCCCCTCCTGCTCCGCCTCATGAATGTTTCTCTGGTGGGCCGGCATCTCGATCTTGGCCCGGGGATAGACCAGCGTCACCTCCTCCAAGCCGAAACGCAACAGGGAACGGGCCACTTCCAGGGCGATGTTGTTGCCGCCGATTACCGCCGCCCGCCGACCGAGATCGAGCTTTTTACCATCGTTAACCAGGCGAAGAAATTGCAGGGCGGTATAGACATTCTCGAAGCGATCGCAGGGGATATCGAGGTTTTGATCGACGGTGGCGCCGATCCCGAGAAAGGTTGCGTCAAATCCCTGATCGCGCAGATCCTGCAGGGTGAAATCCTTGCCCCAACGCTGGTTGAGACGGATGGAGATCCCCATCTTGAGGATGGAGTCAACCTCGTAATCCAGGACATCCTTGGGAATCTTGTAATCGGGAAAACCGTAGCGCAGAGCGCCCCCCAGACGGGGAGCGGCCTCAAAAATCGTAGCATCGTGACCCATACGGGTCAGGAAATAGGCGGCGGTCAGGCCGGCGGGACCGCCGCCGATCACCGCCACCCGCTTGCCGGTGGGACGTTCCTTGGGAATATTGAGTTCGATCTCGTGGGCCCGGCACCAGTCGGCGACGAACCGCTTCAGGTGGTTGATCGACAGCGACTCATCAACCAGAATTCGTCGGCAGCGGGTTTCACAGAAGCGGGGACAGACCCGACCGACGGAAAAGGGCAGCGGATTGCGCTCCATGATCAGGCGCAACGCTTCCTCGTATTCACCCTTGGCGATATGGGCGATGTAGCCCTGAACATTGATTTGACCAGGACAGGTGAGATTGCAAGGGGCCTTGCAGTCACCAAAGTGGGTTTGAGAGAGCGTGGCCAGACGGTGCTGGCGATAGGCGATAACCGGTTTGGATTCGGTCTGAACCTCCATCCCCGCCACGGCCTCCACGGCACAGGCCGGAAAAAGATCCGCGCCGGGCAGGGGCTGGAGCTTGAAGCGCTGGGCATCGGCAATCTCCACCGCGCATATTCCGCAGTGATGATCGGCGGGGCGGTTCTTGAAGTGACAAAGGGTGGGAATAGCTATCCCGGCACGACGAGCCACCTCAAGCACGGTCAGACCGGACTCGGCGACAACCTCCATCCCGTTAAGCTTCAAGGTTATACGTGACATCGCGTTTGATTCCTCGATCGTGGTCTGGGGATGTCACCCCAAAATCAGGCCGCCGCTTTCCATTCCTTTAAGAAAGCGGGGAGGTGCCCGGCTTCACGGGGCCCGATGACGATCTTCCACTCGGGCAGCTCCTCCTCCAACTCCCCCTTCAGGGAAGCAAGGTAACCGGGAATAATCAGTTCCCGGTGTTTAACCTTCTCCAGGATCCCCGATTTCTTGATAAACTGGGCAATCATGTCAGCCCCGAATTTACCAGCCGCCCAGGCGGTCAAGACGCTCAACCCTTCGGTATCTTTGATCAACAGCCAGGAGGGAACCTTGCTGCCCTCAATTTCGCCGGAAACAATGAAGTAGGTCAGCGAGAAATTACAGGTGATCAGAACCGGCGAACTGTCGCCAGGGCCGTTGACCGGATAGACATCCTCCTGGACCACCATCGGCCGCTGCGGGTCAGTGAAGATATTGAGCCGTTCCAGCAGCAGCGGGAACAGGGTGTCGCCCTGGAGGTCGGAGAGGACCACGATCCCGGTATACTTGGCGATCAGGACCGAGGCGACCATCGCCTCCAGCATGGGGTCGTCGGTGATCTCGCAGGGGAAGGTGATGGTGGCAAAGCCCAGGGGCTTGAACTTGCTCTTCACCGCCGCCCGCCGAGCCAAAACGTTATCCTCGAACGCGGCCCGAACCGTCCGGGCACCGGTGTCGATCACCAGATCCTTCAAACCCGCCGCCAGCAACTTTTCGCTGATCGCCACGGTGTCATCGACGTTTTGTCCTTTAACCCCCACCGGGCAACCGCACTCCTGGCCGATCTTGGCCATGGCATCGGCGTTCGCCAAGGTGGCGCCAAAGAGCAGGGGCTTGCGCTCACCGCACTCCTTGGCGGCGGCGGCCAGATTATCGGGACTGTCGCTGATCAGGATCAGCTTGGCATCCTCGGCCTCGGCCAGGACTCTCTTCACCAGGGCGGAGAAGGAAGCGGCATCACCCTTGGCATCCTTGATCGCCACCAGGTCGGCCTTGAGCATCACGCCAACCCGCTCATAGCGCAACGACTTGAACCGCTCCAGCCGTCCATCCACGGCGGCGTTGTCCATCTCGGTGGTCACCAGGACCGCGATCCCGGTGGGGTTCTCAAAACGCTTCTCGTGGCGAAACTGACAGGTCTCGCCGCCGGTGGTGAAAATATGATCGCCCCCGCCCAATTTTACGGTGCGGATGGGAGGGGCCGAGGCCTCGCCGATCTGCTCCTTGACCTCGTCGCTGACATAGGGGCACTCAGCGATTTCGGTCTGCCCGGCCGCCACCTTCATGGCAAAGGCCAGGCAGGTGGGGATACCACATTCCCCGCAATTTTTCTTGGGGAGCATCTTGAGGATTTGAATTCCCGTCAAAGCCATTTGTCCGTTCCTCCTCGATCAACAGAAAAAACTCTGAATTGAGAGTAAATTATCGATAAAAAGCCAAGTTACGATACTAAGCTACACCACCGCTTCCATCTCAAGGGCCGGATGGCCAACCTTCTTGAGAAATTCGAGAATCTCCTCTTCGGTGGTCCCGTTCTCCTCGGTGGCGATCTTGTCGTAAAAATCGGGCATCCCCACCGCCTGGCAGCGCTCAACCAGCTTATCCTTCAACTCCTCCTTGAGCATCTTGGGCAGCCAGACGAGACGGGAAAGCCCCCCCTCGGCCAGGAAGAGTTTGGGGCTGGTGAGGTAGTGTTTGGAGACCCCCATGAAGCCGGGGGTCTGGGCTCCACCGCCGGCCATCCCGGCCAGGGTGGTGAACTTCATCCCCGAGGGAGTCATCCCCATATAATCACGGTTGACCACCATGATCCCGTTGCACTGGGGCAGCATGGCGGCGATGGCCTCAAAGCAGCCGCAAGCGGTCATCGGGCTGTTCATCAGGGAGTAGCAGGCCAATTCGGTCACCGCCCCGCGGGAGGCCTGGCCGACAAACTCGTTGATCCCCTGGAAAATCCCCAGGGCGGGATCCAGGCAATCACCCTTGGTGATGGGCTGGTTGGGACCGGTGGGGTTGATCTGGTAGGAAGCCTTGCCATCCAGCCAGTTGTAAGCCCCGCACATCCCGATCCGCTCGGGGGTAATGATACAGACATGGCTGGGGGCAAAGGACTGGCAGAGGGTACAGGAGTAGAAGACCTCTTCGGTCTCGTCGGTCATGCTGCCCAGGCGCTCATCCCGGGAAGCGTAGACATTCTTGGCCAGCTCCATCACCTCGCTCACCTTTTCAGAGGTGGTATAGATCTTGACCTGAATCTTGTCGACGATGGCCCCAAACTCCTGGTGGAGCTTGCCGTGCAACACCTTGCCGATATGGACCAGCGAAAAGCCCTTCTCGACGGCGGCCTTGCCGATGCGCAGCCACATGATATCCCGCTGGCCCATATGCATCAGGCCCTGGATGTAGTTGATCAGATGGTGGAATTGGCGCTCTAAAATCGGCTCGTAGTCGGACTGCATCTCGCGCCCGGCCACCTCCACCAGAATCGCCAGGGGCAGGTTGTGGCCCTGTTCGATCTCCTGAATATCCGGGCCTTCGACGGTGACCTTACCATCCTCGATCTCGGACATATCCTTGGATATCAGCACCTCCACCCCGGGGGTACGGCCACCGCCGCACTCCATGAAGAGATCATCCTTTCTGATCCGCTCGCCTTCGAAGGCGGGACCAAAGGACATGGGGATATCGATCTTGGTGACACTGACCTTGAGCCCCCGCACTTCGATCGCCTTCTGCACGATCTCCTCGTGGGGCACCCGGCTGACCACGTGCTCGTATGTACAGATGCCGGTGGGGAGTACCTGGGGGATATCGTAATCGGAGATGGTGGGGAAGCCCCAGTTGATGGCCCCGGCGGCGTTGGCATACCACTCGTCGCTGACCTCGCCAAACGCCATGACAAAGGCAAAGGTCCGGTCCTTGTTGTAGATCAGGTTGCCCTTGTAGTCGCCGGGCTTGATGCCGCCGAAGGCCATGGCCACCCGGCAGGCAAAGCCGATGGCGAACACCGCCGTGGTGTAGCTCTTACCGAAAGGGACCAGCCGGGTGTTCCAGCCGATCTGAACCCCGCTCTTGACCAGCTGTTCCGGCATGCTGAGACCACCGGTCTGGTCATGCATGAAGATATAGAGGTTCTTCTCCTGCAGCTCCAGGGCGATTCTGCTGGCCATCTCGGGATCGGCGGGGGTCCCCATGATGGCGGCAAACCCCGGGGCCGAGCCGTCGACAAACTCCACCCCGCGCTTGCGGAAGACCACGTCGTCGGCCGCCCCCAGCCAGATATTGTCGGCCAGCGGATCTTCGGTCTTGGCATAGAAGTTGGGCTCTTCGAGGTAGCGGATCACCTCGAACATCTCTTCGGCAAAAAAGGTGGCCATGCCGGCGTCGAGGGCCGGAGCCAGATAGGGGAGCCAGAGGTTGTCGCTGACCTTTTCCGGCAACAGCTTGCGACACTCCTGGAAGATCTCCTTCATGTCGCCGATCCGTTCCACCTTGGCACCCAGCATGCTGTAAATGATGGGCAGGTAGTAAGCGGTGTTGGGAAAGGCGACCTCCTGCTCGGCGCCATATTTTTTCAGGGCCGCCTCATAACGCTCCTCGGCCATATCGACGATCTTGTGGGCCCCCCGGATGGCGGCGGAACAGATGATCTTGGACATTGCTATTCTCCTTCAGATATTTTTCCGTTATCTCGTCTGTTTTACCGTTTAACCCATCAGGCCCTTGATCAGGGACCTGGTCAGGGCAATGGCCCTGGGGTGGCGCATGATCAACACTTCACCGCCGGCCATCAGCAGACAGGAGGCGGTGATCGCCTCCATCAACACGCCGCGGCTCTCCTGATCGCCAAGCAATTCATCGCTGGGCAGGCGGCACTCCTTGGCCTTCCAGACCTCACGGCCCAAGTTGCAGATAAAGGGTACCTGCAGCTTCTCGTCCTTCTGGGTCAGAGCGGCCAGGCGGATTCGTTCCATGACCGAGTAGGTGTACTCGATACCGTAGCCGAGAGCCCCAATGGAGGGATCGATCAACACCGTATCCAGGGGAACCCCGAGATTCTCCAGCAGGATATTGAGCTGCTTGGCCAAGTTGACGTCGATGGGAGAGGAGGCCACCATGGGGTGCTGGAAGGCCATGGCGGTGGCACCCAGGGAGCGGTAGTTTTTATCCTCCAAGGGAGCCAGGCAAACCTTCTTGTCGCCGATGATAGCGGTGAGTTCGCGCAGGGTCTCGGTGTCCTTTTCGGAGTTGCCGCAGCCCCAGACGATGATCGGGACATCCACCGCGCTGATCACCTCGGAAGCGATCTTGGCCGCTTCCGAAGCCGGGCGATTCTTGCCGTTGGGGTCGGTGCCGACCAGGGAGATACAGAGAGCTTCGGCCTGGTAGTCGTTGACGCATTTTTGGGCCCAGGCCACGGGATTGTCCATCACCCCCTCGAAATGGCGGGTCAGGGTGGTCGGCCACTCCTCGGGCTTAATGTCGAGAATATCCATGGCGATCAAGGGCTTATTGTCCATTTTCCCTTCAAAAAGGTGGAACGGCAGGGCGTTGATCCCGCCAACGGTGACAGCCTTATCACCGTTGCCCAACTTCACCTGCCGGATCGCCCCGGAATAAGCCTGGGTGTACGAATCCGGAGGCACCTTGCCGGCCCGCTCGCTCAAACTGCTCTTCTCCCCGGCCAGTTCGCCGACGCTTAAGTCAGCGGCTGCCTGGGGAGCGGGGGCGGGCTTGGCGGCCGCGGGCTTGGGCGCGGCGCTCTTTTTAGCCTCTTCAGCCGCCTTGGCCTCGGATGCCTGCTTGGCTTCCGCGGCGGCTTTGGCTGCCGCTGCCTGCTTGGCCTCTTCCGCCGCCTTGGCTTCCACGGCGGCTTTAGCTTCGGCAGCGGCCTTGGCTTCGGCGGCTTTTTTGGCCTCCTCGGCCGCTTTCGCCTCCGCCGCGGCTTTGGCTGCCGCCGCCTGCTTGGCCTCTTCCGCCGCCTTGGCTTCCGCCGCCGCCTTTTGGGCGGCCTGATCGGGCGCCGGTTGAGCCGGAGCCGCTGGCGCCGGAGCAGCCGGAGTCTTGGGAGCCGGAGCGGCCGGAACGGCCGGAGCGGCCACCGGTTCACGCTTCAGGACCGCTTCCGCCCCGGCAAACTGGGCCAGGGCCTCGAACTGATCATCCGACAGGTTGAAGGCCTTTTTGAGGGCCGCAAGCCCCATGCGCACGGACTCCAGCGCCATTTGACGTTCTCTTTCGTTCATCTCATCTTCTCCCGCTTCCGCTGATTGAGCATCGGTTTGGTCAATATTTGCATGGCCGGGGGCAGAACCGGCGGCCGCTGCTCCGGCCTTGAGCCGGACCGCTTCTTCCCTGGCAGCGGCCACAATTTTCTCCGCTTCCAGTCGGGCGGCGGCCAACTCGGCCTCTCCGGCCCCGGCGGTGGCGGGCTCCCCGCTTCGGTCACTAACCTGGATCGGAGCGGCGGCAGGTGCCGCCACGTTCGGCGCGGGTTCCTCCGCCACCTGGGGCCGTTTATCCAGTCCGGCCCGTTTAACGATTTCGGCGGTGGCCGCCTCCCATTCGATGGCCATGACATGGACCCCGGCCACCCCTTTGATCTCGCGGCACTGCTGAATAATCTCGACGCAGATGTCGATCCCTTCCTCTTCCTGGTTTTTGGCCCCCTGAAGGCGCTTGATCACCTCATCGGTGACATCAAGGCCCGGCACGAAATTCTTCATGTAGCGGGCCATCCCCAAAGAGCGGGGCGGGGTTACCCCGGCCAGGATAAAGACCTTCTCATCCAAACCGAGGTCGCGGACCGCCGCCATGAACTTGGCGAAGCGCTCCACGTTATAAATAATCTGGGTCTGAACGAAATCGGCCCCGTTAGTGACCTTCTTGGCCAGTCGCGCGGCCCGGGCGGCCTCGTTGGGCCCGGCAAAGGGGTTGGCGGCACAGCCCAGAAACAGGCGCGGTTCATGACTTTTGATCGCCTCGCCGCACTGAAACTTTTTCTGATCGCGCAGATCCCGCATCATCCCCAGCAACTGAATTGAGTCCATGTCGAAGACCCCTTTGGCGCCGGGATGGTTGCCGAATTTCTGGTGATCGCCGGTGAGGCAGAGGAGGTTTTTCAACCCCAGGGCGGCAGCCCCCAGAATATCGCTCTGCATGCCGATCCGGTTGCGGTCGCGGCAGGTCATCTGGATAACCGGCTCCACCCCTTCCGACTGAGTGATCAGACCGGCACCGATACTGGACATCCGCACGATGGCAGTCTGGCAGTCGGTGATATTGACCGCGTCCACCCTGCCCTTGAGCAGGCGCGCCTTCTCCCTTACCACCTCGGGGTTGCCGCTCTTGGGCGGCCCCAACTCCCCGGTCACGGCAAAGGCCCCGGATCGCAGCACCTGCTCCAGGCGGCTGCCGGATTTCATCGCTGTTTCCATAGCGTCAAATCATCCTTAGCAAAGTAATTAGCAATTTATCAGGCGGCAGGCCCGTGACAGCCCGCCCCCGGCAAACCGGCGGTGAGATCACGGCGCATGGCCATATCGAACAGAACCCGCTCGGCCTTCTTGTTGATGCCCAGGGCGTCGCGCTTGGCTTCGATCTTGGCAACCATCAGCTCGGCCAGCTTCTGGGGGTCGGATTCCACGTTCCAGTGGGCGCCCATCGGCCCCATTAAACCCTCCAGCAGATATTTATTGAACCGCTTGGCGCCGGAGGTGGGCAGATCCTGAAAGACCACCTGGGCGCCACTGGCCACGAAGTAATGGCCGATGGCCACCGCCTTCTCGCTCATCCACAAGGGAGCGGTGCCGATGGCCGGCAGGTCGGAGATATCATCGCCCAGGCCGCCCTCTCGCACCATCTGGGTGGCGGCGATCAGGATCCGGCTGTTGTCGACACAGGAGCCCATATGCAACACCGGCGGCATTCCCACGGTCTCGCAAACCTCGGCCAGACTATCGCCACAGAAGCGGGCGGCCTCGGGATTGACCAGCCCGGAACGACCCAGCGAGGTGGCGGCGCAACCGGTGGCCAGCACCAGAATGTTGTTCTTGAGCAGATGGCGAACGATCAGTTCGTGGGTGTCATCGGCCAGGCGAAAGTTGTCGCAACCGACGACGGCCGCCACTCCGCGGATCCGGCCGTTGATGATATTGTCGTTGAGCGGCCGGTAGCTGGCCCGGAAACGCCCGCCCAGCATGTAGTTGATGGTTTCGTGACTAAAACCCACCACCACGTCGAGCTTCTTCTCCTCGGGTATAAAGAACTGACCGCGCTTCTTGAAATTCTTGATGGCGTGAGAAAGAATCTGCTTGGCGGATTCGAGGGGTTGGTGCTCATCGAACTGGATATGAACCCCGCCGGACATCTTGGCCCGGTAGTTGGTGGTGATAATATCGGTGTGGAAACCTTTGGCCACCTGGGCCAGCGACTCCATGATGCACTGAACATCGACCACCATCGCCTCCAGCGCCCCGGTGGCAATACAGATCTCCTGCTGAACGAAACCGGCAGCCACCGGAATTCCCCGGCGCATCAGGATCTCGTTGCCGGTACAACAGACCCCGGCCAGGTTGATCCCCTTGGCCCCCTGTTTTTTGGCCAGCGCCAGCATCTCCGGGTCCTGGGCCGCCATACAGAGAGCCTCGGCCAGCAGCGGTTCGTGGCCATGCACGGCGATATTGACCTGATCGGGCTTGAGTACCCCCAGATCGACGATGGAGCGACGGGGTACCGGGGTGCCAAAGATGATATCGGTCAACTCGGTGGAGAGCATCGAAGAGCCCCACCCATCGGAAAGGGCGCAGCGAGAGGCCTGGAGCATGATATTTTCATAATCCTGGTCCACCCCCATATGGGTGCGGTGCATCACCTCCACCACCTCGCGGTCGATGCCGCGAGGGGCGATGCCCAGCTTTTTCCAGATCGCCTGGCGTTTTTCGGTGGCCCGCTTGGTCATGGCCAGGGGCTCTTCGCTCTGCTTGCCGAATTCGGCCAGGGCCTTTTCCCCCAACTCCAGAGCGATCTCGTTGACCTCACGATCCTCGGTGGCAATGCCGAAGACGGCGGCCAGGGATTTCAGCTTGGCCACGTCCTTGATCTGGTGCGGCCCTTCTCCCTTGGCGGTGGCGATAAAGCCCTTCACCATCTCCCGGGCGTGATCGGTATGGGCAGAGGAGCCGGCGGCCACCACCCGGGCGAAGTTACGGGCGGCCACGGTATCGGCGGTGGCCCCGCAGATCCCGACCATATCCTCAATGCCGTCAATTATCTGGCAAGGACCCATGTTACAGTTACGGCAGCAGGTCCCCCCGGAGCCAAACAGGCAGGCGGACATCCCCCGCTTCTGGACCCGATCATAGGCGGTGATCACATTCTGGGCCGGGGCCTGGGCCATGACTTCCTTGGTGGAAGCGCAGGTGATCTCGGTGCAGCCCTCACATCCGTTTCTCTTGATAGCCATTATGGTCCCTCTTGTTACGAGTGGGGTTTACAGGGTTTGCCGGGCGGCTTGCACGGTGTTCTTCATCAGCATGGTAATGGTCATCGGACCGACACCGCCGGGCACCGGGGTGATAAAGGAGGCCTTTTCCTTGACCGCCTCAAAATCGACATCTCCAGCCAGAATCGCCTTGCCGGACTCGCTCTTGCCGATCCGATTGACCCCGACATCAATAATCACCACGCCATCCTTGACCATGTCGGCGGTGATCATCTTGGGCACCCCGACGGCGGCGATAATGATGTCGGCCCGCCGGGTATGGGCGGCGATATCCTTGGTGCGGGTATGACAGAGGGTGACGGTGGCATTGCCCGCCTCCCGTTTCTGCAACATAAGATTAGCGATCGGCTTGCCGACGATATTGCTGCGGCCCACCACCACCACCTCGGCCCCGCTGGTTTCCACCCCGCTGCGCTTGAGCAATTCCAGGATGCCGTGGGGGGTGCAAGGGAGAAAGCACTGCTCACCCAAGACCATCTTGCCCACGTTGACCGGGTGAAAGCCATCCACATCCTTGTCGGGGTCGATGGCGTAAAGAACCTTGGCCTCGTCGATATGCTTGGGCAGGGGCAGCTGCACCAGAATGCCGTTGATCTTGGGATCTTTATTGCACTTCTCCACCAGCTGCAGCAGATCAGCCTCGAGGGTATCGGCCGGCAGGGTGATCTGCTCGGAATAGATCCCCAGCTCCTTGGCGGTCCTGTTTTTGGCGGCCACGTAGGACTGGGAAGCGGGATCCTCGCCCACCAGGATGGTAACCAGGCCGGGGGTGACCCCCTTGCCGACAAGCTCGGCCACCTCTGCCTTCAATTCCTCCCGAATAGCCTTGGCCACTTCGGTTCCGCTGATGATCTTGGCGCTCATGGTGTAAGATTTCCTCCTGGTTTTTCAGTTTTTGGTGGCAATATTCGCAGGACCGCCCCATGACAACCGCTGGCGAAACGGTCCGTTTTTTTCTGGGACCAGGTAGTGCGGCCCCCCGAAACCGGGCAC
>OMKS01001958.1_pt1 | contig 17678 bp, 21 predicted proteins | sample 1674721 | NCBI WGS metagenome assembly OMKS01 (sample SAMN06264996, study PRJEB25208) | sediment metagenome | isolation source: hot spring sediment | place: USA: California | collected 2014-09-02
GATACGGCGACCACCGAGATCTACACTATCCTCTTCGTCGGCAGCGTCAGATGTGTATAAGAGACAGGCATTATTGTTATCCCCAAAATGTACGTATGGCCAAAGTAAAAAGCAGCTACGTTTGTCAGAATTGTGGTGCCGAATCGGTTAAATGGGTTGGTCGATGCCCATCGTGTGGCGAGTGGAACACCTATGTTGAAGAGCGCGTTAGCAAAAGCAAGCCTCGGGGAGGCATAGTTGATGTTTCACGAAACGCAATTCCTAAGCCACTGCATGAGATTGAATCGAGTAACGAGAAACGCCTCGACACGCAGATTGCCGAGATGAATCGCATACTGGGAGGAGGGTTAGTTCCTGGTTCGCTTGTACTGCTTGGCGGTGAGCCCGGCATAGGAAAATCAACGCTAGCATTACAGCTTGCTTTAAAGCTTAATCACCTAAAGGTGTTGTACGTATCGGGTGAGGAGAGCGCACGACAGGTGAAACTAAGAGCCGATAGGCTTAGCGATGGCGAATCGAACTGCCTGATTCTAAACGAAACGCTACTCGATAATATACTAACCCAGGCCCAGAATGCAGAACCCGACCTTCTGGTAATCGATTCAATACAAACACTATATACCGATACTATTGATTCTTCACCCGGTTCGGTATCGCAGGTTCGTGAGTGTGCAGTAGCGCTTTTGCGCTATGCAAAAACCACAGGTGTACCCGTAATAATTATTGGCCATATAACCAAGGATGGAAGCATAGCTGGGCCTAAAGTTCTTGAGCATATTGTTGATGTTGTCCTTCAGTTCGAGGGCGATAGTAACTATTTGTATCGTATTCTTCGTTCAATAAAAAATAGGTTTGGCTCCACCTCGGAGCTGGGAATTTTTGAGATGCAAACCAAAGGCTTAATCGAAGTTCCCAATCCATCGGAGATCCTCCTTTCGCATCGCGATGAGGAGATGAGTGGTGTGGCTATTTCGGCAGCAATGGATGGTAATCGTTCTTTTTTAATTGAAACGCAGGCACTTGTTAGCACTGCTGCCTACGGAACACCTCAACGCTCTTCAACCGGATACGATACACGCAGGCTCAATATGCTTTTGGCAGTGATGGAAAAGCGAGCTGGTTTTAGGTTGGCAACCAAAGATGTTTTCTTAAACCTTGCTGGTGGGCTAAAGGTAACCGATCCGGCAATGGATTTGGCCGTTGTTGCAGCCGTTCTTTCGTCAAACTTCGATTTAACCATTCCTAGCCTATGCTGTTTTGCTGCCGAGGTTGGTTTGTCAGGTGAAATACGGCAGGTTAGCCGAGTTGATCAGCGGATAGCCGAAGCAGCCAAGCTAGGGTTTAAAAAGATATTCATATCGAAGTATAGCCTTAAAGATCAGCAAAAAAGCTTTAAGCAGATTGAACTTGTTGGAGTATCGCGAATTGAAGAGCTGGTTAAAAAGCTGTTTGGGAAGGGATAACTATTTTAGCAATTACTTTTCTAACGCTATCTTCAAACAAAAAAAGCTATATTGCAAATCATAATCAAATTTAAATTTCCTATGAAAAAGATGTTTAGCGTAGCCTTTATGATGCTAGTTGCAACTGCAATTTTTGCACAGGATGCCAACAAGGTTTTGGGCGTTTGGCTTACTCAAGATGGCGATAGTAAGGTAACCATCACCAAGGATTCTAAGGGAAAGTTTAACGGCGAAATAACCTGGTTAAAAGATCCGTTGAACGAAAGCGGAAAGCCAAAGGTTGATGACAAAAATCCTGATAAAAAATTGCAATCCAGACCAATTATGGGTCTTAAGCTGCTTGAGGGATTTGTATTCGATAAGGACGACAACAAATGGGTTGATGGAAAAATTTATGACCCCAAAAGTGGGAAAACATACAAATGCTTAATGTGGTTAGGAAAAGATCCGAATAAGCTTTCAGTTAAAGGGTTTATCGGTTTCTCGCTAATTGGTCGCGAAGTGGTTTGGACTCGCGATAAGTAGTGGGCGTTGTTAAATCTCTTTTCTCTGGTATAGCGCATTTATTTTACCCTCGAATATGCGCAGTTTGCAATACCGATCTTATTAAGGCCGAGAGGGTAATTTGCCACTCGTGCCTTTACCAAATGCCGCTTACCCGTTTTTGGACACAAGCAGACAACCCAGTTGCACAAACCTTTTGGGGGCGGGTTGAGGTTGAAAATGCTTGTGCATACTTTTTCTTTGCAAAAGGGAGTAAATACAGGCCTTTGCTACATCAGCTAAAGTACAAAGGCAAGCGTGAGATTGGTGTTGAACTTGGGCTTGTGTTCGGACAGGCCCTAGCCAAGTCTGATTTTTACAAGGGAATAGATTACGTGGTGCCCGTTCCGCTGCATCCTAAAAAGTTACGAATTAGAGGTTATAACCAGGCCGAAGCAATAGCCGAAGGGTTAGCAAAAAGCATGGACTCAAAGTTAAGTACGAAACACCTTATACGTAAAGAGTTTACGCAAACCCAAACCCGAAAAACAAGAGTCGAAAGGGTTAAAAATGTTGCCGAAGCTTTTGCCCTAAATTGCTCCGATGAGCTAAAAGGAAAGCATTTGTTGCTGGTTGACGATGTAATAACAACAGGTGCAACGCTCGAAGCCTGTGCGGCAAGGCTACTAACTATTGAGGGCTGTAGGGTTAGTGTTGCGGCGCTTGCTTATGCTAATATTTAGGGGTTTTCCGAATTACTCTCGTCCCATTTATATCCGTTAACACGTAAACCAATCATCGCCAATACCCTATCGGTAACCGTATCAACAAGAGCATTAATGCCGCTAGGCTTACTGTAGAACGATGGACTTGCGGGAAAGATAATGCCTCCGGCAAGTGTTAGCTTTCGCATGTTTTCAATATGAATAAGGTTATAGGGCGACTCCCGAAGCACAAGTACTAATGGTTTGCGCTCTTTAAGCAAAACGTCGGCGCTACGGGCAATCAAATCGTTGCTGGTACCATTGGCAATTCGACCGAGTGTGCCAGCAGTGCAGGGTACAACTATCATTGCATTATAGCCTGCACTACCCGATGCTGTTGGGGCAAAAAAGTTGGAATTGTCGTAGCGCTTTATTAACCCCGATTGAGGTATTTTACTGCCAAGCTCGTATTGCCAAACCTTCTCTCCTGTTTCTGAAACTATTAGGGCAATTTCAGCCACCTCGTCGGAGTAGGTTGCAAGTTTTTCAAGTAGGTTCTTAGCGTATATTGAACCGCTTGCACCTGTAACTGCTACTATTATGCGTTTATTTAATTTCATAGTTTATTGTATTGCCCAAAGTTAACGAATAGTAATTGTTTTTTGCTTGAATATACTATGCTTAATGAAGGTTGCTTTTTAAAGATTTTCATTTACATGCGACATGCAAAAATAAACAAAAAGAAAACCGTAAAATGAGAGCAAAAACTATTAGCATGTTAGCGGCAGCACTATTGCTAGCCTCTGGTGTTTCTGGATGCTACAAGGATGATCCAGAACCACAAGTTAAAAAGAACATAGCAAAGCTAGAAGCACAAGCAAACGCTACAATTGGAGGTTTCTATTCAATTTCTGAAAAGGAAGTTTATACCATTGACGTAGCTGCGCAAAACCAGGATAAAATCTATATCCTATGCTTTTACGAGGAGGGTAACGACATTGCCATTGCAAGTTCTGGCGCTAACGTTGCCGATATATTTGGTGGAGGAGAGAATGACCCAGTAAACTGGACAACAAAAAAACGAAACGCGCTACTGCCGAGTTGAGACACTCACTGCTGAGCAGTTGGACGCTTTTAGCGATGGCGGTGTTGCTATTGAAGCGCTTTACGATTCTGATATCGCCTATCGTAAAGCGAAGCACCTTTCAATTGACGATATTTATGCCTTTAGAACTCAGTCGGTACCTATGGTGTGCTTTTAGTTACCGATGTGATTGTTGGAGAAAACGGGTACGTTGAGTTCGAATACAAAATAAAGTAGTACTTACCATTTTTCATAACCCCAAAAGGAGTTGATCTCTTCTTGGGGTTATGCTATTTTTATGCCTATGCAACGATATTTATTATATGCTCTGCTACCAATCTTGCTCATTTCGTGCGAAAAGGAAACGGAGGATTCCACGCCGCCATTAATAATTTTTAAGTCGGGTGAATATACTGCTGATGGGCAGTATGTTCCGGTTGGAGGGAAACTCTCATTTGGTATTGCTGCCTCCGAAGGGGGAGCACCCCTAGCAAATTTTAGGGTACAGCGCATTGCCGATGGCAATGTTATTACTTAGGTTGACAAGGGAATGTTTATCCCAAGTGGAGGGATTGAACAAACGGTGAATGCGGTTAAATCGCCTACTTTAGTTGAGGAGTGGCGCTTTATGGTGATGAATGCCAATAGGGATAGCGCTGTTATCGCGTACCATAAACCTAGGGGAAGGCTCGCCCTATGGACCAATTCGGCATTTTGAGTCGGTAGCTATTGGTATGCAGGATAACGATGAGTACCTCCACTTCTTGGGTCTGAATTCGGGTGTGGCATATAATAACGAAATGGTTGCTGGCAACGAGTCTGCAATCGATACGCTTGCTTTTGTATGCTGCACCAGTGGGAAATGGTCGCCAACCCTAAATTGTCCAGGCTACGGATCAATTTCGAGTTACTACCCTATGGAAGGGAGGGTATAAATAACAAAAAAAGGGAGCTAATGTATAGCCCCCTTCTTAGTTGTAATAATTATTGATAGTACTAATCGGCAGTAACAGAAAACTTAAAGGTTTGTCCTTCCTTGTCGAACGAAGAGAAAAAGGTTAATCCGTATGTAGTGTTCACCTTAAGATCTCTTGGTTTTATAAGAGCAAACTCATTCATAAGCAAACCTACCATTTTGCTGTTTTAGGCTATAACGCTTTTTTTCCATCCCTTGCTTAGTAGTTTTTCAACCTCTCCGTCGAACCAAAGAGCAAGTTCTTCGGCTTTTTCCTCATCTACTTCGTTGGCAATAAAGGTTATTCTGTAGCCATCCGATTTTTTTGTCACCTCTGAGAATTCAAGTGCATTATGCACTTTAATATTACACTCATCGAGGAGTTGCATCATGCCCTCTTGGGTACTTTTGGATATGCGCTTCTCCTTTTTTACCTCTTTGGTATCATCCTTTTTGCTTGTTCCATCGCCACATGCACTTGTAATAAACGCCAGTACTAGCATTATTAAGCCAATCTTTTTCATAATATATAATTTTAGGTTAACATAGGTTTTCAGAGCAAAGATAAGTTAACGGGTGGTTATTATCAACTATTTAGCCAGTAACTCCCCATTTTACCTTTGTTAAGAAACTATTCAAAACTCCACTCCATCCAGCTATTGCTAACCGAAGGGCTAATAATAACCTGAGGCGACTGCTCTTTTTCGTTAACCAGTATCGATTCAACCTCAACGTTACGTTTTATATAATCGGCAATTTCGCCGTAGCTAACTTTTGGGCCACGTTCTTTAAGCAGCTTAAGTAGGTAGTAGGTAAAAAAGCCATGCTGCTGATCGTTGTATGGCAACGACGATTGGTCGCCACTACTTGCTGTAAACACCACCAAATTACCGCTAAGTGCATCCTGCTTTGGTCTAACCCTAACGCTACGTGCAGCAATTAAGCCTTGATCGCGTGCACCACCCAAGAAACAAGCATCAACAAATACCGTTACCCTTTTCGATGGGTATTCGGTTAGCTTCTGGTACATCTCGCCAATTTTAATGCCATCGGCCGCATTTTTGCCACTAACGTCAACTGGCATTAGGTAAGGTTCGCGTGTTCTTTCGTCTGGCAAGCTATGGCCAGCGTAGTAAACAAATACTTCAGCTTTGCCATAGGTGCTTTTTATAATGGCATTCATTTTTGAGATGGCCTGCTTCATTTGGCCGGTAGTGGCATCGAGCAGGAAGGTAATGTTATGCTCAGGGATACCGAAAATATTTTGAGCATATTCTTTAAATGCGCTGGCAACGTTTCGGGCAAAGTGTACGTCAATTTCGGAGCTAAGGCCTATTTGGTGCGAGCTGTAATCCTCATTCCCAATAATTAGCGCAAACCTTCGGGGTTTTAGGGGTGAGCTGTGGGCTATTCCCTTGTCAACATCGGAGTGCTTTGCAAAAACGTAACCCGACTAACCCGTTGCTGCATCAACATAAGCAAACTCCTTTAAACAGTGGTATCGGTTTTATAAACCACCTGATTTTGCGATGGTGTAGGCACAAATATATGCCTTTTAGCGTATAGGTTATTTGATGCGCTAATCATATCGATAACATCTGGCAGGATAAGCGGATACCACGAGAAAAAGCCAACTAGTCCGTTTTTTGAGGCTACATCGTTTAGCTCAACAAGGTTATAGCCAACTTTTTGAATATGGTAGGTTACCTGCCGCTTAAACGACTTGTTGCGAGGCTGACGGCGAGGGATTGAAATTTCACAAGGAGTAACCTTATTCGTGTTCATTCCGTTTACGAGCACTTTAGCCCCAGCTGGCTCGGTTTCAATTTTCACCTTTTGCTGGGTGCCAAAAAATATGGTTGCGCAAGAATTTAAGGCTAAAATCCCAAGCAGAACTAAAGCAAATTGTTACCGTTTTATCACCTTACTACTTTATGTTTACAAAAGGGAGTATGGGAAGGTACACGCTTCAAAATAAGGGAAAAATTTGTTTAATATCTGACAGAGCCCATTTTTAAGCTCCTGCATTAGGTGATTATTGGTATATTTGTTAAATTTGATTTTTGCGTAATGGCTGATAGTAAAATATATACGTTATCCACTCCAGAGGATTTAGTAAATTTAAGCAGTTTCGATAAGGCAGTAATTTCTCATCTATACCAAAATGGTGAGCAGGATATAAACGGTGAGTATAAAAAATATATTGAGCATTTTGAAAAAGCTAATGGGATTTCGGTTTCCGATATAATGCCAGCTATTTCCAAGCAGGTTCAGCGGGTTCCATTTCCACCGGTTGAAAATAGCTTGTTCACGTTTATCGATTTGTTTGCTGGTATTGGAGGCTTTAGGCTGGCTCTTCAGCCGCTAGGCGGGAAATGCGTTTTTAGCAGTGAGTGGGACAAGGATGCCCAGTTAACCTATAACCATAACTTTGGCGAAATGCCCTTTGGCGACATTACCAACCCGGTTACCAAAAGCTTTATCCCTAAAAATTTTGATGTGCTTTGTGCGGGTTTTCCCTGTCAGCCCTTTTCAAAGGGTGGGTTTCGAAATGGTTTTGAGGATACTCGGGGTACGCTTTTTTTCGATATTTGCGAAATACTTCAGCGCCATAAGCCAAAGTTTGTTTTACTAGAGAATGTTGCCAACTTGGCTTCACACGATAATGGGAATACTTACAAGGTAATCTGTAAAAACCTCGATGAGCTGGGCTACTACTTTCCCGACAAACCGCTAATTCTCTCACCCGATAGCTTTGGAGTGCCCATTCTTCGCCCTAGGGTTTATATTCCGTGCGTTCGCAAAGATATTGCCAACGGCAATAAGGCCATTGTGCAAAAGTTTCACAACCAAATTGAGCCTCTTTTGGTGGATGAGGTTGAGAGCATTGATAAGATAATTGACCCAAAAGTTAACGAAAAACTTACGCCCTACGAATTGAAGGTTTTGGAGATGTGGGACGAGTTTTATCAAGGTATCGACTTAAAGGTTATTGGTTTTCCTATTTGGGCCGATTACTTCAGGTTCGAAGGTAATTTGGATGAGTTCCCTAAATGGAAGGCAAATTTTATTCAAAAGAACGTTAGCTTGTATAATCGGAATAAGCCTTTTATCGATACTTGGCTTAAAAAGTATGACAACTTGGAGTGGTGCATAAAAACTCACCGCAAAATGGAATGGCAGGCAGGCGATAAGTACAAAAGCGTTTTCGAGTGCCTAATACAGTTTCGCCCGTCGGGTGTGCGTATTAAAAAGCCCGATAAGTTTTCAACCCTAGTTGCCATGAATCACAGGCAGATAATAGGGCCCATTAAGCGAAAAATCACCCCCGATGAGTCAAAGTTACTCCAGTCGTTTCCCAAAGCCTATCAGCTAGTGGGCTCGCCAAACGTTAGCCTAAAACAGCTCGGAAATTCGGTAAACGTTAAGGTGGTGAAAACTCTTTTTAGCGTTTTGCTAAAGCATTTCGGATAAAAGCCTTAGGTTATGCTCACTTTGTTAAAGCAGAACCCGAACATTGTAATTAACGCCGATTTAGATGGAATTGTTAGCGGACTTTTGCTCACCAATTTTTGTGGGTGTAACGTAGTCGGTTTTACTAATAGTATCGATTCAGTTTGGTTTGACCCCTTGCAGTGTAAGTCAATTTTCGATCCGGTTTATGTTGATATGTTTGTTGCTAACCCTAACACAACGTGTATCGATCAGCATATTGTTGCCCTAAACTCCAAGCAAAGCAGTTTGCTTAAAGCAAATGGACGTAAGCTAAATCCCAATATCGACCGAGAGCGTGTTTTTACGCCCACAGCTTCGTACCATAAAAAATATCCATTTGCAACCTGCCATTACATTTTGGCAATGCTAGCAAAGCATGGGGTTGATTTGTCATCCATAGTATTTGAAAAATCGATGAGCAGTATTCTGTTTGCCGATTTATTGCTTCGTGCCGACGATGCAATGCAAACAACCATTGATTCGCCCTACCGAAGCAATGCGCACGATTGGTGGAGGTGGCTTTTGGTAAAATCAAATTACGCTAAGCCAATCGATTTCCTAATCTTTTACCTAGGCTCAATTTCAGCGGATATTGCTAGAAAAAAAAAGTTAGCCATTTCAGCGCTTTTGCAGAAAACTTACCATTGCGATACTGCCGACGGTGGAGTGCTATACCCATGTAACGATGATGGAACTCTTTTGCAAACCGTTGAAAGCTACCTTAGGTTTATTGCCAATTTTGCCAGCCTAGAACCCTTTGCTCTTCCCAAAAAATTTAAAGTGGCTAAGGGAGCAAACTTTCGAGTAAAAATATCGACTTTACAAGCCGATGAGCTTCAAAATAAAGGAACAATTAACGGGGAAAGCGTTTTTTCCTATGCTTGCATTCGTTCAGCCCAAAGCGCTGAAAATTTTAGCTATACCGTATTGCACTGATGCCCTATTTTTTTTGATTGGTTATTTATTATAAGCTACCTTTTGGGTAAACCATTTTTACCCTTGGTTGCTGCAAAAGGCATATCCCTTAGTATTTAATCGGCTCGCAGCAAGGAAAGCATAGTCGTAAAAACCCAATGCCGAAAAGCTAAGGCAAATACTTTGGAACCTGTTAAGTAATGCGGTAAAATTTACCGATACGGGAAGTATCACAATTGGTTATGAACTTTCCTATGGACAGCTATACCTTTCGGTTTCCGATACTGGTATTGGAATTGACCCCGATGAGCAGGAAATTGTTTTTAATTGGTTTGTGCAGGCAAACCCTTCAATAGCCCTAAAGTACGGAGGAGCAAGGTTGGGCTTAACCATTGCAAAAGCGCTATGCGAGCTAATGGGAGGTGAAATAAAACTCGCATCGAAAATTGTACAAGGAACAGCTGTATCGCTAAGCATTACTACTGAGCAAACAATTTCCAGCAATAATGCTCAAAAACATTTAGGCAAAAACGAGCAATAAAGTCAAAAAACTCTCATTGCTGAGGATGAGGATTTCAACTACTTATACCTCGAAGAGCTGCTTAAGGGTGCCAACCTAAAACTTTTACGAGCCCGAAACGGACAAGAGGCTGTTAATATTTGCTCCGAACAACAACAGGTTGATATTGTAATTATGGATATTAAAATGCCCGTAATGAGTGGCTACGAGGCAACAAAGCTTTTTAAAAAGCTTAGGCCAAGTTTGCCCATAATTGCGCAAACAGCCTACGCATCGCCAGCCGATAAGGATCGTTTGCGAAAAATTGGAGTTGATGAGTATTTGTCAAAACCCATCGATAGCCAAAAGCTGTTATCTTTGCTTCATCGGTATATGAGTATTAGTAAAGCTGAATAGTCTTATTTATTAGCTTAGGTTTAAACTTATGAGAAACACTCTAATTGTTCTTGGGGTAGTTATCCTTTTGGGCTTTACAACAGCCCATTCGCAATCGCGCAAACAGACAAACTGGTTAGATGACAAAAAATCGCACATTACCCGATGGAGGGTTGGTGTTGGCTTTGCAGTTGCCGAACCAACCAATTTTCATGTCCAGCTATATAGGCTCAGGGGGATTTGCACCCAAACCATTCGGATTCGAAAAATGCTATCGGTAAACCTGTTGGCTTCGTACGAGGGCTTGCTCCTTGGCGAATACATTGCACAGCAGAATGAGCTATGGACAAATGGTGGAGCAAGAGCTGGGCTCGATTTCCTCTTTTACATTCCCGTTGGTTTAAGTCCATACATTGGTGTTGGAGCCGATGTTGGCAATCGAACTTTCGATGGGGCGGCAGTTCTGAGTCCCGATGCAATAGGTCGTTTGGGTATTGAGGCTAAAGTGCTGGGCATACGTACCTCAAACAAATCGCAGCTACATGCCAGCCTTTTTGCCGAGGCAAAGTATAGCTATGGGCTTAAACAGGAGTTTGCATCCCTTTTGCCTCTGTTGGGTTTACGCGTGCATTTTCTTTAGCAGTTTTCTTTCAGTGCTTTATAGTTTTGCCATAAATATTAACCCTTTTTGCAAGCGTGCACACCCCTTTTTTTAGTATATTTAGGCTGAATTATTATAAATACAAGTAGCATGAGAACAGTATGGTTTACTGGCACTTTGGTGTTATCTCTTTACGTAACCGTTTCGATGGGTCAATCTTCAAAACCGTCAATCAGCCAGATGCGCTGGGGGCGCGATTTTAAGTTACACGTTAGCCTCTCGAACGATACCAACTATGTGATGGATGTTCGGGCACTGCATCATGCCGAGGAGTTTGATGCTGAAAATGCACAGGAAGCCACAACGTATTACCCTGTTAATCTCGATGAGGAATTTATTGAATATATAAAAACGCGCAAGCTTGAAACTGGAGAGGATGTTGAGGCTGATACAATTCCTAAAGGAAAACCAAAAACCCTTTGGTCGGCTTTACACGGAACGCTTGGCGGAGGTTATGTGCATTTTGTTAACAGCCTAATTTATTCGCTCGAATCGCAACAGCTTAACCTGTACGATCCGATTATGAAGCGCCCGGTTACCAGCTGGAAACCAAAGCCCAAAACCAAAACATGGAAGCGTACCCGCAAATGGGAGCACTATATTCCTTCCAATCAGAAGTTAGCACAACGAGAGTATAAGCTTAGAAAGAGAGAGAATGATTTGCAGGATTTGCAGGGAGTGCCAACGCAATTCATCGAACTTTTCCTAAACACCTCACAAAAGGAGTACGACGAGATGCGATCGCTTGGGCAACGAATGAAGCTTTCAAAAATAGATTTAGTTAGGCTTTTGCTTGGTGCAAAGTATTTAGGCGAAATTCAAATTGAGTTTATTCAGAATCGTGTTTCCTCATCGGTATTGCGTTATAACATCAGCAATTTACCTTCGGTAATAATATTCGACGATTACAACGCTGCGGTAGCAATGACTCTTGACAACTCTGGATACAGGGTTGATTATGTAGTGTTTAGCGATGAGGCCCAAATTACATCCGAAGAGCAAAGCCGTAGGATTGAAAAAATAGAAGCGCTTATTGAGGCAATTAACGAGGCCAACGAAAGGGTTTTCCAAAAGCGGTTATCAACCTACTATGGCTCATAGGCTGTTTTACAAGGCTGGTCAATAGCAAAAATCGTACCCTACCGCCATTATTCCCTTTTTCCTTCTCCCATTTTTGGTAAAAATGGTTACTTTTGCCAATTGTAGCTGGCTGCTTAAGCCTTGCTTCGAATTAAACTAAAATTTTGTGCCTAATGACACTGAAATCGCGAACAAAAATTATTGATCTTTTAAAAAAAGGTGAGGTTGGCAGCGAAGTGATTGCCAAAGGATGGGTTAGAACCCGTAGAGGAAACAAGAACGTTGCATTTATTGCACTTAACGATGGTTCAACGATACACAACATACAGGTTGTAGCCGATGTTGCGAATTTTGGTGAAGAGTTTTTAAAGGAGGTTGGAACAGGAGCCTGCATTAGCGTGGTTGGCGAGCTAGTTGAATCGCCAGGTACACAGCAGCCCGTTGAAATACAGGCCAAAAAAATTGACATATACGGTAAGGCCGATCCGTTAACCTTTCCGCTTCAAAAGAAAGGGCATAGCCTCGAATTCCTCAGGGAAATAGCACACCTTAGGCCTCGCACAAACACCTTTGGTGCCGTTTTGCGCATTAGGCATGCCATGGCGTATGCCATTCATAAGTACTACAACGATAAGGGTTTTTACTATATCCACACCCCAATAATTACCGGTTCCGATGCCGAAGGTGCAGGTGCGCTCTTCAAGGTTACTACCCTCGATATGCATAACCCGCCAAAAAAAGAGGACGGTACAATTGATTTTACCGAAGATTTTTTTGGCAAAGAGGCAAAGCTAACCGTTTCGGGTCAGCTTGAGGGTGAGCTCGCAGCACTGGCGCTATCAGAAATTTACACCTTTGGCCCAACCTTTAGAGCCGAAAACTCAAATACGCCAAGGCACCTTGCTGAGTTTTGGATGATTGAGCCCGAAATGGCCTTCTACGATATTGAGGACAACATGGACTTGGCCGAAGATTTTCTCAAGTATCTTATTCGCTATGCGCTAGAGCATTGCAAGGATGACCTTGAGTTTCTGAATAAGATGTGGGATAAGGAGCTACTCGAAAGGTTGAACTTTGTTGCCAACAACAGCTTTGAGCGTTTAACCTATACTAAGGCCATAGAAATCCTCGAAAAGACCGATGTAAAATGGGAGTTCCCTGTTTTTTGGGGAGCCGACCTACAAAGCGAGCACGAAAGGTATTTGGTTGAGAAGCATTTTAAAAAGCCCGTAATTCTCACCGATTATCCAAAAGATATAAAAGCCTTTTACATGAAGCAGAACGACGATGGCAAAACCGTGAGAGCGATGGACGTTCTATTCCCAAAAATTGGCGAGATTATTGGCGGTTCGCAACGCGAGGAAAATCTCGATGCGCTTACAAAACGAATTGATGAGATGGGAATACCACACGAGGAGCTTTGGTGGTATATTGATACCCGCAAATTCGGAACGGCTCCACATAGCGGGTTTGGACTAGGATTTGAAAGGTTGCTGCTCTTTGTTACGGGCATGAGCAATATTAGGGATGTAATTCCATTTCCCCGAACGCCAAATAACTGTGAGTTTTAGCAAGTAATATAGTTTAAAGCATGCTTAAGCAAAGGTTACAACAAAAGCTTTTACAAAAACTATCGCCTCAGCAAATACAGGTTATTAAGCTGCTGGAGATACCCACTATGCAGCTTGAGCAGCGCATTAAAAAGGAGCTTGAAGATAACCCGACCCTCGAAGAGGGTGTAAACTACGAGGATGAGCAAGAGCGCGAAGAGCCTACCCCCGATGAGAGCTCCACTCAAGACGATGATGAGTTTACCATTGATGATTATTTAAACGATGAGGAAATCCCATCGTATCGGCTTGCGGCAAACAACTACTCAAAAGACGATAAGCGTGAGGAAATACCGTTCTCAACCGGGGTGTCGTTTCACGAGCATCTTGCAAACCAGCTTGGCTTAAGGGTGCTCGATGAAAAGCAAAAAAATCTTGGCCTTTACCTCATTGGCAATATCGACGACGATGGATACTTACGCCGCAAACTTTCGGCAATTGCCGACGATTTAGCCTTTAGCGCTGGAGTGGAAACCGATGAGGACGAGCTAGAGCAAATTCTTTACATTATTCACGATTTTGAACCCATTGGCGTTGGAGCACGCGATTTGCAGGAGTGCTTGCTACTGCAAATTCAAAGCAAAAACCAGTCGATTCCCGAGGTTGCCCTAGCGCGCAAAATTCTTAAGTACCACTTCGATGAGTTTACACGAAAGCATTACGATAAGATTCAAGCGAAACTTGGGTTAACCGATGACGAGCTTAAGCAAGCAATTGCCGAAATTTTAAAGCTAAATCCTAAGCCCGGTGGTGCAGTTCACGATCCGCACAGCCGCGTAGCTCAGCATATTATTCCCGATTTTATTCTCGAAGAGGTTGATGGCGAGATTATTCTTAGCCTAAATTCAAAGAACGTCCCCGACCTTAAAATAAATCGCGAGTATTCGCACATGCTCGAGTCCTATGCCGCTAACAGGCAAAACGCATCAAAGCAAGAGAAGGAGGCAGTTGCTTTTGTGAAGCAAAAAATTGACTCCGCTAAGTGGTTTATCGATGCCATTAAGCAAAGGCAGAACACGCTAATGTTTACCATGCAAGCAATTGTTGAGTATCAGAAAGATTTTTTCCGAACTGGCGATGAAACACGTCTCAAACCCATGATTTTGAAAGATATTGCTGAAGTTACTGGCCTCGATATTTCAACAATTTCAAGGGTTGCCAATAGTAAGTACGTGCAAACAAATTTCGGAATTTTTTCTCTCAAATTCTTCTTTAGCGAAGGCATGCAGACTGATAGCGGTGAAGAGGTTTCGACCAAAGAGATAAAGAAAATCCTTTCCGATTGCGTTGAGGCAGAAGATAAACGAAAGCCCTTAACCGACGAAAGGCTTATGGATATTCTAAAGGAGAAAGGCTACCCAATTGCCCGCAGAACCGTTGCTAAGTACAGAGAGCAGCTTGGAATACCCGTAGCAAGGCTAAGAAAGGAACTATAGTTAGATGCAAAAAGTATTAGCTCAAATATTATCCGCATTGTTTCATCCGCTAATAATGCCAACCGTTGGCGTTTTGGCCATTTTTTTAACCAGCTCGCATATTTTTATTATTCCCCACGAAGCGCAAAGGGTAATTCTAATAATTGTTGCCATTAACACGCTTGCTCTACCAATGCTAATGGTACCGCTATTCTATAAGCTTGGTATTATTAAAAGCATTCGAATGGAGGGGCATCGCGAGAGGATAATTCCACTTGCATTTACGCTAATTCCATATGTTTTTTCATACTATTTTTTGAATAGATTACCTATTTTAAGCGAGATATCCCTATTTATGCTTGGGGCAATTATTGCTGCCACAATTGCGCTTATTGTATCAATTTGGTGGAAGGTAAGCATACACATGGTAGGTATTGGTGGAATATTTGGATTGCTTTACGCTTTGTCCATCAGATTTCAGGCTGCTGGTTTATGGTTTATTATAGGCGCTATTGTGGCAGCAGGGTTGGTTGCTTGGGCTCGCCTTTCGCTAAATGCGCATAAGCCTTCGCAGGTATATGCTGGTTTTACAATAGGGGCTTTGGCTGTGGCTTTTTTTGTTACTTTCGTTTAGTAACCTTCTGCGCCATGAAGTATTTCTCAGGTTTTTCAATCCTATTTTTTTAATCCTAATCGGATGTGCTAGCGGACAAAAAGGTACAGCTATGAAAACGGTTGATCATGTTAACATTGATAGGTATACGGAAACTTGGTACGAAATTGCCCGTTTCCCTCACTCCTTTGAGCGAAACCTAGCTACCGTTACAGCGGCTTATAAGCTTAAGCAAAACGGCAATGTTAGCGTGGTAAATAAGGACTTTAAATACTCACTCGATGGAAAGGAGCAAACAGCCAAAGCTTTCGCAAAAATCCCCAATCCGAATATGCCAGGTAGGCTTAAGGTGTACTTCTTTTGGCCGTTTGGTACCGATTATTTCATTCTCGATTTAGATCCCAATTACCAATGGGCTTTGGTTGGTAGTGGCTCGCCAAATTTTCTGTGGATTCTTAACCGAACCCCACAAATGAACGATGAGCTTTACAATGAAATTGTTGGTAAAGCAAAGGGGTTGGGGTACGATACCGACAAGCTAGAGAGAGTCCCTCAAGTTATTTCTAAAGACTAAAATGCGCAGGTTTTCAGCAAACTATATCTTTACAAATGCAGGTCAACCTATCAGAAATGGCGTTGTTGGTGTTGATGATAGTGGGGTTGTAACGGAAATTATTGACCATAGCGATGGAGTTAAGGAGTATGCACATACCGAGTTTAGGAATGGAATAATTGTACCAGGTTTTGTTAATGCTCATTGTCATACCGAGCTCTCACATCTTAACGGATTGGTACAGCCACACACTGGCCTAGCGGGTTTTGTAAGCCAGATACGAGACCAAAGGTTGTTGGGTAAAAGTGCTTCCGAGGATATCATTACCAAAGCAATTAGCAATTTGCAAGCACAGGGCATTGTTGCTGTTGCCGATATTTGTAATACCTCCGATAGCTTTAGCGCAAAACGAAATCGAAACCTTAAGTTTGCAAATTTAATCGAGGTACTTGGTCTTGATGATGAGAAAGCAAGTTTTATTTATGAACAAGCAAAACAGCTAGTAAGCATTTCCACAAATCAGCTTGGGCAACCTGCTTTTATTACACCTCATTCGGTTTATGCTCTATCGACTAAGCTTTGGGAGGTAGTTGCAGCCAACCTTACCAGCAATTCGCTATTATCGGTTCATTTTGCCGAAAGCCTCGATGAGGCTAAGTTTACAAGCTTTAGGCAGGGCGATATTTACAAAAACTATGAGCGCTGGGGTTTACCCGTTAACAGTGCACCAAAGGGTAACCCTGTAGAAATTTTAAAAAGATACTTACCCCAAAATTTAGCCCTACTACTAATACACAATACGTTTATAAGCCAACAAGAAGTGGAGGCTGTGTTAGCGTATTTCTCAAATGTGTGCTTTGTGGTATGCCCCACATCGAACCTTTACATTGAGCAAGCAATGCCCAATGTGCCAATGCTAAAAAACCTAGGATGTAGAATTGCGCTGGGTACCGATAGCTTAGCCTCGTCGGAAGCCTTATCTGTATTTGAGCAAATGCAGCTTATACTTAGCCATTTCCCGCAAATTACTTTTGCTGAGGCGTTAAAGTGGGGAACAACGAGCGGAGCAGAGATGCTCGGCTTAAGCAGCCAGTTGGGTACAATTGAAATTGGTAAATCGCCAGGCTTAAACCTAATTGCACCGTTTAATTTTGCCGAAATGAAACCCTACCCAAATAGTAGGGTAAGAGCGTTATGCTAGCCAATTTGGTGCTAAAAAACAGAGTCCCTACTTCCACAACTTTTACCTACCTTTGCCCGATATTTACTTAAATAGCTATGGCAACATTTCTTTTCAACGAAATAATTTTTGGTCCGGTGAAAAGCCGAAGGTTAGGCGTATCGTTAGGTGTAAATTTGCTACCCACAAAGTCGAAAGTGTGTAACTTCGATTGCATATACTGCGAGTGTGGTTGGACCAATAGCGCTGAAAGCGCAAAGTTGCCCTCACGCAACGAGGTTAAACAGCGCATGCAGGAACGCTTTGAGCAAATGCAAGCTAACGCTGACAATCTCGATGTTATTACGTTTGCTGGGAATGGCGAACCAACCCTACACCCTAGCTTTGCCGAGATAATTGGCGATACCATAGAGCTGAGGAATCAATACTTCCCCGAGGCGAGAGTGGCCGTGCTCTCTAACTCTACCATGCTTCACAAAAAAAAGGTTGTTGATGCATTGCTAAAGGTTGACCAGAATATACTTAAACTCGATTCGGGCTACGACTCAACCATACAGCTGCTAAACCAGCCC
>OMKS01001959.1_pt1 | contig 17674 bp, 11 predicted proteins | sample 1674721 | NCBI WGS metagenome assembly OMKS01 (sample SAMN06264996, study PRJEB25208) | sediment metagenome | isolation source: hot spring sediment | place: USA: California | collected 2014-09-02
CGGCGGCGCCGCCGATAAACACGTCCCGCTGCTGGTTGACGATCAGGTTCGTCCAGAAGGCCCGGCAATCCTCCCCCACCGCCGCGATGTAGGGGGCGAAGGTCTCGACCGGCTTGAAGAAGTACCGAGGATCGGGGATCAGCCCCTGCAGGATCTTGCCGCAGGGCACGGCCCCCTCGAAGGCCAGCTTGATCACAACCGCAAAGAAACACAACACAATCAGGCTGACAATCCCCTTGATGATGAATTCGAATATCTTCGCGCCGCGCCCCCCGGCCCCGTAGAACATCGTCACGATGATACAGATGACAAGAACGCAACCGACGACGATCGCCCGGCCCCACGGATCCGGCACGACATCCGGACCGATAACGTTGGGCAGCAGGTTCTGCTGAACCGCCCGCGTCGCCAGCGTGAACTGCGGCATCGACCAAACGAGGTTCGCCGCCATCGACGCCAGCAGCCAGCTCCAACCCAGCACGGGGCTCACATGTGTATTGATCTCCCTGAGCGGCCGCTTGCCCGTCGAAAGCGTGATATAGGAAATCGCCGCCAGCATGACGATTCCCACGATCATCGCCACCGGTTGCAGCCATAGGAAGTTGTAGCCTGTCAACACGCCCAGGAACAGGCTCGATGAGAATGACACGCCGCCGACCGTTATGCCGCTCTGGAGCCAGCCGGGCCCGGACAGTCGGATGAAGGTTTTGGCCAGGGCCCCTTTGCCTTTGGCCCGGGCGTCGAGGATCCGCTTGCGGTCCTGCTCGATGCGGGGGTTCATGTGCATGACCGCCTTGCCGCCGGCATTCGATTCGTTAGCCGCCATATCCTTGACCTCCAGTACGTGCGTTACCGTCTGTTCCCGGCGAATACCCATTGTGACCCGCCGGCGGGCCTCAAACGGCGTGCAGGAAAGCCGGGCCCGCGTAAATTCGGTGTATTCTCACTCAGCCGCCGGGCCCTGTCAACGCTTTCCTCGATTATGGGACGACCTAGCCTTTTCCCAAGCCGCACTGGAATCATGCCAAACCGCCGCCCAGCCGTTCCAGCGTCCCTTGCCGGAGGCCCTCGTTGACCACCGCCGTGGACACCCAAGTCGCTGATCCATCAATCGTGCCTGTTCTCTGCTCCCTATCCGTGTGATTATCGGAGCCGTCGTTGGCCGGCATGGATTGGACCCGTTATGGCTGTTGCACGGGCGGCCGGGTCCCCGGCTCCGCCGCGGCGAATGTCTCCTCATTGGCATGATGTCCATCGTTTGGCGGGTTATGCCTGAAGGGAGCCCGCGATGTAGACGATTTCCTAACATCAACGAGTTCTGTCAGGAATCGTAGTCTATGCGGGCATTACGAAGTCTGCTCCAGGTTGCCTTGCTATGGACGGTCGCGGCCGTCGGCGCCGCCGGAGCGGCCCAAAAGCCTAACCTGTTCGACATGTCCATTGAGCAGTTGATGGAGATCGAAATCGACTCGACCGCCACGCTCACGCGGTCGAGGCCGCGTATGGTCCCGGCCGCCGTCACCACCATCACCGCCGAGCAGATTCAGGCCTCCGGCGCCCGCAGCCTCAACGAGCTGCTCGATATCTATGTGCCCAACCTTCAATGGATCCGCCACCACTGGGAGGCGGACCACCTGGGTCTGCGCGGCATTATCAACGACCGCGACGACAAGTACCTGCTGCTGGTCAACGGGCGCGTCATGAACGAACGCACCCACTACGGCGTCATCAGTGAACGCGATCTGGTTATGCTCCGCGATATCCACCACATCGACGTCATTCGCGGCCCCGGCTCGGCCCTCTACGGTCCCGGCGCCGTCTCCATGGTCATCAGCATCGTCACCGACAACGCCGACACCTTCCAGGGTACGGAAATCACCGGCCGCGCGGGAGCCATCGAGGAGTTCTACTCCGGCGAATACAAGCACGGCCAACGGTTCAAGGACGACGACGGCGGCGTGTTCTATTACGTGGGCGTGGGCAAGTACCTCGGCGCCGACAAGCACGACGCCCCGCAGGTCTTCGGCTTCGATTTCCCCCAGGATGCCGCCTATCCCTGGGACCCGGCCGACCCCGGGCCGGTCCTGCCCGGCGACGGCTACCAGGCCGGCGACAAACTCCTGAACCCGTCCATCAACCGCGACGGCGAGACCCACCGGAACCTGCCGCCGCTGAAGATGCATGCCCAGGTCACGCGCGGCAACTGGGATATGTGGGCCCGCTACACCCGCGGAGGCCAGCAGTTCGCCTGGGACCAGGGCATGATGACGCATTATCCCTGGGGCTGGGGCGACTGGGTGCAGCCGCTGCAACAGTCATCCTCCGGCTATCAGCAGGCCACCGGCTACGTAGGCTACAAGGACGAACTGAGCGAACGCACCGACATGGAACTGGCCTTCAGCTACGACATGATGGACTTCGAGCGGTTCCAGTCCAACGCCATCAGCGAGGCCTATCGGGAGGATGAATACTACGCCAAAGCGATGTTCAAGCACGACCTGTGCGACAACCACAAACTCGCCGGCGGCATCGAATACTCCCACGAGGAATTCGGCTTCCCCTCGCCGGGCTGGCCCCACCTCGACAGCCCCGTCAACAGCCGGTTCGCCGGCGCCGGTCTGCGGATGCCGCGCTGGTCCACGGACATGATCTCATTCCTGGGCGAACACCAGTGGACCATCACGGACACGCTGTCGAGCTTTATCGGGGCCCGCGTCGACGACCACACCTACACCGAGAGGATGTTCAGCCCCCGCGCCGCCCTCGTCTGGGCCCCCAACGCGAAAGACACCTTTAAGTTCATCTGGGCCCGCTCCGTCCGCGCCAACTTCGCCGAGGAGATGCGGGTCCAGGTCGACACCGGCAACGGCAGCAACAGTCGGCCGGAGAAGCTCGACAGCTTCGAGATCCGCTACGAACGCGCCCACACCGAGAACCTCGACCTGGCCGCCTCGTTCTTCCTGCACTACAATCTGGAGTTGATTTCTTACTCCAACGGCCGCAATGTCCCGGTCGGCACCCAGAAGCAATACGGCGTCGAACTCGAAGCGACCTACCACACCGAACGCACCCGGCTCATGGTCTCGCACGGCTTCACGCAGTTGTATGATTTCCACCTTGAACCCGGCATGGACACCGTCGTGACCGCCAAGCCCTATGGCTACGGCAGCAACCTGGCCAACTGGTCCAACCACGTCACCAAGTTCGTCGCCCGCCACAAGCTCGACGACAAATGGACCGTGGATGGGTCCCTACGGATTTACTGGGGCTTCCCCGGCCTGGAGGATTACGTCGATTACACCCGTAACCCCATGGCCATGACCGACTTCCCCGCCGTCAACGCCGGCTGGGAGAGGGCCTACCGCGGCAACTACTACCTCAACACCGGCCTGCAGTACGAACACTCCAGGAACCTGACCATCCGCGTCGACGGCTACAACCTCCTGGGTATCTTCAACCCGGACTTCAACAAGCGCAACTACTACAGCAGCCTCGGCGATTTCCGCTCCCACGCCGTCGCCGTCGCCGTCAGCCTCGTCTACCGCTTCTGACCACACCCGCCGCGGGATTCGCCATCCGTCTGTTGTGGAAGATGTAAACTGCGCCGCCAGTATCCGGTATCGAGCATCCAGCCGCCTACTCCCGCACCTTCTCAAACGCTGCCGTGGCCGCCTTCAGCGGGGCAAACGTCGCCAGGTCCTTGATCGCCACGGCCCCCCACGTTGTGTTCAGATGGCCCATCATCCTGGGATTCTCGAAGGTCCGCGAGTACGCAATCAGCGCCTCGGCCGCGGGCGGTTCCTTCCAACTGGCCGGCCAGACCCGGAACCCCTTCTCCAAGAACATGGGTATCGACTCGTACGCCTGCCGCCGCCCGTAATGCCAGTCGCACAGCACGATATCCTTCGCAATCAAATCCACTGCCCCGGCCGTCCCGTTGGCCGCCGCCTCCCACTTGCCGTAGTTGATCCAGCCGGTGTCGATCAGCCGGTCGGCCCACATCAGCATCTCGATCTTCCGCTTGCCCACGATGTGCTTGTGATAGTCGTTCACCGCCTTGGCAAACAGCTCCGCCTTGTCCTTGCCCTTGCACCGCGGGCATACATCCTCCCCGATCAGAAACACCTCATCCATCCCCACGTGCAGCGCATCGGCCTCGAACGCCTCGATCAGCTCGTCCATCAGGGCGAAGATGATCGCGTTGACCTCCGGGTGCAGCGGGCACCAACTGCGGCAGTAGATTCCCTCATTGCCCGGATACAACCCCGGCGTCTCGTCAAACTGCGGGTACTTCGTCAGCAGCGGGGCGGTGTTGGCCTTCCATGACTGATGCCCCAGACACTGGAACTGCGGAATCAGCCGGACATGGTGTTTGCGGCAGGCCTCCGCCAGCTTGCCAGCCGTCTCCTTGTTGATCACCCGGCCTGACCTTAGCTCCGGATGGCTCTTGTACTCGTAGCCGTAATTGACCTCGACCACGAGACAGTTGATCCCCGCCTTCGCCAAGGCCTCAACCGCCCCGGCCAGCTCCTCCACCTTATCCCCCGATCCCGCCAGCACATGCACCCCCACCCACGGCCGCTCCCACGACTGCCCCACACATACCCCCACACCCCCCAACACCCCAACCACCCAAACACCCATCAGAACCACCGTCTTCATCTTCATCGTAAACACTCCGTCAGCAGTCAGGACAAGCACAACAGACACCGCGCAACAGACTACTCGGCCGCACCACCCGCCGTCAACACGAGGACAATCCCTTACCCGGTTCTTCCCACCGGGCGGAATATCCGCTGACGCAGGTTCTCCAGCCCATTCCCTGACTGTCGTATCCTGTGCAGCTGCGCATAATCATTGTCAAGTGGCTGGCGAAGTGCGAGATTGGATGTTAAGATAAGTAGAATGGACCCCACGACTCTAGCCAGATCCGAACGCAAGCGCATGGGCGCACACTACACCCCCCCAGCGCTGGCTCGCCTTCTTGCCGACAAGATCATCGAGTACATGGGACCGCCAGTTGCCGGGCGGGTTCGAGTTCTCGATCCGGCCTGTGGAGACGGCAAGCTGTTGCAGGCCGCGATGGAGGCTCTGCGCCGACGGGGTGTCGAAGGTTCCCGTGTCGTCGGTGTCGAGGCGGACGCCAGCGCCCTGGCGGAGGCAAGAAAGACGCTGACAGGCCACGGAGATGATGTCGTCGAACTCATTGCCGGCGACTTCCTTCACCTCGCTGTGGGCTTCCAACCGCAACGCGATCTCTGGCCCGACCCTGCCCCCGAAGGAGGGCTCCACGGCGACTTTGATGTCGTCATTGCCAATCCCCCATATGTCCGCACTCAGGTTCTGGGGGCTGCGCGTGCTCAGCAACTGGCCAGGCAATTTGAGCTCTCCGGCAGGATCGACCTCTCCCATGTATTCATCCAGGCAATGACGCTTGCGCTTCGGGCCGGGGGCATACTCGGCATCATCACGTCAAACCGCTTTATGAGCACGCTGGCCGGCAAGGCGATTCGGGCATTTGTCAGCACCAATATCGAACTACTTGAGTTAATCGACCTCGGCGATACCAAGTTGTTTGAAGCGGCAGTTCTTCCCGCTGTGTTGCTCGGTCGCCGCCGCGATCATAGGCCGTCATCCAGCCGCTGCGTCGTCCCCTTTGCCCGCGTCTACTCGCAGTTGCGCACAGCGCCCGACAAGGTATCTCTCATGCCTCGCAGTGGCACCGTCGTTGAGGCTCTGGCGGCCGGCGATGAAGGCATCATCCGGGTGTCGGATGGGACCTATGACATCACGCGGGGTTTTTTGTCGATCACTCCCGGCTCAGACGACGTGTGGGCATTGCTGTCTCCCCGCGAGTCTGACCTTGTGGCTCGTCTCCAGGAGAAATCTTGCGGGACGATCGGAGATGTTGCGCATGTCAGAGTCGGCATCAAGACGACGGCCGACGACGTGTTTATTCGCAAGGATTGGGCGAGCCTGCCGACTGAGAAGCGTCCGGAGAGCGAACTGCTCCGCCCCCTGCTGAGCCACGAAGACGCATGCCGGTGGGCAATGCAGCGTCAACATAGGCCTCTCGGGCAGGTTCTGTATCCTCACTTTGTTTCTGGCGGTGCGAAACGAGTCGCCGATCTCAAATGTTACCCGCGGACCCTCGCGTATCTTGAGGATTTTCGCTCGCGATTAGAGGCCAGACGCTACGTGGTCGAGGCGGGCCGGAAGTGGTACGAGGTTTGGGTGCCACAGGACCCAGGGGCGTGGCAGTCGCCGAAGCTCGTCTTTCCGGACATCAGCCCAGAACCGAGGTTTTTCCTAGTCGAGGAAGACTATGTGGTCAACGGCAACTGCTATTGGCTGATGCTTCGGCCAGAAGCAAGCGAGGACCTCTTGTACCTAATCCTCGCCGTCGCCAATTCGACCCTGATGACACGCTTCCACGACGCCGCATTCGGCAACAAGTTGTACGCTGGACGGCGACGCTACATCACTCAGTACGTGGCCAAGTATCCGCTTCCAGATGATCACACCAAAGTCGCGCGGCACATCGTATTGCTTGCCAGGAAGGTAGTGACATTGGCGAGGACCGGGAACACGGAGCAAGCCGGACAGATTGAGCAGGCAATAGACGCTCTTGTACACGAGGCGTATGGTTTCGACTTGAATGGGGAACCCCAGTGACACGGTTATCGAAGATGCTTGAGTCAGCCAGAAGAAAGAGGGATCGCATCCACCTCCTGGATCTTGCGGACGGTGATCCATTGGTGAATGCTCCGGCAGACCCTGACCTGCTTCTCACGTTGGAGGAGATCGGGGTACTTCTCCAACCCCTCATGGGCGTCGATGCGCCTCGGGACGACGGCGGCCGCATCCTTGAGGTCCGTCCGAAGGGCCATTGGTTCGAGTTTGAGGTAGCCAAGCGTCTCGGTTATCACTACCCGCCTGGCGCGGGGTTCTTCCCCGACATACGGCATCAGTTACTGGAAGTGAAGCATCATACAGGCAAATCGGTCACCATCGATTTCGGCCATCATCATCCCGGCTCAGAGGACATCATCGACGCGCGCTGGAATGAGAAAACCCGTTCGCGGGTGTGTGATATCCGCTATTTGATTGCACTCGCACCGCCGCCGATACACAAGGTCACTGTGCTGGTCCTGGCAACAGGTGCAGAGATCAACACGATTTTTGGAGTCTCGCCGACGAAGACAATCAAGTACCAACTTGGCATCTCCAACAAGTGGCGCGAAACTCATGCGGGGCAGATCCTCGTGTCAGGAAAAGTGTTTTCCGTGTAGCCGGCCAATGGGGTTGCGGAGATGCCCAAGAAACTCAGTACACGATACGACGTCGCCGGGCACCTTCGCACGCCGGAGGAAATGGCCGCTTATCTTGAGGCCCGCCTTCTTCATATACCCATCTCAATCACCACCGGATGATCGCTCAAGGTCAGCGAAACCGACCGGGCGTCCGACAGCGTTCGCGTCGGCGTTGCTCCCGTCGTCGGATCGTATAGCCGGACTGCGGCGCGCCTGGCCCCCAGATCGACCGTGATATCGTCCGAGCCGCCCGCGAACCGCTCGCCCCAGAGGGCTAGGTAGAACGCGCCGTTGCTCTTTTGCAGTAACAGATCATGCACGGTCTCCGGCGGGTCCGCTATCGAATAATTCAGCCGTGCCGGTGACGCAACCTGCCCACCGTCAGCCAGAATCGTCGTCAGATTATGCAGGTAATGGGCCGCCTGCTTGGGCGAGTAGTCCATCTTGTATATCGCGTACCGCTCGTGCGCCGGCTCATTGCCCCGTGTGCGAAGAAGGTAAATCGCCGTGTGTCGCCAGCCCCGCTTGAACTGCGACAGGTACAGGTTCATGAACAGCCGCGCCTGCACCTCCTCCGTCACCTGCTCATCGACGGCGTATCCCGTCTCCGTCGTTACCCGTGGCAGCGTTTCCAGTTCCTCCCGCGAGTACCCGGCGAAACGCTTGCGCCACGTCCGGCCGTAATTGCCGTACAGTCCATCCACCGGGCAATCCGGGCCGGGATCGGCGCTTCGCCAGGTCTGATTGTCATGCAGGCCCGGCCAGCTCGGATGCGTGATGTAGTTATGGCAGTTCGCATAATCGGCATACCGCGTCCCGGCCGGCATCAGCGTCTTGGCCCCCTGCGGTATCGTCAGGAATTGCAGCCCCACGTTGTCCGTCTGCGCCCCACCCTCGCTGATATTCCACACGGGATAATCCCTCAGCACCGGGTCCGCCTTGACGCCCTCGTACAGATCCCGCTGCAACTTCGCCACGGCCATCCACGAAAGATCACGGCCCCCTCTTTCGCCCTTATACGTAATACCCCAGTTGTTCGGCTCATTATTGCCCTCCAATGCCAGCAGCGCCCCGCCGGCCGCCAACTGCCGGGCCTCATCCAGCAGCCTGGCCAGGTCCGTGCCGCCACTGAGCAGCCCGTAGGCGACCCTGGCCCCCGTCCGGCGGTGCATCTCGATCATATCCTTGACCGCGATGCGATCCTCCAGCCCGCACCGAATAAACCGCAGTCCAGTGTATTCCAGGGTCTCGATTGTGCCGTCCAGCGTCTCGCCGCGGCCCGTGATACTGGAGCACGCGCCCATACTGCTGAGGAAATCCGACGCGGCTACGGCCGTCTGCGCCCGACCGCCCTTTTCCCCGGCGGCGCCCCACACCGTCGCCCTCCCTGCCATCATCGCCGCGCCGGCCAGACCGCACCGCACAAACTCACGTCGCGTCAAATCATGTCGTTCCAACACAGGCCATCCTTTCAATTCCCTGCTGTCCACGGGCGTCAGTATTCCCGGTCCTTGAGCCGTCCCGGTTGCGGGCCCGGATACACCCCGTCGGGTCCGGCTTGCACCGGCGCCGGCGAATCCATCGTCAGCGCATCCACGTCCCGGGCGAATTCCTCCTCGCAGTTGAGCATTTCCTCATACGTCACGACCTGGCCCGTATGCACCGCCCGCCGCGCCATGGCCGTCACCAGGCCCGCCTCCGTTCCGCGCTTGGCCTCGTTGAAGGGCTTGTCGTCGCGGATCGCCTCAATCAGCGCATCCCACTCAAGCTGATACGGATTCGGCTCCGGCTGTGGGAACGCCCACTTCAGCCGCTCCCGTGCAAAATCCTGGCCCTCATAGATGCGGCACTTCGCCGGGGTGTGCATGTTGGTGCTAATCACGGCACAGCCCTTACTGCCGTGGGCGTAGCTGGCGAACTCGCCGCGGCAGCCGGCGACGCTGCGGGCATAGAGGAACAGTTTGGCCCCGTCGGCGAACGTGTACTCCACGTCATAATGGTCGTAATTCTGGTCTACACAATCGCCTCGGAAGCACCGTCCGCCCGAGCCCTGCACCCGCACCGGCCACGACCCCTTCATCCAGCAGCACTCATCCACGTTGTGCGCGACGTAATCCTGAAAGAGTCCGCCGCTGGCCCACATGAAGCTCAGGTAATTCCTGACCTGCCAGAGCAATTCGTTCAGGCCGCTCTGGTTGGGCCCCGTGAAGCCGGCCGGTCCCTGCTGGCGATACGTCCGAAACGTGATGAGGTCCCCGATCTGGCCGGAGTGGATCCGCTCAAGCAGCTCATGCCGCGCCTTACAGTGGCGACACATCAGCCCCACGCCGACCTTCAGGCCCTTGCGCTGCGACTGCTCGGCCAAATCCAGCATCCGCCGCGTGCTCGGACCATCGACGACGACGGGTTTTTCCATGAAGACGTTGATGCCCTTTTCGATGGCGTGGCGAAAGTGCACCCACCGAAACGCCACGGGCGTCGTCAGGATGACCACATCGCCCGGCCGCAGGCACTCCATTGCCTTGCGATAGGCGTCGAAGCCCAGGAACCGCCGCTCCGGCGGCACATCCACCTGGCCGGCCTGGTAGCCCATCACCCAGCTATCGGCCGAGCCCTGCATCCGAGGGGCGCTGGCCGCCTGGATCAGCCCATCGTAGGCCCGCTGCAAACGGTCCTCGAAGACGTCCGCCATCGCCACCAGCCGCACCGGGGCCGCCTTCGTCGCCATCGCGTTGGCCGCGGCCCCTGCGCCGCGCCCCCCGCAGCCGACCAGCGCCAGGCGGACGGTGTTATCTTCGCCCGCATGGATGCCCGGGGCCATTGCCGCCAGCAATGCCGAACCGGCCGCCACCTGCCCCGTCACTTTGAGAAACTGCCGCCGTGACCGCTCTGTTTTGTGTGTCGCACCCATCATTTATTCTCCAGTCAAAATAACCATCCCTTGCCTTCGGCAAGGGCTGCCACCCATCGCCAACGGCGGCCTCAACCAACGCAATACGAAATACGAATCAGAGACGTAGGGTGTGCCCCGATGCGCATCGGGGTTGCACACGCGGCTTCTCAGCTCTTGAGTCCCTTCAAGTTCGGCTCCAGCCGCACGTCCGAATTCACCAGCGACTCCCATGTGACCTCGCCGCCCTTGTACGCCGCCTCCCGGCCGAGGATGGCCGTCAGGTTCGAGCGCACCGATGGGGCCACTGTCTCGTTCTTGTAGTCCCCTTCCGTAATGCACCGGTGGAACGTCTCGATGTTGGCCACCGCGCCGGTGGTGTAAAGCTGATCGAATCGGCCGCCTTTGTAGCTCTTCCGCCCGCGGATTATTACGCCGCTGAAGTAGTCCGTGTCGATTACGCCCTCGGCGCCGAAGAACTTGCAGCGGATCTCGTCGGGGACGCCCGGAATGCACTGGATCGACGTGAAGTTGACAATGATGTCGTCCGGGAACCAGTACGTCACGGCGAAATGGTCCCAGATGCTGCCCTGCGGCCGCAGCGTCCGTCCGCCCGTGCCCGCCGCCCGGATCGGGTCGCGATTGGCGATCCACGTCGCCACATCGAGCGCATGAATACTCTGCTCCACAATGAAGTCCCCGGAAATCGGCAACACGCAATACCAGTTCCGCAGGTCCTGCTCGGCGTTGCCCGTCGGCGCATTCTTCGGACCGCCCTCCCACGGGTAGTTCGCCTCGCCCATGACCAGCCGCCCGAGGTCGCCCGCGTGGACCCGTCGAACCGCCTCCTGATAGAACTCGTTGGCCCGCGTCTGAAAGTCCACCAGAAAGACGAGCTTCTTGTCCGTAGCCTTCTTTCCCGCGGCCGCAATGGTCCTGCACCCCCACGCATCGACGGCAATCGGCTTGGCCAGGAAGATGTGCTTGCCTGCCTCGACCGCATCGGCCGCCTGCTGCGGATGAAAGTACGGCGGCGTCTCAATGACCACCGCATCGACCTTGCCGTCCAGCAGCCTGCGATAACCCGACAGCCCGCTGTAGCAACGATCGGCGGGAATCTGCAACCTGCCCGCCGTCGCCTTCGCTCGGTCCTCGAAGTAATCGGAGCACGCCACGAATCGGTACTTGTCCGACTGGGCGAACAGGTCGGCGATCCAGTTGCCCCGCCCGCCGCATCCGATCAACCCCAGATTGACCTTTGAACTGCCCTGGGGCCCGAACGCGACCGACGGTTGGACCGCCATCGTCACCCCGGCCACCGCCGCCCCCGAAATAAACGTCCGCCGATTCATTCCTGCCGTCATATAGCGATTCTCCTGCATTATGGGTTTAAGAGACGAAGGACGTCAGACAGTGCTGCGACTGAGTTGCCGTGTCAGGGAGCTGTCCTCGGCAATCTCATCGTGTTTGTTCGGAAAGACGCCCAGGCATATCCCATCCTTCGGCTTGAGCCGCTTGAATACGTAGGGCAGCGCATCGCTCGGCGCTACCCTTCCTGCCGCCAGCACCTTGTACGCCACGACGGGCTTGTGCAGCTTCTCGATCGCCGCCAGCGATTCCTCCAGGCCCTCCATGACATAGTCGTCCGGCCGATACATCGTCTGGTGGAAGAAGTCCACGGGCAGTCCCCGCCGCTCGGCCTCCAGGTGCGTCGTGGCCGTGTGCGTGGCCATGCCCGCGGGCAGCCCGTGGCTCTTGATCAATTCCAGCCAGCCGCGCACGACGTCCCACTTGCCCTCGCTGACCTTCTCATCGATGCGAATCCCCTGTATGGCGACGGCCTTGGCGCCGTTCTTGACCGCGATCTCGATTTCCTTCTCCATCGGCAAGCGATCCGGCTGGCCGATCCATATCTTCAGCTTGCCGCCCCTGCCCCGATACTCATTCCATATCTCGACCCAGTTCTCATAGCACGGCGTCCAGACGGCCGTGATTCCGTGCTCAGCCGCCTGGTCCAGCACCGCCATGACCCGCTCCTTCGTGTACCATTGCTTCATCTGCTCCGGCGTGCCCCGCGGATTGCCGTGGGCAAAGCCGAAGAACGGGTTGCTTCCCAGTATCAGCCGCGAGACCTCCAGCGTTCCCAGCCGGATCTTGGGAAGTTCGTTCGACGGCCCGGAATCCGCCGCCCTGCTTGCCGACCGCACCAACGCGGCCGCGGCCCCCAGCGACAGCATACCCCCAAGAAACTGCCGCCGTGATCGACTACCCCTGCTGCATGTGCTCATGACCGATTCTCCTGCCAACCTGAGCCTTCTTTCTGTGCACCCATATCCGGCCGCCGCCTGCCACACAAGTCGTCACTGGGCACGGCGCCCCCCACCATACATGAAACGCCCGCCCATTTCAATACCACTGTCTACATCGCGATTGCGGATATCCCCGTTTGGCGGTATGGTATCAGACCTATGGAACCTGAAGGTTCACAATCGGCCCGCAAGGGCCTGCCGCGTCGGATCGCCGGCGGCTTCTACCGCCTGATCGCACTGCGGGCCCACACGTCGATCATGCTCGGGGCCCTCGCCGCGACCGTGCTGGGCAAGTTCTTCCACGCCCACCGCATGAACCTCGTCAACGAGTTTCCCACCTGGGTTCTCATCGACGTCGCGGTGCTGCTGAGCGTCGAACTGGTCATGGCGCTGATCATCTTCGCCCGGCCCACGCGGCGCATGCTCCGCCTGACCACGGGCCTGGCGGCCATCCTTTGCACCTGGTCCGTCCTCAATGTCGGCTGGATCGTCCGCAGCGGGGCGCAGCTACCCCTGAGCCTGCTCAAGCCGCTCCTGCGCGACCCACTCAACACGCTCGCCCAGATCGGCGGCAATATCTACGCCATGCCCAGAGCCGCCGCGGTTGTGCTCTTGCCCAGTTTCACCGCGCTGGGCATCTATTTCTACTACCTGGCCAATCCCCTGGCTCCAAACTACAACGGCCGTCGGTTCCGCATCCGCGTGGTCCTGTCGGTGCTTATCATCATCGCAGCCGCCGTCGGCCACAACCTCATCGTCCGGCGGGGCGAGCCGAACATCCTCTCGGCCGGCATGAGATTCAGCAGCCACTTCCGCGCCGTCCGCGGCCTCGTCATGCGCAACACCGCCAAGCTCACCCGCGCCGACTACGAACAGGCCGTCCGGGAACTGCCCACCGGCGGCGAACTCAACGCCATCCTCAACCTCCGGCCGCGGATCGCCCGCCCCAACGTCATCGTTGTCGTCCTTGAAGGCATCCAGTACAACTACACCTCTCTCGATGGCCGAAACGGCGACCTGACCCCATACCTTGCCGAAATTGCCGGCCGGGGTGTTTCGTTTTCTCGGATGCGCTCGACCCTGACCCACACGACCAAGGCCCTGTTCGCCCTCTTGACCGGCCGCTACCCGTCCATCTCCAACGACCTGGCTGAGACCGTCCCCATCGACCACGGCTACGGGTCGCTGGCCACAGTCCTCAAGGGCAAGCTCAACTACCGAACGGCTTTCTTCCAATCCGCCAAGGGCAATTTCGAGGCCCGCCCCGGCCTCGTCCACAACCTGGGCTTCGACACCTTCTGGGCCCGCGACTTCCTCGAAGACCCAAACACCCTGCGGGACCCCGAGAGCTTCGTCGGCTACCTCGCCTGCGATGAATTCGCCCTCCTTGACCCTCTGAAGCAGTGGATTCGCTCCCGCGAACAGCCCTTCTTCATCGCCTACATGTGCTCGGTCACGCACGATCCCTACGAGGTGCCGCGGTGGTTCGCCGAGCCCGCCCGCGAACCGGTCGAGCGATACAAACAGACCATTGCCTACACCGACGGCTTTCTCAAGACCCTCGACGCCGAGCTTTCGGCCCTCGGCCTGGCGGACAACACCCTACTTTGTATCGTCGGCGACCACGGCGAGGCCTTTGGCGAGCACGGCCTGCACGGCCATGAAATGAACACCTTCGATGAAGCCTTGCACGTACCTTGGGTGATGCGGGCCCCGTCGCTGATCCAACCGGGCACTCGCATCGCCGCCGCTGTCAGCAGTATCGACATGGCCCCCACGCTGCTCGAATTGCTCGGCGTCGAGACCCACTGGGCCGGATTCGACGGGCTCAATGCCCTCGGCCCCATACCTGCCAACCGCAAGGTTTATTTCAGCGGCTGGATCGACGAAAGCCCCGCCGGATTCGTCCGCAACAACGGCAAGTTCGTCTACCACAGCGAGGATCACGTGGTCCGCGTCTTCGACTTGGCCGCCGACCCCAATGAGAACACGGGCGTTATTATCGGCGAGACCGAAGCCGAGCCCATCGCCAGAGACATCATCTCATGGTGTCGAAACAGCGTCCTCAAGATCGACCAGAAACGCACCGGCAACACGACGCTGTTCGATGTCTGGCGATGCCGATGGAATGCCCGTGTCAGCGACGTGGACTTCGACCGACAGAGCCTGGGCAACAGTCGCTGACTCGTGGCCGCGGCGTTTCATGTCCAATCGTGTTTCCAAAACGCAACATTGTTTCGTTGCGTTCTGTAGACAACGAACGGGATTGCGTTTCTTGTGCAGGCAGGCGGTTTTGCCATGCAAAGATGGGTTAAATGGCAAATATGGGCGTTGTGTTTTTGCATCACAAAGGCTCGAACCGTTCTGTCAATCACTTCTTGTTCGTCCTGTGGAATTGGCTCATAAGTCGCTGTCAGACAGTAGCTTAAGATACTATCGGCCCTGCCCGGATTCTCTTGGACTCCGGTTTGGTACATTCATTGCAAGGTTCTATTCTCTTGCGCCTCTGGGCGCCGATATTGGGCGGCGCACCCAGACCCATGGCTCGGAGGAGGTAGGCAGCCGCCCGATTTCAGCCCGTAGTCAAGACCGGCCGGGCGCACCATGCCTTCGGTCTTGTTTAAGATACTTTGGTGTTGCGGAGTCGTTCTGGAGGAGGGCGACTCCGTCTTTTTTTGCGCGCATGGCGCGGCCTGGCGGCGACCGTCGTCATAACAAGCCCCCCGGCGTTTTGGGATACTCAAGCGAGGCCCCCGGCCGTATAATCGCCGGCATGACGCAGCGTGCCGCCTACAGGATCATCGACGCCAACTTCAACCGTGCGCGCGAGGCCGCCCGGGTCATCGAGGAGTACTGCCGCTTCGCCCTGGACTGTGAACCATTGACCGCCCGCGCCAAGAAGCTCCGCCACGACCTGTGTGCGGCGATGGCTGGCTTGGATGGCGCCGCGTTGATTGCCTCGCGGGATACCCCCGGCGATGTGGGCGTGGGCATGGCCGTCCAGGGGCAGTTGCAGCGCAGAGATTTGCGGGATTGCCTCACGGCCGGCTGCAAGCGGCTGCCAGAGGCCCTTCGGGCGATCGCCGAGACCCTCCAGAGCGACCAGCCGGCCGTTGCGGCGATTGTCGAGCGGCTGCGCTACGACGCCTACACGCTGGAGAAAGACATCGTTACGCTTGCCGAGCCTGCCAGCCGGTTCGCCCGCGTCCGCCTCTATGTCCTGATCAGCAGCGACCTGCCCACCGAGGTCCTTTGGCTGACGCAGAGTTGCGTCGCCGGCGGCGCCGACTGCCTCCAGCTTCGCACCAAGTACTCAAGCGACGAGGAACGACTGGCCCTGGCGAGGAAGTTCGCAGCCGTCTGCGCCGAGGGTGGCGTGTTGAGCATTATCAACGACCGAGCCGATATTGCCATCCTCGCCGGGGCCGACGGCGTCCACCTGGGGCGCGGCGACATCGGCATTGAGGCGGCCCGCCGGTTGCAGTCCAGGCCGCTCATCATCGGGGCCACAACGCACAACCTGGAGGAACTCCGCGCCGTCAGCGGCCAACAGCCGACCTACGTGAGCCTCGGGCCGGTCTGGCCGACAGCGACCAAGCCGGACCTCGACAGCACCGGGCTGGACTACCTGCGGCGCGGCCTTGAAGCCCTCAAGGGCGCCGGCATCGCCCACGTCGCCATAGGCGGCATCACGCACGACAATGTGGAACAGGTGCTGCTCGCCGGGGTCCGTGCGGTGGCTGTCTGCGCCGCGGTAACCAAAGCCCGCAACCCCGAGGCGGCGTGCAGAACGATGAAACAGCGGATAGAGACCCTCCTGGGGGACCCGCTGGCTCTGTAACCGACCGTCATGCATATTTGAGGAGGTCAAGCATGTTCATGAGCCTATCCCGATGCACTTGCCTGCAACTGGCCGTATTGGCGGGATTGTGCGGCTGTACCGTCTCGATGGAATTGCCCAAACAGCCACCGGGCGGGCACTTTCCCCTGACGGCGGCGGACCACGCATCGGCCGGGACCTTCGCACAGGGTGACCCCGTTATCGCAACGACGTACTTCTACTGGTACGACATCAAGACGCAGTCCCACATCATCGACCACGACGGCACGGACGCCCTGACGACCCACCCGGCGGATATGAACGACATGAGCTTCAGAAGCGTCGCGTGGCACAAGCGACAGTTCCGCGACATGATCGACGCGGGCATTGATGTGCTCATGCCCGTCTACTGGGGCGTGCCCGGCGACTACAAGGCATGGAGCTTCGTGGGACTGCCGCCCATGGTCGAGGCGCGTCGGGCGCTGCAAAGCGAAGGGCTCAAACCGCCGGCGGTGGGGCTGTTCTACGATACCTCGATCATGCTGTGGAATGCCTTCGACGGCGGCCGCAGCTACCATGTGGACCTGACCACCGAGTTCGGCCGGGAGTGGTTTTATACGGCGATACGCGATTTCTTCAGCCTGATTCCGCCGGGCGACTGGGCCCGCATCGACGGCAGCCCCATCGTCTTTCTCTACGGCGCGAATTTCGCCAAGGCCCAGGACCCCCGCGCCCTGGCCCACGCGCAGAGACGCTTCGAGGAGGATTTCGGCGTGCGGATGTTCCTCGTCAAGAACGCCGACTGGCAGGGCGAATCGGACGCTGCGTATTCCTGGGGCGGCGCGGTCAACGGGCCGCTCATCTTCCGCGAGACGGTCTCGCTGGGGCCCGGCTACGACCACAGCGCCGTGCCCGGCCGAAGCCCGCTGATTGTCGAGCGGCTCGACGGCAAGACCTACATCGACCGCTGGACCACGGCATTGCGGCTGAACCCGCGGCATCGTCCCTGGCTGGTCCACGTTGAGACCTGGAATGAGTGGCACGAAGGCACCGATATCGCGGATTCCCGCGAATACGGGCGAAGTTACATCGTGCTGACGCGGCTGTTTGCGGACCTGTGGCATGGTCGCGTGAGCCTGCGATTCGGCGAATTCCTCAGCAGCGACGCCCTGCTGTGTTGGACGCCGGGTCAATCGAAGGGCCTGAAGATTCGGCCCAGCGGCGGCGACGGCGTCTGGAGGCCCGTGGTCGTCGACGGTGTCGATGCGGTCGTATCACAGGCCGGTGAGACGGCCGGGCGGTACCTCTACTTCGATGTCGATGAGGCCGTGGCGTTCGAGTT
>OMKS01001960.1_pt1 | contig 17674 bp, 12 predicted proteins | sample 1674721 | NCBI WGS metagenome assembly OMKS01 (sample SAMN06264996, study PRJEB25208) | sediment metagenome | isolation source: hot spring sediment | place: USA: California | collected 2014-09-02
CCACCGAGATCTACACTATCCTCTTCGTCGGCAGCGTCAGATGTGTATAAGAGACAGGTATGTGTTCGATCGCCAAGAAGATATTCACCTTTTTAAGGTGGTTGCAACTTCTATCGTGTCAATGTACCCTGAGTCAAGCTATGCTAAAGGCATGCTGAAAGACATTGAAAATATGGAGAAGATTATTTCGACCCGAAACCTAGCGTTGTTTCTGGAAAATGCTGAATCATCACTACCAGAGATTGCACTACCAAACGCTAATGGCGATACAATTAGGTTGTCGTCGCTGAAAGGTAAGGTAATTTTACTCGATTTTTGGGCATCGTATAATCAGAATAGCCTACTTGAAAACCGAGAGCTACTCGAGGTTTACAAAAGGTTTAAATCGCAAGGGTTTGAGATTTACCAAGTTTCTTTCGACTTTGAGCGAGAGAGTTGGCTTGGTGCAATACAGTCGGCCAAGTTGCCCTGGATAAACGTTAGCGAGCTATCGCGCGAGGCATCAATTGCAGCCCAAAACTACAATGTTACGCGAATCCCGGCTAACTACCTAATCGATCGTAATTTCGATATAGTTGGCAAGGATTTATTTGGGAAAGACTTGGTGGAGATGCTCAAGAAAACATTGTAAGCAAAGGCAAATGAACAACCAAAAGGTATATTTTGCATCTGATATTCACCTTGGTCTACCTACCCAAAAGGGAAGCGCTTTGGCACGCGAAAAGCTTTTTGTAAAGTGGCTCGATGAAGCTAAAAAGGATGCATCGGAAATTTTTTTGGTTGGCGATATTTTCGACTTCTGGTACGAGTATAAAAGGGTTGTTCCCAAGGGCTTTACGCGTTTTTTTGGAAGAATTGCAGAGATTGTAGACTCGGGTATTCCTGTTCATTTTTTTACAGGCAATCATGACGTTTGGATGTTCGACTACTTTCCTAAAGAGCTTGGCGTTGAATTGCACCGCAAGCCCATTGTACGAGTGTTTAATGGCAAAAAGTTTTTTATTGGACATGGCGACGGCCTTGGGAAAGGCGATTATGGGTATAAGCTGCTAAAATTAATTTTTACCAATAGGGTTTTGCAATGGTTGTTTTCGCGTCTTCACCCAAACTTTTCGCTATGGTTTGGCAATCGCTGGTCGGTTAGTAGCCGTTACTCCAAATACATAACCTACAAGTTTAAAGGCGATAGTGAGCTTATCGCTCAGTTTGCCAACACTACCTTGGATGATGAGATGTATAGCTATTTCGTTTTTGGGCACTGGCATGCCCCGGTAATTCATCCGCTTAAAAATAGTGCTAAACTTGTTGTTTTAGGTGATTGGATTGAGAACTTTACCTACGCCACTTGGGATGGTGAGTTAATGAACCTGTTAAGATACATCCCTAACGAGAACGACGAACTTCTGGCTCAAGGTTAGCTGTTACGCTGATTTTGGACTGAGAGAAGATTCCGTTTTGTAATTGAATTTGTTAAAACAATACTAGTATACAATGAAGCAATACCTTGAACTTTTGGATAATATACTTGAGAATGGGACAGAAAAAAGCGACCGTACAGGAACAGGTACAATTAGCCTGTTCGGATACCAAATGCGTTTTGATTTAGGCCATGGCTTTCCATTGCTTACAACCAAGAAATTGCATCTCAAGTCAATTATTTACGAATTGCTTTGGTTCCTAAAAGGCGAAACAAATATAAAGTACCTAACCGATAATGGGGTAAGCATTTGGAACGAATGGGCCGACGAGAACGGCAACCTTGGCCCGGTTTACGGATCGCAGTGGAGAAGTTGGCCTGCGGCCAATGGGCATAAGATAGATCAGATTGGCCAGGTTGCTCAATCGTTAAAGAGCAACCCCGATTCGCGTCGCCATTTGGTTTGCGCATGGAATGTTGGCGAAATAGAGAATATGGCCCTTCCTCCGTGTCATATACTGTTTCAGTTTTACGTGGCCAAAGGTAAACTTTCGTGCCAGCTGTACCAACGCAGCGCTGATGTGTTCTTGGGTGTTCCTTTTAATATTGCGTCATACGCTTTGCTAACAATGATGATGGCTCAGGTAACCGGTTTAAAGCCAGGTGATTTTGTTCATACCTTTGGCGATGTTCATATATACTCAAACCATATTGAGCAGGTAAAGCTGCAGCTAACCCGTGAGCCACGTAAGCTACCAACTATGGTTATTAACCCTGAGGTTAAATCGATATTCGATTTTAAATACGATGATTTCAGCCTAGAAGGATACGATCCACATCCTCATATTAAAGGCAAAGTGGCTGTATAGTCATAAAGTAAAAGTAGGAGTAAAATGAATATTTCGATAATTGTTGCCATAGCCGAGAATGGTGTAATTGGAAATAACAATCAGCTTATTTGGCATATCCCAGGCGACCTAAAGCGCTTTAAGGCGCTTACAATGGGTCATCATATTGTAATGGGGCGTAAAACTTGGGAGTCGATTGGCAGGCCGCTTCCTGGACGTAAAAGCATTATTGTATCGCGAAATAGAAGCTTTAGGGTAGAGGGCGCAGAAGTTGTTCATTCGCTAAACGATGCCATTAAAACCGCTTCGGGCGATGATGAAATTTTCATAATTGGTGGAGGCGAACTGTATCGACAGGCATTGCCAATTGCAAACAGGTTATACCTAACCAAAGTGCATAAGTGTTTTGAAGGCGATGTTAGCTTTCCTGAAATAAATATGGCCGATTGGACGGAGATGTACTCAGAAAAAGGAAAGCCCACCGAAACCGATGGGCTTGAGTATACTTATTTTAACCTTGAGCGAAAAACTTAGGCGGCCTTAAGCCTTTTTATGTTGGCCTTTTCCATTTTCTTTTGAGCATAGTCAAGGGTAATAACCATTTCCTTCACATTGCTCGAAGGGAGATCAAACATGGCATCAATCATTATTATCTCACAAATTGATCGTAATCCGCGAGCTCCAAGTTTAAACTCAATGGCCTTTTCAACAATATAGTCTAAAACACTATCCTCTATATCGAGCGTAATACCATCGTAGTTAAAAAGTTTTTGGTACTGCTTAACTATGGCATTTTTTGGCTCGGTTAAAATATTTCTTAGCGCTTCCCCATCAAGAGGATTCAAATAGGTTATAACTGGTAATCGACCAATAATTTCGGGAATAAGCCCGTAATTTCTTAGGTCCTGAGGAGCGATGTACTGCAACAGGTTATCCCTGTCGATTTGCTCGCGGTGTTTGCTTGCACCGTAACCTACTATTTGCGTGTTTAGCCTTTTGGCTATCTTCTTTTGTATTCCTTCAAAAGCACCGCCACAAATGAAAAGTATGTTTCGGGTATCTACCTCTATCATCTTTTGTTCGGGGTGTTTACGGCCACCCTGAGGCGGTACGTTTACCTTTGAACCCTCAAGCAGCTTAAGCATAGCCTGTTGAACTCCTTCGCCCGAAACGTCGCGGGTGATGGAAGGGTTATCGCTTTTTCGTGCAATTTTATCTATCTCATCAATAAAAACAATTCCTTTTTCGGCTGCTTCAACGTTATAATCGGCCGCCTGGAGTAAGCGGGTAAGAATGCTTTCAACATCTTCGCCAACATATCCGGCCTCGGTAAGCACAGTTGCATCAACAATGGTAAACGGCACATGCAGCATCCGTGCAATGGTTCTGGCTAGCAAGGTTTTACCAGTTCCTGTTTCACCAACAAGCAGGATGTTCGATTTTTCTATCTCTACCTCATCATCAGTGGCTGGCTGAAGTAAACGCTTGTAGTGGTTATACACAGCAACTGATAGATACTTTTTTGCATCATCTTGGCCAATAACGTACTGATCGAGAAACTGCTTAATTTCAATAGGTTTTAGCAGCTTATTTTTGCTTAGCTTAAAATCTCCCTTCTTTTTTAGCTCTTCTCGTACAATGAGGTTTGCCTGTTCGGCGCATAAATCGCAAATGTGCGCATCTACACCGGCAATTAGCAGGTTAACCTCTTTTCTGGGCCGCCCGCAAAACGAGCATTTGTCAGTGTTCTTCATTGTTTGTTTAGTTCATGTTTTAAGATTACAAAGTTACAACATATTTTTATATTAATATTTTAATGCCCTTGTAGCTTTATGTGTTACTCAACCTATTGGTTTATAAATTACTTTTGTATGAACGTAATTTAAAAAGTAGGCTGATTTTCCAACCATTTGCCCTTTGCTATCGTCTAATAGGTAAACTGCTAATACTTTACTAATATGAAATTTACGATTCCAGTAATTGTATTTGCTTTTTTAGCAACTCTTAGCTCATGTAAAAAGGATGAGCTCACATTACCTGCCGATGTTACCTTTTCGTTTGGTATGCTACCTGTTTATGTCGATGGTACTCTGGTTGACCGGGGTTATGAGGATAATTCTGCATCTAACTTTTTTACTATCGATAAGGGCTTTTTAGCGATTGAAGCCATTGAGTTTGATGGCAGAAGAGACGAGGGTAAGGATGTTTTTTTTATTTCGGATTTAGGAAAGCAGATATTAGCAGATTTGGAAAGCGAATCGACAAACATCGATGTTCGCTTCGATGTTCCGCAAGGGGTGTATAACAGAATAGATGTAACACTACATTTATGCTCCGATAAAGATGCTTCGCTTATACTTGAAGGTGTTATGTCATGGGGTAACCAAAATTCGGCGCCAATTCGTTTTGAATACTGCTATGCCGATCAGGTAAGGGTAAGGGCAAAGCCAAGATCAGGTAATAGCATTGTGCTTCAAAAAGATAAACTCTCAAAAGCAAGGGTTGAGCTAGATGCACAGTTCATGTTCCGGTTTATTAATCCGGGCGTTCTGTCGGAAGCAACATTAGTAAAAATTGATGGGCAAGATGTTTTGCTAATTAATAGCAAGAATAATATCAGCATATTTAATCAAATTGCGAATAGATTAGGGAATTCATTCTCAGTGGTCTTCGAGTAAATTTTAATGAAGGCAGAGCTTTATAGTGAAAAGGAAATAGTTACTGGTTGTCAGCAAGGAGATAGACGATTTCAGGAAATTCTTTATCGTCGGTACGCTCAAAAAATGTATGGCATTTGCTTGAGCTATGCAGGCAATCGAGACCTTGCTCAGGATATACTACAGGAGTCGTTCATAAAAGTATTTAAGGGCATTCATGCTTATAACAATACCGGTTCATTAGAGGGCTGGGTTCGGCGTGTGGTAGTTAATACTGCTATTGATTTGCTTAGGCAGCAAGCAGGACTTAAAAAGCTTATTAATGAAAAACCGAATGATGGAGGAATGATAAGCGAAAATGAAGCAATGCCATCCATCGGGCTTGGTGAAGTACTCCAATTTATCAAAAGGTTGCCTGAGGGTGCACGTGTTATCTTCAACCTTTTTGCTGTTGAGGGTTATACGCATAAAGAGATTGCAAAACAGCTTAACATATCTATAGGAACATCAAAATCGCAGTACAACAGAGCCCGAAATATGCTGAAAGAGTGGCTAGGTGATGTAAATAAATGATGAGATGAGGGTTGATAGCTGGTATAAGTCGTTGGTTGATAATAGCAACTTGGTTCCGCCCGAACACGTTTGGGATGGTATTCAGGATCAGCTCGATATTGATATGGTGTGGAGAAGGGTAGACCAGAGCTTAGCTTATCATCAAAAGAAAAAGCGCGCTGTGCTTTTTGCTGCGGCAGCAGTAATTCTTCTGGTCGCAGCAGTAGGGGGTACATTGTTTTACACCCCTTTTAGTCAGCGGAGTGAGGTTGCTTTAGTTGTTGAGCAGCAAGGGCAACCCAATTCGTTGCCTAATTCTTATATACCGCAACCTAGAACCAGCATTGAAAAACCTTTGACTTCGATTACAACATCCTCTTCTCATCAAATAGTAAACCCATCTTTTGGCACTAAAAGGCCTAAGGATGACGCTAAGCCAAAGGTAAAAAAGCAAATCGATTCCATTGAGGTTACCCATACAATAAAGCCAGTTAGTACTTTAGGTTTTGAAAGTATGACGCCTCTTGCCGAGGATATTGACCCTAACTCTTTTGCGCCAAATTCTGAAAAAAAGATTAAGAGGAAAAAGAGTAAAACGAATTTAGTATACGCAGGTTTTACCGGACAGCTAGCTAATACATGGTTGCTCAGTAGTAAAACTTTTAGTGCTTTCCGAAGCGATGAGCTTACCGCAAACGATGCATCGTTTGGGAAAAATTTGGGAGTTGTTGTGGGTGCCAATGTCTCACCAAGGTTAGGGTTTAAATCGGAGTTTCATTGGATAAGCCAAAACAAGCAAAGCTATAAAGAATACATTAACGGGAAGTATGTTTCAAATAGCTTTGTACTCGATTATATTACCCTTGCCCTGCATGCTAAATACTTGTTTAAAGAATCGCATCGCTCGCATTACGTTTTATTCGGAGCATATTTCGCTACTATGCAAAATGCTTCGCAAAGCATAGATGGTGTTAGGTCGGAAATTACAGATAGCTACAAGAGTTTCGACTACGGTTTGCAGTTGGGATATGAGTTTCCTTTAAGTTTGCCATACGGGTTAACCTTATCGCCAGGTATTTCTGTAAAATATGGTTTGGCAAATATTTTTTCGGGTAGCGAAACCATTCCCTCTTACCTGAACCGAACTCAAAATGCTTCGTTTAGCTTCTCGGTTAGCTTAACCCGCAACATTTTTTAATTACCATTCCAACCATTCTTTATTCCTAGTCGTCTTATTAGCAAATTTGTTTTTGTTGAACATAAATTTTACTGCGATGAAAAAGGTAAACTTATTTATGGTGATGTTATCTCTAATAGCTTTTTCTTTTGTTTCATGTGAGAAGAATAGCGACAAGGGAACTTTGAAACTTTCAATTACCGATGCACCTGTTGATATGGATGAAGTATCGGCAGTGTATATTACAATAACCGACATTCAATATCACTTAGGTGGTGGGGAAAATAATTTTGAGAGCTTTACCGATTTTCAGGGGCCTAAGCTCTTTAATATTCTTGATTTGACTAGAGGGGCAACCGAGCTGTTGGGTAACCTCGAAATGGAGCCAGGTACTTATACACAGTTAAGGTTTATTCTCGATGCACCCGAATACGGAGCGGGTACGCCCCAAAATCCAGGTTGTTACATTGAGTTTAACAATGGTACATCAGAACCGCTGTTTGTGCCAAGTGGTTCACAGTCGGGGTTTAAGGGTGTTGGTGCTTTTAAAGTGCCAGCCAACGGTACTGTTGAGGTAACTGCCGATTTTGATATGCGGAAATCAGTTGTTCATGCAAGTACAATGGGCAAGTATATTCTTAAGCCAACAGTTAGGCTAATTGTCGATCAGCAGGCTGGGAAAATTGTTGGCGGTGTAACCAACATCCCCGAAGGGCAAGATATTGTTATTTATGCCTACGAAGAGGGAACATACACATCGGCTGAAGCCGACGATCCATTGGCAGAAACTCCCCGTTTCCCTAATGCTATTAGTAGCGATATTGTGGATGAGGACGGAAACTATCACATCGATTTTCTTGCACCAAAAACATACGATTTAATTATTGTCTCAATGGTAAACGGTAATTTTGAGGAAGTTTTAGGTGTTGTTGAAGGAATTGTAGTTGAAAGCAGAAAGACCACAACCCAAAGCATTGATATAAGTAGATTGTAAGGACTTGTTTTTCGGTTTAGGTTAATCTAGTAGTTTGTAATGAAAAGGCCAACTCTATTTGGGTTGGCTTTTTCTTTTTTTATTAAATGGTACTAAGCACAAAAATTATCGGTGCAATTTATGCTTAATCTTTTCTATACTGATGAAAGAATTGCATTTATAGCATCAATCTCTTCCCTAGCAAATGTTAGGTTTTGTATTGCTGCAAGATTATCATGCAGTTGAGCCACCGAACTTGCACCAACCAGAACCGATGTAACCCTTTTATCTTTAAGCAGCCACGCAATGGCCATTTGGGCAAGCGACTGTTTACGCATTTTTGCCAATTCGTTTAGTTTGGTAATTATATTTAATACATGAGCTGTTACCTGATTCTTGTTTAGAAACCCATGCGGTTTTGCAGCCCTCGAATCTTTAGGTATTCCCTTTAAATACCTATCGGTTAGTAGCCCCTGAGCCAAAGGAGAAAATGCAATACAACCAATACCTTCGTCTTCAAGCACATCAAGTAAGCCATCCTCAACCCACCTGTCAAGCATTGAGTATCTTGGCTGATGAATTAGGCATGGCGTTCCCATTTGCCTTAAAATTTCCGATGCTTTTTGGGTTGCTTCAGCAGGGTAGTTCGATATACCAGCGTATAGGGCTTTACCATGTTTTACTGCAAAATCGAGCGCTCCCATTGTTTCCTCCAAAGGGGTTTCCGGATCGTATCGATGCGAGTAAAATATATCAACGTAATCTAGTCCAAGCCTTTTAAGGCTTTGGTTAAGGCTAGCAATTAAGTACTTTCTTGAGCCCCATTCGCCGTATGGTCCATCCCACATTAAATAGCCCGCTTTGGTTGATATTATTAGCTCGTCGCGATGGTTTGCCAAGTCTTGCTTGAGTATCTGTCCAAAGTTACTCTCAGCCGAGCCTGGCGGTGGTCCGTAATTATTGGCCAAATCGAAGTGGGTAATACCTGAATCAAAGGCTGCTACAACGATATCGCGATAATTCTCATATTTATCCACCCCTCCGAAATTGTGCCATAAGCCCAGAGAGATAGCGGGTAGCTTTAAACCGCTTTTGCCACACCGATTGTAAATCATGTTTTGGTAACGATTGTGTGATGAGGATTCCATTTTCAGCATTTTTTAGGGAGAAGTTTAGTTGTGCTACCGCAAAATAACAAAAAAGGCCAACCCAATAACGGATCGACCTTAATTTGTGGAGGTAAGGGGAGTCGAACCCCTGACCTCTTGACTGCCAGTCAAGCACTCTAGCCAACTGAGCTATACCCCCATTTTGTTTAAGAACAATTTTTTACTAACCTTTTGCGTTATAAATTAGGCTCTCAAAAAAAGCATGGCAAAAATACATAAAAAATTCAATACCCCAAAAATTCATTTTTTATAACAACATTTAAGGCATTTATACCGTAAAAATATTTGATTGATATTGATTTTTTTTGTTGCTTTGCCAACGCAAGGTTATATAATGTATTTAATTGAACAATTATTTAGTAACTTTAAGGGCTCAAATAAAATAGATATGGAACTTAAAAAGAATCCGAAGGTTGATTTGGAAAAGAAGAAATTTCTCTTTAAGGAGATTGGCCTTTTGCTAGCATTAGTATTTGTGCTGCTTGCTTTTGAGTGGACATCAACTGGAGGTGTTAAAACCGACCTAGCAGGTACGCAAGATGTTGCAATGGAAGAGGAGATGATACCCATTACTCAGCAAGAAGAGATAAAGCCACCACCCCCTCCACCACAGCAAGTACAAGTTCCCGAAATTATTAACATTGTTGATGACGATGTTGATTTAGATGATGATATGGATCTTTTCGATACGGAGTTTAATGAAGACTTAGCCGTTAATATTATTGAGTTTAATGACGAAGAGGAAGAGGTTGAGGAGGAAGAGATTTTTGTTATTGTTGAAGATATGCCTGGTTTTGGCGGTGGCGATAGCAACAAGTTTAGAGAGTATATTGCCAAAAACCTCAAGTATCCCGATATTGCAGCCGAGAATGGTATTCAAGGTAGGGTTTTCGTTGCATTTGTTGTTGAGCCCGATGGCCGAGTATCGAATGTACGCGTTGTGCGGGGTGTTGACCCAGCCCTTGATAAGGAGGCTGTTAGGGTTGTGCAGTCGAGCCCAAAATGGAAGCCTGGCATGCAGCGTGGAAAACCTGTAAGGGTTTCGTTTACATTCCCAATTATTTTTGTACTACAGTAAGTATTTTTACAATATTGCAGCAAAAACCCTGATTGCGATCAGGGTTTTTTGTATGGAATAAGTTTTTAAGATTGTACATGATAGATCCAATTGATACGGTTAAGGATAAGGAGACAGCAGTGCTGGTGGGTGTGCAAACCAAAGCGCAGTCGGATGAGCTTACCAATGAGTATTTAGACGAACTTAATTTTTTGGCCGAAACGGCCGGGGCTAAAGTGCTAAAGCGATTTGTGCAGAAGCTTTTTACCCCAACCCCTCAATCGTTTATTGGCTCAGGTAAGGTTGCCGAGATAAGGGCTTATGTTGATGAGCATGATGTTAACCTTATTGTTTTTGATGATGAGCTATCGGCTTCGCAGCTTCGCAACCTTGAGCGTGAGTTTAATAGGCGAATTCTTGACCGCACTAATCTTATTCTCGACATATTTGCCCAGCGGGCAAAAACGGCTTACGCAAAAACGCAGGTTGAACTGGCGCAGTATCAGTACCTTTTGCCAAGGCTTACCCGTATGTGGACTCACCTCGAACGCCAACGAGGAGGGATTGGTTTGCGCGGCCCCGGTGAAACCGAGATTGAAACCGACCGCCGAATTATTCGCAACCGAATATCAAAGCTTAAAAAGGAGCTACAGGTAATCGATAGGCAAATGGCTACCCAGCGAAAAAACCGAGGCAGCCTTGTTCGTGTGGCTTTGGTTGGCTATACCAACGTGGGAAAGTCAACCATAATGAATATGCTTAGCAAATCGGAAGTTTTTGCTGAGGATAAGCTTTTTGCAACCCTCGATACAACAGTACGAAAAGTTGTAATTGAGAATCTCCCCTTTTTGCTGTCCGATACCGTTGGGTTTATCCGTAAGCTGCCTCATCAGCTTGTTGAGTCGTTTAAATCGACCCTCGACGAGGTTCGCGAGGCCGATGTGCTAGTTCATGTTGTGGATATTTCGCACTCAGCTTTCGAGGAGCAGCTCGAGGTGGTTAACCAAACCATGCACGAAATTGGGGTCGACACAAAACCTACTCTTCTTGTGTTTAACAAGATAGATGCCTACGAGTGGATTGAAAAAAGCGAGTTCGATGCCATGCCTGTTACCAAGGAGAACTATAGCCTAAGCTACCTAAAGCAGACCTGGATGGCTAAGAGCAACTCGCCATGCGTTTTTATATCGGCTAAGCAAAAAGGCAATATCGATGAGTTTAAGCAAAAGCTTTACAGCTTAATTTCCGATATCCATCGGGTTAGGTATCCTAAGAACAACTTTCTTTACTAGCAGCTCAGGTTTTACTCAATAAAACCTTTTTTTGCCAGAAAGCTAACTATTTGAACGGCATTTGTTGCTGCTCCTTTACGTAGATTATCGGAAACAATCCACATATTTAGGCTCTTGGGTTGTGAATAATCTCGGCGGATACGCCCAACAAACACATCGTTTTTGCCTTCGGCAAACAGGGGCATTGGATATACGTTTTTTGTTGGATCATCCAAAACCGATACCCCAGGAGCATTACTGAGGATATTCTTAACATCTTGCAAATCAAACTCATTTTCAAACTCAACGTTAACAGCTTCGGAGTGTCCACCACGAACGGGTACACGAACAACGGTTGCCGTTACGTTAATTGTAGGGTCGCCAAGAATTTTTTGGGTTTCGTTAACCAATTTAGTTTCTTCGGTGGTGTATCCATTCTCGTCAAACGACCCACCATGCGGAAGGCAGTTTAGATCAATTGGATGTGGGTAGGCCATCTCACCCGAAATACCCTGACGCTCGTTCTCAAGCTGTAGCACAGCTTTAACTCCCGTTCCGGTTACCGATTGGTATGTTGAAACCACAAGCCGCTTTATCTTATACTTTTTATGAAGTGGTGCCAACGCAACAACCATTTGAATAGTTGAGCAGTTTGGGTTGGCAATAACCTTATCGCTTTTGGTTAGCAGATGAGCATTAATTTCGGGCACTATTAGCTTTTTGTCTGCATCCATTCGCCATGCGCTTGAGTTATCAACAACAAAGCAACCAGCATTGGCAAACTCAGGTGCCCACTGTTTCGATACTTCACTACCAGCAGAGAATATTGCCACATCGGGTTTTGCATTAACCCCACTGCTGAGGCTAACTACTTTATAGTCTTTGTCCCGAAACCGTATTGTTTTTCCCACCGATCGCTCCGATGCAATGGGAATAAGCTCATCAACGTTAAGGTTAAGCTCATCGATAACTTTTAGCATTTGGGTGCCTACTAATCCGGTGCAACCCACAACAGCAATTCGCATAGTAACGCTTTTTTTTATTTCTTTGCAAATGTAAAGCTTCTACCTAATAAAAAACATATGAAAAATCATATTCTACTTCTATCCCTTGTTTTGCTACCATTTTTGGCTGCATCGCAAACAGTAAGCTATAATTTTGAGGATGGTGACCTTAGCGCGTGGACACAATCTGCCGGAGGCCAATGGGTGATCACCGCTACCAATCCCATTGAAGGTGCTAAGTCGCTTAATCATGCTCAGGGTAGCGCTGAATTACCCGATAGAATTTCGGTTGAACTGCCTGCTTGGAGTGGTAATGGGGGTAATATCACATGGCGTTTTAAAATTCGACATAGGGTTAACCCCACATCAGGAAATCATTGGGGCGTGTTCTTATCCTCCGATAAGGATGCAACGGGTGAGAGCCCAAATGGATATATAGTTGGCGTTAACCTAGATGGTTCCGACGATTTGCTTCGGCTTTACAGAGTGGATAATAATACATTTGTTCCAATTTTAACTACATCCCTTAATTGGGAAACTCAAATAGGCTCTACACTTTCTTCGGTAGGCGCTGTAGAGGTTGAGCGTTTAGCAGATGGTACTTTTACAGTAAAAGCATCAACTACTGGTTCGTATTCCGATATGGAAAATTTGGGCTCGGTTATGGATGATACCCATTCGTTTGGGGGGCATTTTGGCGTTTACTTCGTGTATACTTCATCAAATGTAGGTAAACTTACTGTCGACGATGTGCAGCTTGCTTATCAACCTTTAAACACTAACGATTACGATGCTCTGGTTGGCCAGCCAAGCACCCAAATTGCTGGAGGAATAATTAGCTCGCTTGCCACTAATAGCTCCGATGCGGTTGATGTATTTCGCTTTATGGTAACCGATCAGGCCACTTCCGACGGGTTACCAACTGATGTAACCAAGCTGCAATTTAGCAAGGTTAACGGAGCCAATGCTGCCAGCTTGCCCGAAACAATTGGCGGTGTAGCTTTAAGAGGGAGTGAGGGAGCAATTGAAATCGATAATGTACTGGTTACCGATGATTTTATTGAGGTTAATATCTCTCAAGGGCACATGGTTATTGATGATGGTAGTTCCGATGAGTTTACTCTTTCGGTATACCTTAACCCCGAGAGTATTGTCGATGGGGCTACACTTCAGCTAATGGTTAGCAGCGAAAACCATGGTTGGGAGTCGTATTACGAGGGCTCAGCTTTTGCAGTTGATTTCCCTGCTGATGTTGTATCAAACCTGTTTACCATACAGGTTTTGCCTACGCATTTATCGTTTTTCATTTATCCACAGCAGATCTCTTTAAACCAACCGTTCGGTGTTGTTGCTCATGCATCGGATGTAAGCGGTAATTTGGCCACTACCTATAACGAGAGTGGCGTAACGCTTGCATTGGCAAGCGGGCAGGGTGAACTTTTACCCGCTGAGTCACTAGTAAGCAATGCCATAAACGGGGTTATTACATGGGCTGATTTAACCTATAACGGTAACGATAATTTCTCGCTGGCTGCTTCTGCTGCTGGGCTTGCCGATGCCATAGGCGATGAAATTGTTGTGGTGAATGATCCAACAACTGAGGTTACAGTGCCAGCTGAGCAGCCTACGGGCGAGCCAATACCATCTCTGCTAACGCTTCCTGGTGAGGCTAAGGAGGTGTTTAGGTTCCGCATTGCCGACGATGGCCAAAACGATGGTCAGCCTACCTATGTGCAGCAAATATATATTAAACGGCCAACAGGTAGTAATATGGCATCGTTTAGCGGCAACCTTGCTGGTGTTGTGGTTAGGGTAAACAATCAGGTGGTTTCAATTGGCAATCCACATATACTTACCGCATCCATATCTATTCCAGTGCCCTTTGGTGCAATTACCATTCCCGATGGGCAAACTGTCGAGGTGTCTGTATCGGTTTACCTTAAGTCAGGCGGATTGGCCGATGGTGCTAACCTTAGGTTCATGATCGACCAGAACAATCATGGCTTTTTGGCTTATGACCAAGGTTCTACCTTTGCCAATGCTTTTCCCGAGCAGGTTTTCTCAAACATCTTTCCTGTTAATGTTGAGGCAACTACCTTAAAGTTTACATCTGCTCCCTCGCAGGTTGGATTAGGCGATGAGTTTAGCGTTGAGGTATCAACAGTTGACGATGGCGGAAGTATCGATATTGATGCAGCGGGCACGATAACCCTTTCAAAGAATAGTGGCACAGGCGATGTTTCTATTCCAACCCCCGAAGTTGCCATTTCCAACGGTAAAGCTACATGGAACGGCTTATCTTATAATGCTGCAGAGCCTTTTACCTTGTTAGCCTCTTCACCTACTTATAACGATGCAATTTCTTCGCTTATTTACTGCTCCGATAATACATCAACCCTCGCACTAGCGGCTACGCCTTTAACCGATGGACAAATTAGCACTTTAGCTACAACTCCTGCCGATGCCGTTGAGGTTACTCGCTTTGCGGTTTCCGACTTAGGAACTACAGATGGTTTGCCCACATACGTAACCCGAATGGTTTTCAAACCTTTTGGTTTGCCAACCGATAAACCATTAAACGCTATGCTTGGTGGTGTTTCGGTTTGGACCAATGGTCAACAAATTCCTACATCGTCGGTTACAATTGCATCGCAAAGCATAACCATCAATTTTGAGGTTGGCGATGTGTCAATCCCCGATGGTGAAACCCGTGAGTTTAGCCTAAAGGGCTATCTTAAGGAGGGAGGACAAACCGATGGTTCAACGCTTTGTCTTCATGTCCCCGCGTCGGGGCATGGCTGGCAAACGTCATCCCTAGGTTCGGGGTTTGCGTCAACGTTTAACGTTGGAATAGTTGGCCCTGTTTTTACTGTCGATGCACAAGCCACAAGCCTCGCCTTCGTGCAGCAACCATTTTTGGTAAGCCATCCGCAACCCATTACGCTTGCTGTTGCTGCTGTTGATGAATTTGGAAGTATTGATACCGATGCAACAGGAAGTGTAACACTTGGTCTGGGCTATGGCCCTGCTGGTTACACCACTTCCTCAAACGTATCATCTTTCAATAGCGGGGTGGCTGTATGGAACGATGTTGAGCTTGAAGCACAGGGTAAGTACCAGTTTTTGGCTGAAGCGAATGTGGGCGGACAGGTAATGGCATTTTCCGATCCAATTTGGAATGGAGGTCAAACGAGTTGCCTTGTTGATGAAGATTTTGAGGATGGATATCCTGCCACTTTCCCAAATACCGAGCATTGGGCAGTTTCAACCGTTTCGCCAATTTATGGTGGAGGTTCGCTAAAGCATAATTTATCGGGTGTAGCTGGGGTGAGTAGCTTAGCAATTGATTTTACTGTTAACTACTTGGGCGATAGTCCAAAAGAGTGGGCTTTTACCATGCGAAATGGTAATTGGGATCCATCGGCCGATAATGCATTTTGGTTTGTGCTTGCATCCGATAGCGAAACTATTGAGCAAGGCCAGTTTAACGGCTATGCGGTGGGCGTTAACCTTTCGGGTGCCGACGATTTGCTAACGCTTTGGCGAATTAGTAAAGATGCTGGTGCAAGCATTATGGTGCAATCACCCCTCGATTGGGACGAATCCGAAACCATTCGAATTAGGGTGACTCGATCGCCTAACGGCGAATGGTCGTTGTGGTACAAAGCCGAAACTAGCGAGAGTCACTACCACTTGGCAGGTACAACCACTGATTTGAGCGTTAGCTCATCGGTTACCTGTGGCCCTGTGTTTAAGTATACAACATCGCGGGCAGGTGAATTTTGGATTGATAACCTAAGCATTTGCGGTGTTCAATATCCGCCAGTAATACAGAGTGCCAGATTGCTCAACCTCTCATCAGCTAGCATTACCTTTTCATCGGCAGTTAATATCGATGATGCCACCTTGCCGGCAAACTATAGCATAAAAGATGGTAGCGGTCAGGTTTATCGGGTTATAGCAGTTTATGAAAATGCCGATAATCCGCAACAGTTCTCATTACGAACCGAGAAACTTCCAAGCGAAGATTTAATGCTGTTTGCTCGCGATATTTCATCGTTGAATGGCGAAATGGTTGTTAACGATAGCATTTCAGTTGGCATGGGAGCCATGGGTAATTTCGGTAATTTGGTGATAAATGAAATTATGGCACGACCATCAAACGCAACCGAACTTCCTAATGTTGAATACGTAGAGCTTTACAATCGAACATCAACGCCAATATCGCTTGCAGGTTGGAAGGTAAAAGGGAATACTAAAATTGCAACAATACCCGAAGGGGTTATTGAGCCTAACGGGTTCGTTATTCTATCGGGCACAAGTGGGCAGGAGGCCATGAGCCAGTATGGCAATGCCATTGGTGTCCCATCGTTTCCAACGCTGCTGGTGGGTGGAATGTTTTTAGGGATATACGATAGTGCGGGCAGCCTAATTTCCTGGGTTGAGTATTCCGATACCTGGTACAACGATGATATTAAGGGTAACGGAGGATATTCGCTTGAGCGAATTGATTCCGACAATTTGGTGGAAGGCGCCGCCAACTGGACAGCAACAAACGATGCGTCGGGCGGAACACCTGGAAGGGTTAACTCGGTTAGCGAGAGTAATCCCGATGTTCAACCACCTCAAATAGTTGAACTTGGTGTTACTGATAACCTCCACATTACTGTTGGTTTCTCTGAGGTGATGGATAGCCTATCGGTAACAATGCCACAGGCATACTCGCTTAGCAACGGAATTGGAAATCCGGCTTGGCTTGCCACAACAGATTATAAGCACAATAAGGTTGAACTAACTCTTGGCACACCAATGGTTGTTGGTGAGGAGTACGATTTGTGTTTTACCAGCGAAATAACCGATTTTTCGGGAAATCCGCTTAGTCCAACCTGTTTGCAGGTTGCCATTCCGCAAACGCCCAACGCTGGCGATGTAATTATTAACGAGGTGCTTTTTAACCCCTATTCTGGCGGAACTGATTTTGTTGAGCTATACAACAGGTCCAATAAAGCAGTTGATTTGAAAAGCATGTGGATTGCGAACCGCAATAAAACAACCCTCGAACTAAATGAGTGTTTCCCTGCCTCGGGTAGTTCATGGCTTTTAATGCCCAATGCGTACGCAGTGCTTACCAGTAATCCATCGCTGGTTAGCCAGTTTTACTCCGTTGAAAATCCACGCGCAATGGTTGACTTAGAAAAATTACCTGCCTATCCTAATGATAATGGATACGTTGTGCTTATAAACGAGGTTAGCGAAGTTATTGATGAGCTTAGGTACGATGAGAGGATGCACAACACCCTACTATCCGATGTTAAAGGTGTTTCGCTTGAGCGGCTTAACCCCGATTTGCCAACTCACGAAGCATCGAGCTGGCAATCGGCCGCCCAAACAGCTGGTTTTGCTACACCAACTGCAAAAAACTCGCAGTTTACCAGCGACATTGCAGGTGACGATAGCTTTAGCCTCTCGCATCAGGTATTCTCGCCCGATGGCGATGGTTTTGAGGATGTGCTGCTAATTAACTACGAGCTACCCGAGAGTGGCTATAT
>OMKS01001961.1_pt1 | contig 17669 bp, 16 predicted proteins | sample 1674721 | NCBI WGS metagenome assembly OMKS01 (sample SAMN06264996, study PRJEB25208) | sediment metagenome | isolation source: hot spring sediment | place: USA: California | collected 2014-09-02
GGGGGGGGGGGGGGGGCAAGGTACGGGTGCTCTTGCGCTGCGGCGAAGGGGGGCTGGATGCCTGCCTGAGCCGCCACGGCCGGATGCCCCTGCCCCCCTATATCCGGCGTGGGGAGGAGGAGACGGCGGAAGATCGCCGGCGATACCAGACGGTGTATGCCGCGGTGACCGGGGCGGTGGCCGCCCCCACCGCCGGCCTGCATTTCACCCGGGAGTTGCTGGACTCCATCGCGGCCGGGGGGGTGGGGCTGGCCCGGGTCACCCTCCATGTCGGCTACGGCACCTTCGCGCCGGTGCGGGCCGAAGATATCCGTGAACACTACATCCACGCCGAATATTTCGCCATTTCGGAGGAAAACGCCGAGCTGATCAACCGAACCCGGGCGGCCGGCGGTCGGATCTGGGCGGTGGGGACCACTTCGGTGCGGGCGCTGGAGGCCGCCGCCGATCCCGAGGGAGTGGTCCGGGCCGGCGGCGGCTGGTGCCGGCTTTACATCTATCCCGGCTACCGCTTCCGGGTGGTGGACAATCTGCTGACCAATTTCCACCTCCCTAAGTCGTCACTGCTTTTTCTGGTCAGCGCCTTGGCGGGGCGGGAGCGGATCATGGCGGCCTACGCCCATGCCGTGGCCCGCCGCTATCGTTTCTTCAGCTACGGCGACGCCATGGCCATCATCGGCTGAAAAACCCGGCGCCGGGCCGGCTTCGGCGGGTAGGCGGAGCCTCAGCAGCCGCAGCCGCAGGCGGGGGCAGCGCCTTTGCAGGGGGAACTCGCGGAGGTGGCCGGACAGCCGCCGCCGGCGCAGCTTTTGGCACCGGTGCTGCTGTAGCCGTCGGCGTACCAGCCGCCGCCCTTCAGGGCAAAGGAGCTTTGCGAGATGATTTTGTTCACCTGGCCGCCGCACTCCGGGCAGGTACTCAGGGGAGCATCGTTGATGCTTTGCCGGGTTTCGGTGACTTTTTGACAGACCTGGCACTCGTATTCATAGATCGGCATGACGGCAACTCCTTATCTTGCGGTTGCGCTTTTTTTGTCTTTGTTGCATCCTTTACCATGGGTGGTTCTTTTCGGGATGACTGGGACAAAAAAATCAATTATGTAGGTGGAGAACAACGGTTGCAGTAAAAGTATTTGTTGTACGGTTGGGGGGTTAACCCCCCAGCCAGAGCGCACTTTAATGCTGCTTGGACGATCTGTCAATGTGGTGAGCTGGAATTAAGCTTCTGCCGGTGGTTGTTACCCCAAAGGGAGGAGATGTGCAACAGATAGCGATTGTCCAGGCGGCCGAGGGGATGGTATTGGCCAAAGATGTGGAGACCGGCGACAACCGGATCCTCTGCGGGAAAGGGACCACTCTGTCGGCCGCGATCATCGAGCGTTTCAGGAGAATGGATATCAGCCATATCACGGTGGAAGGGCACCCCGTGGTGGAGGAGGGGGCCAAAAGCCTCAAGGAGGAGCTGTTGGATATTGAAAACCGTTTCAGCAAGGTTCGCCATATCAAGCCCCTGCTCTATCTGAAAAAACGGATCCAGGAACGGCTGGTCGCCTCCCGCCGTCCCCAACCGGCGGCGAAATCGGAGGGATCGTGATGGGTCCGACGGCGGCCGCCGAACAGGAGGCCCGGCGCGAAGCGATTCGCAAGGCCCTGCGGGAGGTAAAAAATCTGCCCACCCTGCCGGGGATTATCAGCAAGCTGACCCGGATGGCCGATGATCCCGATACCACCTCCGAGCAGATGGGCAAGGTGATCAGTAAGGACCATATCCTGGCGGCCAAGCTGCTCAAGCTGGTCAATTCGGCTTTCTACGGGTTCCCCCAGCGGATCAGCTCCCTGGGCAGCGCCATCATTCTGCTGGGTTTCAATGTCATCAAAAGCCTGATCATCAGCGCCTCGATCTTTGAACTGATGGAGGAGCAGGATGTGGAGTTGTGGGAGCACTCCCTGGGCTGCGCGGTGGTCTGCAGTGTTCTGGCCAAGCGCTTGGGGGTCAACGACCCCGAGGAGGTCAGCACCGCCGGTTTAATCCACGACCTGGGCAAGGTGGCGATCAAGATGGAACTGCCCAGGGAGAATGAGACGATCAACGCCCTGGTGGGGAGCCGGCAGATCAGCCGCTTTGAGGCCGAACGGGAAATCCTGGGCCTGGATCACGCCGAGGTGGGGGGCTGGCTGGCCAAAAGCTGGAATTTGCCGGTCAAGCTGGTGGAGCCCATCAGCTGCCATCACGATCCGGCCCGGGCCACCTCCGAACCGCTGGTGGCGGCCATTGTCCACTTTGCCGATATCGTCATTCGCGGCTTGGGGTACGGCCATGGCCGGGATGTTTGGGTGCCGGTCCTCCAGCCCAGGGCCTGGGAGCTGCTGCACCTCAAGGCGTCCGATCTTGATGAGATATTGGCGGAGGTGGAGGAGAAACTCTGGGATGTCAAGGGGTTCAGTCTCGATATCAAGGCCGAGGCCGCCGCGGCGGCGGTCAAGGGCTGAGCCGTGAGCCGCTTGCTGGTGGCGGGAGAGCCGGGGTTCCTCCCCCCCCGGGGCCGGGTGCTGCTGGAGGCCAAGGGCTATCAGCTCAAGGGGTGCCAGCGCTTGCAGGAGGCGGTGGCCCTGGTCCTGGAGGACCCCCCCGACCTGCTGCTGGTGGAGAAGGGTTTTGGCGGCAATGGCGACCGTCAGCTGATCAGGGCGGTGGCCTCCTGCCTGCAGAAGGCCAACATCCCCATCCTGCTGGCCCTGGAGGAGTCCGAACTGGAGCCGGAACTGGACTGGCACGAGTACCCGGTGGATGATGTCGTGCTTAAGCCCCTCGCGCCGGCGGTCCTCCTGGCCCGCCTGCAGCTGGCCGAGGCCCGGATGGCCCGGGTTTTCGACAACAATCCTTTAAGCCGCCTGCCCGGCAACACCTCCATCCTGCGGGCGATCCGCAAGACCCTGACCGGTGGCGGCCGCTTCGCGGTCTGCTACGTCGATATCGACAACTTCAAGCCCTACAACGACCGTTACGGCTTCTCCCGCGGGGATGAAGTGCTCCTGATGGTGGCCCGGATCATTGTCAATGTTATCGAAGAGAAGGCGCGCCAGGATAGCTTTGTCGGTCATGTGGGCGGGGATGATTTTGTCTTTATCGTCAAGGAGGAGAAGGTCCAGGAGGTTTGCGCCCAGATCATCACCAACTTCAACCAGGTGCGCAACCTGTTCCTCAGTGCCGAAGATGTGGCGGCCGGCGAATTTATCGGTCGGGACCGCCAGGAGAAGGAGACCCGCTTTCCGCTGCTCAGCATCTCGATCGCGGTGGTTACCACCGGTGACGGCCGTTATCGCCACTCCGGCGAGATTGCCGCCGCCGCCTCCCAGCTCAAGCACTACGTTAAAAAACTGGAGGGCAGCAACTACCTGATCGAGCGGCGTGACAGATCTGTCGGCAGCCGGGAGCTGGCAACGGGAGGGAAAGCATGAAGAAGCGGTCCTTGCTCCTGCTCTTTTTTTTGTTGATCGCCCCGGTGGGGCTGCGGGCGGAGCCCTTTCCCCTGTACGAGGAGATTCGTCCCAACGTGGAGTTCTGGCAGCAGATCTACAGCCGCTACTACTCCACCCAGGGACTGCTCCATGACAGCTACGACCTGAGCCTGGTTTACACGGTGCTGGAGGTGGAAAACACCTGGGACAACGCGGCTCGTCAGCGCACCCGGCGGACGATCAGCGAGGCCCGGGAGCGCTACCGGGCCATCCTGCTCCATCTGGCCGCCGGGGGGGCGCCGCGCAACGCCGAGGAGCGGCGGGTTAAGGCCCTGTTTGGGTCCGACTCCTCCCCGGCCCGTTTGCGCCGGGCGGCCAACAATATCCGTTTCCAGCGGGGCATGCGGGACCGTTTCCAGGAGGGGGTCATCCGTTCCGGAGCCTACCTGGACCAGATCAAGGGGATCCTGCGGGAGCATGGACTGCCCGAAGATCTGGCCTACCTGCCCCATGTCGAGTCGTCCTTCAACTACGAGGCGTACAGCCGTCTGGGGGCGGCGGGAATCTGGCAGTTCATGCCCGCCACCGGTCGGCAGTATCTGACCATCGACTATGTGCTCGATGAGCGGCGGGATCCGATCCGGGCCAGCCACGCCGCCGCTCGCCTCTTAAGGGACAATCACCAGCGCCTGGGGGATTGGCCCCTGGCGATCACCGCCTATAACCACGGGGCCAACGGGATGGCCCGGGCCAAGGCTCAGCATGGGGATTATCCCACCATTTTTCGTCAGTATGAGGGTAATCGCTTCGGGTTTGCCTCCCGTAACTTCTATGCCGAATTTCTGGCCGCCCGCCAGGTGGCCAAAAACGCCGAGCGCCATTTCGGCCCCCTGTCAAGGGAGCCGGAGCGGCGCAGCCATGAGATCGAGCTGGCCGGTTATCTGCCCTTAAGCGAGCTGGCCCGTCATCTGCAACTGGAGATCACCACCCTGCGCCGTTACAATCCCGGGTTGCGCGAGCCGGTGTTCCGGGGAGAAAAATATCTCCCCCGGGGATATCGGCTGCGAGTGCCGGACACTCCCGCCACCGTGCGCCTGGCCGCCGCCCTGCCCGGTGAAATCTTTGCCGCCGAACAAAAACGCAGCGCCTTTTATACCGTGCAGCGGGGGGATACCGCCGGCCAGATCGCCCGGCGCCACCGGGTCAGCCTGAGCTCCCTGATCGCCGCCAATCAGCTTGATCGGCGGGCCACCATCTACGCCGGCCAGAATTTGCGGATTCCGGGGCTTGGGGAGGAGGCGATTCTCCTGGCCGCCGGCAGCAAAGAGCCCAGCCCGGAGCGGGAGGAGCCGCCGGTTTTGCCGGCTACGGCCCCGCCCCGGGAGCAGGCCCCGGCCCCGCCGGAGCCGGTCGAGGTGGCAATGGTCGAGCCACCGCCCGCCGTGGCGCCGGCACCGGTTCCGGCGCGGGCCGAGGAGGCTGAAAGCTTTCCCCCGCCGTCGGCCGGCGGCATGATGCTGGCTTCCGCCCGACTTAACGGGATCTCATCAGGAGTTGGCGGGGAAACCGCCGATGAGGCCATCGCCGCCGCCATTGCCGCCGTGGCCGATCGTTCCGGCGGAGCTGAGGGTGAGTTGGTCCCGGTCGGGCTCTCTCTGCTGGGAACCAGGGTGGCCCTGGCCCTTTCCGGTGACGGTGGCCGCTTGCCGGCCCGGGAGCCGGTTGTCGCGGCGGTTCTTCCGGCCGGTCCGCCGGAGATCAATCCCGGGGTGGTGGCCGGCCATATCAGGGTGGAGCGGGTTTGGCAAACCACCGATGGCCGCAGCTTGGGAACCATCCGGGTGGAGGTGGAGGAGACCCTGGGACATTACGCCGACTGGCTGGGGGTGCGGGCCCAGGATTTGCGGCGCCTTAACGGCTTCAGCTTCAACCGGCCCATCCGCTTTGACCAGCGGTTGACCATCCCCCTGGACCGGGTGGAACGGGAGGTGTTCGAGGAGTTGCGCTACGAGTTTCATAAGGCGATGGAAGAGGATTTTTTCGCGGCCTTCCGGGTGGAGGGGGCGCAGAGCTATGAGGTGCGGCGGGGAGACAATATCTGGCAGCTCAGCCGCGACCAGTTTGAGTTGCCCCTGTGGCTGATCCGCAAATACAACCCCGAACTCAACCTCGATAATCTGCGACCGGGACAGCAAATCATGGTACCGCAACTGGCCGCCCGGGGCGGGACGGACGACGGGAGTTAAGGTGGAAAAAAATAGTGATGAATTGCGGCCGGTGCTGCTTTCCGAGTACCGGCCGCCCCTGTTTCTGGTGGCCGGGGTGGAGTTGGCCATCGACCTGCACGAGGACCATGCCCTGGTCAGGGCCAGGTTGGAGCTCTACCGCAATCCGGACCGGGAGGAGGGAGGGACCGCTGAACCCCTGATTCTGGACGGTGAAGAGCTGGAACTTTTGCGCATCGGTTGGGACGGGGCGCAACTGCCGCCGGAGAGTTATCGGCTGGAGGGCTCCCGGCTGGTGCTACCGGACCCCCCGGTCCGCTTTACCCTGGAGACAACGGCTCGTATCTACCCGGGGCGCAATACCGCCCTGGAGGGCCTCTATCGATCCGGAACCCTCTTTTGCACCCAGTGTGAGCCTGAGGGGTTCCGGCGCATCACCTGGTATCCCGACCGGCCCGATGTGCTGGCCCCCTTCACGGTGACGATCAGCGCCGATCGGCAAAAGTGCCCGGTGCTGTTGGCCGGGGGCAACCCCGGGGAGCGGGGGGAGTTGCCGGCGGGCCGTCACTACGCCACCTTCCGGGATCCCTTCCCCAAACCCTCCTATCTCTTTGCCATGGTGGCCGGCGATCTGGCCGGCATCCACGATTGTTTCACCACCGCCTCCGGCCGTGAAGTTGCCCTGGCGATCTATGTGGAACATCACAACCGTGACAAGTGCAACCACGCCATGGCGGCCCTCAAGAAGGCGATGCGCTGGGATGAGGAGACCTTCGGTCTGGAGTACGATCTTGATCACTATCTGATCGTGGCGGTGGATGACTTCAACATGGGGGCCATGGAGAACAAGGGACTCAATATCTTCAACGCCGCCTACGTGCTGGCCCGGCCCGAGAGCGCCACCGATGACGACTTCGAGCGGATCGAAGCGGTGATCGGCCATGAATACTTTCACAACTGGACCGGTAACCGGGTCACCTGTCGCGACTGGTTCCAGCTCAGCCTCAAGGAGGGGCTGACCGTGTTCCGGGATCAGCTTTTCAGCCAGAGTGTGCATTCGCCGGGGGGCAAAAGGATCGGGGATGTTCGCCTGCTGCGGGACCACCAGTTCGCCGAGGATGCCGGCCCCCTGGCCCATCCGGTCCGGCCGGAGTCCTATCTGGAGATCAACAACTTCTACACCCTGACCATCTATGAGAAGGGGGCGGAACTGGTGCGGATGCTCCACACCCTGCTGGGGGCGGAGCGGTTTCGTCGCGGCCTGAATCTTTATCTGGAGCGCTTCGACGGCACCGCCGCCACCGTCGAGGATTTTCTGGCGGCCATGGCCGAGGCGGGCAACCGCGATCTGGAGCAGTTTAAGCGCTGGTACTTTCGCCCCGGAACTCCGCGTTTGCGGGTGCGCGACTTTTTCGAGCCCGACCGGTGCCGCTATCGGTTGCGGGTCAACCAGGACTCCTCACCCGAAGAGGCCTTGCATATCCCCTTGGCGGTGGGTCTGCTCGATGCCGCTGGTCGGGAGCTGACCGCCGCCCTGCTGGAGGTGACGGCGGCGGAGCAGGAGTTTGTTTTCGAAGGGATGGCGGCCAAGCCCACCCCCTCGCTGTTGCGCGGCTTCTCCGCCCCGGTTCGCCTGGATTATCCCTATGACGATCAACAGTTGCAGTTGCTGCTGGCCCAGGACTCCGACCCCTTTACCCGCTGGGAAGCCGCCCAGTTACTGAACGGCAAGCTGATCCTGGAGCGGGCCGGGGGGCAAGGGGGGCCGGAGGTGTTGCCCGCCTCCCATGGCGCCACCCATCGCCGTTTACTGACGGAGGCGATCGAGCTGGCCGTCGGCAAATCCTCCCCCCATGGCACCGACAAAACCCTGGCCGCCCTGCTGCTGTCCCTGCCCAGCGAGGATTATCTGGCGGAGCAGATGGAGCTGATTGAGGTTGAAGCTTTGCACCGGGCCCGCCAGTCGGTCCGTCGCGACCTGGCCCTGGCCCTGGCCCCTGAATGGCGGCGGCTTTATCATGCCGCCGCCCCGACCGGACCCTACCAGTACGAGGTCGAATCGGTTGGCAACCGGCGGTTGAAGAACCTGGCCCTGGATTTTCTGCTGGCCACCGGGGAGAAGGAGGTTTTTGACCTGGCTTATAGGCAGTTTTGCCAGGCCGACAATATGACCGATTCCCTGGCCGCCTTAAAAGGGCTGGTGCATGCCGCCGCCCCCCAGGCGGTCGAGGCCCTGGCCGACTTCGCCGGCCGCTGGCGCGACCAACCTTTGGTGATGGATAAGTGGCTGGCGGTTCAGGCCACCGCGCCTTTTGTCACCACCCTGGAGCAGGTCCGTCGGCTGCTGGACCATCCCGCCTTCCGGATCGACAATCCCAACCGGGTCCGGGCCCTGATCGGTTCCTTTGCCGCCGCCAATCCGGTGGCCTTTCACGCCGCCGACGGCTCCGGTTACCGGTTCCTGGCCGCCCAGATTCTGGTTCTGGACGCTAAAAATCCCCAGGTTGCCGCCCGGCTGGCCACTCGCCTCAGCCGCTGGCGGCGCCACGCTGAGCCCCGCCAGGGCCTGATGCGCCGTGAACTGGCCCGTTTGGCCGCCGCTCCCCAGCTCTCCCGCGATCTCCGGGAGGTGGTGGGCAAAAGTCTGTAGAGGTGGGTTTTTGCTTGCGGAAGAGCGGATTTCCGGGTACTAAACGTCGTTTGTGCGGGTGGGGTGCCGGCGGTTCGGCGCCGGGCCGCCCCGATTTCACCATAACCGTCAATCCGGGAGAAGCCGCGTATGTACACCGCCTCCGATCTGCGCAAGGGGCTGAAGATCAAGCTGGACAACGACCCCTATATCATCACCGATTTTGAATTTTCCAAGCCCGGCAAGGGCCAGGCCCTCTATCGCTGCCGTTTGCGCAATATGATCAGCGGCAACGCCTTCGATCGCACCTTCCGCTCCAACGACAAATTTGAGCCCGCCCCCCTGGAGGAGCGCTCCATGCAGTTTCTCTACGGCCAGGGTGATGAGTACCACTTCATGGACACCAAGAGCTACGAGCAGATCGTGATTCGCAAGGAGATGCTGGGTGATGATGTCAACTTCCTGATCGACAACATGGAGGTTAGCGTGCTGCTCTACGAGGAACGGGCCATCGGGGTGACCATGCCCAACTTCGTCAACCTGACGGTGACCCAGGCCGATCCTTGGGCCAAGGGAGATACCAGCGGCAGCGACACCAAGCCGGTGACCGTGGAAACCGGCTACGTGCTGCAGGTGCCCCCCTTTATCAACGAGGGGGACAAACTCCAGATCGATACCCGCACCGGCCAGTATGTGACCCGGGTCAAGGAATAGGGTCATGCTGCATCTCTGGGGGCGGGCCGGGATGATCCGGGCCGTCCGCCGCTTTTTTGACCAGCGCGGCTACCTGGAGGTGGAGACCCCCATCCGTATCCCCGCTCCGGCTCCGGAGCCCCATCTGATTCCCCAGGCCGCCGGCTCCTGGTTTCTGCAAACCTCGCCCGAGTTGTGCATGAAACGTCTGCTGGCCCGGGGTGTTCCCCAGCTCTACCAGATCTGTAAATGTTTCCGCCGCAAGGAGCGGGGGAGCCGCCATCTACCCGAGTTCACCATGCTGGAGTGGTACCGGGCCGGAGCCGATTATCGCGATCTGATGAGCGATTGCGAAGAGCTGCTGGGGGCGGTCGCCGGTGAGCTTAGCGCCGGCCGCGTGAGTTCGGTGGCCGCTCGGGCCCTGGCCCGGCTCGATCTGACCCCGCCCTGGGAAAGGATCAGCGTGGCCGAGGCCTTTCGCCGGCATGCCGGCATGGCGGTGGAGGAGGCGCTGGCCCGTGATCTCTTCGAGGAGTTGCTGGTGGAGAAGATTGAGCCCCATTTGGGTCGGAGCCGCCCCACCTTTCTCCATGATTACCCTGCCGAGTTGGGGGCCCTGGCCCGGCTCAGCCCGGATAATCCGGCGATTTCCGAACGCTTCGAGCTCTATATCGCCGGCTTGGAGCTGGCCAACGGCTTTTCCGAATTGATCGACCCGGTGGAGCAGCGCCGCCGCTTTACGGTCGATCGTCGGAAGATCCGGGCGGCTGGGCGGCGGCCGCCGCCCATGCCGGAAAAGTTTCTCGCTGAGCTGGCCCTGATGCCCCCGGCCGCCGGGATTGCCCTGGGCCTTGATCGGCTGGCCATGATCATGCTTGGGGCCGACCGGATCGATTCGGTTTTGGCCTTTACCCCCGAACAGTTATGAGGAGGAGTGCGGGTGCCCCCACCCATTGGCGCGAACCAGCGGTTGATCAGCGACTACGAATTTGATTTCGCTAAACGGCTGGCCCGGGAGGTGCTGGATAAGCCCAAGGTCTCGGTTTGGCTGGTGCTGATCCCCATCCTTTTTCTCTATTACGCCCATAAAATTCAGCGCTACAAGGCGGGGTTGCAGGGGTTCTGCGACGGGGTGCTGCACACCCGTAAAATCGCCCTGGAGGCGGTGGTGGCCGAACTGCTGGGCACCGATGGCCCCGATCATCGAGCCCTCTTTCTCGCGGCTCACCCCGAGCCCACCCCCCAGATCCTGACGGTGCTGGAAAAACAGACGGCCCAGATCGAGCTGCTCCGGGAGCATTATCGTCGCCTGCTGCTCCAGACCGCCCCCGACTACCGGGGCCTGCTGCGGGGGGGCTATCGCAACAGTGTTGAATATGGGGATTTTCTCGACCGGTTGGACCGGGTGGAGGAGGAGATGGGAGAGGCGGTCCTGGATGCCTTTCGGCCCGGGGAAGAGGCCCGCCGGATCAATGAACGAATGGTCAGCTTAAGCCGTCAACTGCGGGCTGAGGACCAGCGTCGCTTCTTTTAAATCAGCGCTGGTCCCGGTGCCGGCCGCCGCTCATCGGCTGCTTTGCCGGACCTTGCCGCCGATCACGAAGGCGGCGCTCACCAGGAAAAGATTTTTAATGATGTATTGCCCCTCCAGGCTGACCCCGAAAGGAAAGCGGGTGAAGCAGACTTCGGGCAGCAGCAGCAGGGGCAGCATGGTGCCGGGTATCTGTAGAACGAGCAGCAGCAGGGCGACGCGAATCAGGGGGCGGCAGAGCAGGCCCAGTCCGATGGCCATCTCCCACCAGCCCAGAATCGGGATAAAGGCCGAGGGCTCTACCCAGTAAACCGTGCTTTTGATCAGCTCCTCCTCTGGACTGAGCCCTAAGGGCTTGAGGGCCCCGAACCAGAAGAAGATGATGGCCAGGGAGAGGCGCAGCACGACCTGGCAATGTTTGTCCAGCCAGGCGGAGGCGCAGGCGTCGAAGCGGTCCAGCCATTTTGGTATCCAACTCTCTTTATGTGGCATCTCGATGTCGGTCGCTCCAACGGCTCGCTGTTTTCAAGGTGGGGCCGTAAAGGTCACGGTCGCCCGGTCCGGCTTGGGGGAGGAGAGGGGAGGGAACCCAAGCCGGACCGGTTATCCGTGAACTTGCCGCCCGGTTCGGTTCACCGGATTTCTGGTGGATGAATTCAGGGCAATCAAGATCGTTATGGCCTCGGGCAGTCAGCGCCGCAGGGTGTTGCGGATATGGTTCTCCGCGCCGGCGGTCTTTTCCGACTGGCTGTACCAGTAGGTGCTGGTGTCCACATCGGCGGCGATAATCGCAGCCATTACCGGCTGCAAGCCCGGCAGGTTTTGCCCCCAGGGCAAAATCACCCAGGTCAGCAGCCAGAACAGGCCCAACCCCAGCAGCAATCCGGCCCAGCCCCTATTTGCCTGCTTCCGTTTTGTCTGCTCCATGGTGGTCGGCATCTTCTCGCTCCTTAAAAGCTGTATGTCAAAATCCCATCAAGAATGGTAATTGTCCGGCGGCCCCCCATCCGGGTTGCCGCCGGGACTTTACCTTATTGCATCAGGCTCTCGGTCACCCCGGGGAAGACCAGGAAGAACATGATGTAAGCCATCAGCAGGGTCAGCATCAGGTTCAGGCTCTGGCCGCAGACGTAGAGGATGGCCGGCTTACCACCCTTGAAGTGTACGGCCATCTCCCGGAAGTTGGAGGAGAGTCCGATGCTGGCGAAGGCCAGGATAAAGAACCAGTCCCGCAACGGCCGGCTGAAACCGCGCAGCACGCCCTGGTCGATCATCACATCACCGGCGCTGCCCATGTAGGCAAGTATGGCGGAGAAGATGATCGAGGCGGAGATAAAACCCAGGACGAACTTGGGGAAACGGTACCAGATCTCCATCTTGCTCACCGTCTGGCCCTGGACACAATCAACCCGGGCGCACCAGTAAACCGCCACGCCGAAGGCGATGATCCCGATCATCACGTTCTGGATCATCTTGATGGTGGCCGCGACAAACATCCCGGTCTCACCCAGGAAGGTGCCGGCCGCCACCACCGCCCCGGTGGAGTCGATGGTGCCGCCGATCCAGGCGCCGCCCAGTACCGGATGCATCCCCACCGCCACGATAAAGGTGGGCAGGGCGATCATCATTACCGCGGTAAACAGCATCGACATCCCGATGGCGATGGTCAGCTCCTCCTTCTTGGCCCGGCAGGCCGCCGCGGTGGCGATGGCCGCCGAGACGCCGCAGACCGACATGTCGGCCGAAACGGTAATGTTGAGGGTTTTCGATTGCAGGCCGATCACCTTCTGGCCCAGGATGTAGGTCACAATCAGGACGGTGGGGGTGACCACCCAGGCTATGAAGATGCCCGGCAGGCCGATGGCCAGCATCTTGCCGAACAGGATCTCCGCCCCCAGCAGCACCAGGCCGGTCTTGATGAAATATTCGGTCTGGAGAGCCGATTTGAGGAAGGCCGGGGTGCCCACGGTGTTACTGATCAGCATCCCGCCCAAAATCGCCCAGATGATGGCCCCAAAGCCATACTCCCGCACGGTGGTCTGGTTGCCAATAATCTCGGCGCACACCGCCAGCAGAAAGACGAACCAGAACCCCTGTATGAACTTGGTGGTGCTGATTCCCATGAAGCGGGTGCCGATGGAAAAGATCAGCATGGTTATCACCAGGGTGCCGATCAGGTAGGGAATCTTGTTGTAAGCCTGAACGGTGGCCCGACTGCGCAGGCTGCCTCGCTCCTTTTCCCGGGCCTGGCGCCATTCGCTGATTGCCGTCTCGGCCTGGTCGTTGAGCATGGTGTTTCGGAATCCCGCCGCTTCAGCCATGGCCTGGGCCGTTTTGGCGTTGGCCAGGGCGGCCTTGGTCTTCTCCTGGGCCTCTTCGTAAGCGGGCAGGGCCGCCGCCCTGCGGGCCGCCGCTGCCTCCTCGCTCAGATAGAGCGATTCCATGGGGTTGGAGCTCCAGCGGCCGGGCCGTTGCAGCCATTGGCCGATGCTCTTGGCATAGGGTTCATTGCGGGCCCGCAGGTCCGATTTGGCGTCGTTGGCCTGGTGCCATTCGATGGTCTGGAAGGGGGCCCGGGCCGCTTCGACACTCAGGGTGTTCTTGGACTTGGCCAGTTTTTCATGCATCTCGTCCGGGGGGCGGGGCAGGAAGATGATCAGGCCCACCGCCAGGATCGCAAACCCCAGCCAGATCGCCCACCAGTCCTCCTTTTTCCACATCTCGGACCATTCCCATTTTCCCTTGTCAACTACCACATCGCTACTGGTTGGCGCGGTCATGATTTAGTTCCTCCTCATTGCCGTTATCTGGGGAGGGTTCAGCGGATCACCAGGACGCTGCGGCTGCTCCTGCTGACCACCTTGTGGGCCACGCTGCCCAAGGCGCCCCGGCCGCCATGGCCATGTTTGCCCCCGGCCCCGATGACGATCAGGTCGGCGTTGATCTCGTCGGCGCTGGTCAAAATGCAATCCTCGGCCGAGCCGGGCTTGATCAGCACCTCGGCGCTGAAACCGCTGTCCGCCAGTTTGCCCTTGATCTTCTCCCGAATCCCCTCAGCCTCCCTGTAAAGGGTGTCGGTGATGCTCTTGCACTCGTCGATGCCGACGTCCAGCAGGCAGAGGTCGGGGACGACGATCAGCACGATGATTTCGGCCTCGCCAAGTTTGCCGGCCAGCTTTACGACCTCGTCCAAGGTTTTGTAAGCCTGGCCCGAACCGTCATGGGGTACGAGCAGCTTCATGGTGGCCTCCTTTGCTGAGGGTTGGTGCATGTTGTCACGTTGGCGATGGTCGTTGTCATGGTTGGCAACTAGCAACAATCGTTCCAGCTCCGACGATAGTTGTGTTAATATCTTTTTTGCCTTTTAAAACGAAGGGTTATCTGGTGGGGTAGGGGCGAGCGATTGTGGTTGGCGCCCCCGTAACGGCCATGCGAGTGCCTCCCTGCGGCAACAGGTGCCAATTGGAGTTGGCACCTGAAGTCTCCATGGGGTGTTCTGGGGTGAATAGCGCGCTGATTTGAGCTATAATCCCCCACGGGCAGCGGAGGATAATGACGGCGTACCGCTGTTGCCGAGCCGATTACAGGCCGGGGGAGGTGATCATGGGTGGGGAGCGGAGCAGGATGGATCAAGTTAATGATGCCCGTGGCGGCAGGGTGCGCCGGCCACTGCGGGATTCCATGAGTGTGCAGGCCAAATTTCTGCTGGTTACCGGCCTGATTCTGCTGTTCAACTGCCTGATGATGGCCCTGATCATCTATCACCATGAAAAAAGTCAGCTGGAACTGGCGGCCCATGCCAAGTCGGAACTGGTGATGGCGGCGGTGGAGGCCAGTCGCTCCTATGTGCGCGAAGAGCTGCGACCGGCCATGTATCGCCATTTGGGTCCCGATTATTTCGTCCCCGAGGCGATGTCCACCTCCTATGTGGGCCGGGCGGTGGTGGAGCGGCTGGCTCCGGCCATGGAGGAGTTCAACTATCGGCGGGTGGCGATCAACGCTCGCAACCTCCGCTACGAGGCCAATCAGCTGGAGTTGCGGATGATCGATTTTTTTGGCGAAAACCCCCAACTGACCGAGTGGCGCGGCTTGGTGGAGGGGGATCACCGGGAGAAGTGGTTCATGCGCTTTCGCCCGGTTCGTTTTGAGCGGGAGTGCCTGGACTGTCACGGCTCGCCGGATGCGGCCCCGGCGGTCATGGTGGAGAGTTACGGGGCCGATCGGGGCTTTGGTCGCTATCCGGGGGAACTGGCCGGCCTGATCGCGGTGGGGGTGCCGGTGGAGGCGGCTCTGGCCAAGGCTCGGGAGAAGGCGGTTTCGATCTTTTTAGTGGTTTTTGCCGGCATGGCCATGGTTTTCATGGCCCTGAACTTCTTTTTTCACCGGATGGTGGTGATCAATCTGCGGGGGCTGCTGGAGATCTTCCAGGATCACGGGGATCAGTCCCCTCCCGATCCCCAGGGGTGCGCGGCCGAGTTGGCCGAGGTCTCCCGCGCCCTGCCCTATAAGGATGAGCTGGCCGAGCTGACCGTGGCCGCCTGTACCATGGCCGGTCACCTGCATCGCACCCGGGAGCAGTTGCGCCGATATGCCAGGGAGCTGGAGAGTCGGGTGGAGGATCGCACCCGGGCCCTGCGCCTCACCGAGGCCCGCCTCCAGCAGAAGGAGCTGGAGGAGAAGATTCGCCAGGCCGAAAAGATGGTGGCCATGGGCCAGCTGGTGGCGGGTTTGGCCCACGAGATCAACAACCCTTTGGGGATCATTCTCTGCTATCTCGATCTGGTAAAACGGCAGGCTCCGACCGATCCCCAGGCCCTGCGGGATCTGGAGGTGATCGAAAAACAGGCCCGCAGCTGCAAGCGGATTGTCAGTGATCTGCTCGATTTTGCTCGGGGGGGGAAGGGCAACAAGGAGCAGGTCTCGCTGAACCGAGTGATCGAGGAGGTGGCCGGGATGGTGGCGCCCCAGTTCGGCAAGCAGGGGGTGGAGGTCAGGTTGGAGCTGGCTCCCGAGCTGCCCCAGTTGTGGCTTGATGTCAACAAGATCAAGCAGGTGATCCTCAATCTGCTGATGAACTCCCGCCAGGCCATGCCCGAGGGTGGGGGGCGAATCGAGATCGGCAGCAGTTGGTCGGCCGAGGCCGGAGTGGTGCGGGTACGGGTTTGGGACAACGGCCGGGGGATCGCCCCGGAAAACCTGGGCAAGATATTCGATCCCTTTTTCAGCACCAAGGGGACCGGCGAGGGCACCGGCCTGGGGTTGTCGGTCAGTTATGGCATCATCAAGGAGCACGGGGGCGAGATCGAGGTGAGCAGCCAGCCGGGCGAGTGGACCTGCTTTGTCCTGGATCTCCCGGTGGCGGCGCATGATCCGGAACGGGAAGAGGAGCGATAATGGCGGCGTGTTTACTGGTGGTGGATGACGAGCGGGACATGTTGGAGGCCCTGGGCCGTATTCTGCCCCGGGAGCTGGCGGATCTGGAGGTGATCACCCGCCACCGGGCCGAGGAGGCCCTGGCGGTGGTGCGGGAGCAGAGTGTCGATGTGCTGCTCCTTGATATCCGGATGCCGGAGATGGACGGTTTGGATCTATTGAGCGCGGTCAAGGAGCTGGACCCCTGGGTGACGGTGGTGATGATGACCGCCTACGGCGGTATTGAAACGGCGGTGGAGGCGGTCAAACGCGGAGCCTACGACTTTATCACCAAACCCTTCGAGATCCCCGATCTGGTGCGGGTTCTGCAAAAAGCCTTGGAGCGGGGCCGCCTGCTGCGGGAAAACATGAACCTGCGCCAACGTTTGCCCGAACAGGCGGGGTTTGCCGGTTTTGTCGGCCAGTCGCCGCCCATGCGCAAGCTTTACGACGCCATTCAGGCCCTGGCCCGCACCGATTACAGCGTCCTGATCAGGGGAGAGTCCGGTACCGGCAAGGAACTGGCGGCCCGGGCGATCCACGAGTTGAGTTCGCGCGGCCGGCGAAAGATGGTGACCGTCAACTGTCCGGCCATCCCCGAACACCTGCTGGAAAGCGAGCTATTTGGTCACCGCAAGGGGGCTTTTACCGGTGCCGACCGGGACCATGTCGGGCTGTTTGCCGAGGCCGACGGCTCCACCCTGCTGCTGGACGAGGTGGCCGATATCCCGGTCGCGGTCCAGACCAAGCTGTTAAGGGCTTTGCAGGAACAGGAGATTCGGCCGGTGGGCGGCGAACGTTCACTGAAGGTCGATGTCCGGATCATCTCCAGTACCAATCAGAATCTGGAGGCCAAGATCAAGGAGCGCACCTTTCGCGAGGATCTTTATTACCGCCTAAACGTGGTCACCCTCTCTACCCCATCCCTGGGAGAGATCCGGGAGGATCTCCCTCTTTTGGCCGACTATTTCCTGCGGGCCGCCTGCCGGGAGCTGAATCTGCCTCCGAAAAGTTTCTCCGTGGCCGCCATGGGGGAGATCGCCCGCCGCGACTGGCCGGGCAATGTTCGGGAGTTGCAGAACTTTGTCCGGCGGGTGGTGCTGTTTGCCCCGGAGCGGGAGATCAGTCTGGCGGAGATCAAGGCGGTGGGGGATGGCGGTGGCCGTTTTGGGGGGCAGGCGCCCGGCCCGGCCGCTGCCGGCGACGGCGGCATCGAGCCCTATCTGCGTTGCCGGGACCAGTTGGTGGAGCGGTTCACCGACGACTATGTTCGCCAACTGCTTACGGTTTGCGAGGGAAATGTCACCCGGGCGGCGGAAACCGCCGGCCTGAGTCGGGCGGCTCTGCAAAAAATTCTCCGCCGGCTGGACCTGCAATCCCGGGACTTCCGCTCTTAAAGGAAGCGGCCCAGCCTTTTCTGGAGCAGCTGCAGATCCTCCCAGGCGGCCTTTTTCATCTCCGGATTGAGCAGGAGAAATTCCGGTGCCAGGGTCGGGATCAGGGGGATCCCTTGATAGTCGTGGAACCTGCCCCGCAGCTGCAGGAGGTTGAGTTGGCTGCGCAGCAGGGCTCGGGCCGGCTCCTGGCCCAGGGTACAGATCAGGGCCGGCTGCAGGGTGGTGATCTGGGCCAGCAGGTTGGGCAGGCACCTGTCTCTTATACACATCTCCGAGCCCACGAGACCGTACTAGATCTCGTATGCCGTCTTCTGCTTGAAAAAA
>OMKS01001962.1_pt1 | contig 17668 bp, 7 predicted proteins | sample 1674721 | NCBI WGS metagenome assembly OMKS01 (sample SAMN06264996, study PRJEB25208) | sediment metagenome | isolation source: hot spring sediment | place: USA: California | collected 2014-09-02
TGACCCCGCCAAGCGCCACTATCACCGCGGGCGAGCGCCTCACCTACACCGTCACCGCCTTCGACGCCTCCGGCAACGCCTGGGACGCCACCGCCGCGTCCACCTATACCATCGATGCTGGGGCGGGCGGCGCGTGGGACGCCAATGGCTACACCGGTGAGATCGCCGGGACGTGGGCCGTCTCCGCCACTTACGCGAGCCAAACGGACAGCGCCACGCTCACCGTCACGCCGGGTGTAGCCGCGAGCCTCAGCCTGACCCCGCCAAGCGCCACTATCACGGCCGGCGAACGCCTCACCTACACCGTCACCGCCTTCGACGCCTCCGGCAACGCCTGGGACGCCACCGCCGCGTCCACCTATACCATCGATGCTGGCGCGGGTGGCGCGTGGGACGCCAATGGCTACACCGCCGAGATCGCCGGGACGTGGACCGTCTCCGCCACCTACGCGGGCCAGACAGCGACCGCCGCGCTTACCGTGACCGAGTTGCCGGTGATCATCGGCTATATCACCCTCACGCCCGCAGACGCCACCATCGCCGCCGGAGAAACCCAAACCTACACCGTCGAGACGTTCGACGCAAACGGCAACCGTCTGGGTGACGTGACCTCAGCCACGGCGTACACCATCACACTCGACGCCGGAGGATTCTGGCACGATAATATCTACACTAGCGAGATTGAGGGAAGCTGGACGGTCACTGCCACTTTCGAGGGACATATCGCCACCGCAGCCTTGACGGTGATGGAGCCGCCATTAGGCCTGGATCACATCATCCTTTTGCCGGAATCCGCAATCATCACCGCCGGACAGACTCAAGCCTACACCGTCCTGGACGGCAACAGCTCGATCGATATAACAGCCCTTACAACGTTTACCATCACCCCAGGCGCGGGCGGTTCTTGGGAAGGCAACGTTTACACCAGCGCCATCGCGGGAAGCTGGACTGTCACCGCCACTCACGAGGGGCGAACGGCCAACGCCACGCTCATCGTCCGGGAGCAAGTCTTCCACATCTTCTTGCCACTCGTGACACGCAACCATATCCAGGACGCTACTCCTTGATCGTTGCGGGTTTTCAAGTCGCAAGAAACGCATAAAGAACGGCCTTGCTAAACCTGGCGATAACAGATAGCCGGTTTAGCAAGGCCGTTGATGATCCAGGTCAGTTCACAGAAACAGCGGGCCGAGCAGGTAATACGCCAGCAAGAAGTAAATCAACAAGCCGGTGATGTCCTTGATCGTGGTGATGATCGGATCGGCGCCGGCCGCCGGGTCCAGCCCCAGGCGCGTCAGCAGATAGGGGATGAGGAAGCCCAACGTCGTCGCCAACGTCAGCGTCAACGTCAATGACAAGCCGATGACCAGGCCCAACGCCGGTACACCCTGCCACACTGCCGCGATGATGCCGGTCAAAATCCCTACAGCGACGCCCATCGTCACACCAACCCCTAACTCCCGCAGCAGGTGTTGGCCGAAGTGGCGCATATTGATGTGCCCCAGGGCCAGCGCGCGCGCGAAAATCGTCGTCGATTGCGTGCCCGCATTGCCCCCCATGTCCATAATCACCGGGATGAAGATCGCCAGCATCGGGATGCCGTGCAGCGTATCCTCGAAAACGCCGATGACCGTACCGGCCAGCAACCCGCCAACCAGCGTGATCAAGAGAAACGGCAAGCGCATCGGCCAGATGTGCCATAATGAGCCGTTGACCAAACGGTAACTGCTGCTATCGCGGGAACCAAGCGCTACCACTGCCGCCTTGTCGAACATATCCTCCGTGATCTCTTCCTCCAGGATTTCCATCGCATCGTCTGCCGTGATGACGCCCACCAGGCGATGGCCCTGATCCACCACCGCCAGGCTCAGCAGGTCGCGGTGTTGCAAACGCTGCGCAGCCTCTTCCTGATCGGTGTCGGTTGTCACCCAGGCCACGTCAGTAATCATCAACGTTTCAATGCAGTCATCGTGAGAGGCCAAAATCAACGTCTGCAACGGGAGCTTGCCCACCAACCGGCGCTCGGCGTCGGTCACGTAGAGCGTGTGAATGGTCTCCTGGGGGCGCGCGATAGCACGTACTTTCTCAAGTGCCTCGGCGACGGTCATCTTCTGCGTAAGGCGCACGTACTTGGGCGTCATGATACGACCAGCCGTCTCCGCACCGTAGCCGAGCAGGAAATTGATCTGCTTACGCTCCTGCGGGGAGAGCGCCTCGACCAGGCGTTTAGCGACCGCAGCGGGCAATTCATCCAACAGTCGCGCGCGGTCATCGGGGTCAAGGTCGGTGAAGATAGCAAGCGCCTGTTCGTGGGTAAAAGCGGTGATCAAATCCTGGCGTTGTTCCAGGTCGAGTTGTTCGAACAGAGCCAGGGCCGTTTGTTTGTCGAGCAGCCGGAAGGCAATCATGCGCTCCTCGGTGGTGAGTTCCTGAACCAACGTTAACAAGGCGTCCAGGTCGGCCTGGCTAAGCACAGTTTTCAGGCCTCGCATGTCCCGGTCTTTTATGTGCGCCATCACGCGCTCGTATAAGTCATTCATCATCGCCTCCTTATACTAGACATTATACCGATTTGTACAGGGCAGTTTTTTCTCACCGCAGAGGCGCAAAGAACGCCGAGAAACCCTTAAAAACTCTGTGAACTCTGCGTCTCTGCGGTGAATTTCCATTTTATCCGGGTTAGGCATTATGCATACCATCACGCAACGTGCCCACCGCAACCAGCAGCAAGATTACCGGCGTCACCGGCAAGCGGAAGCGAATCTGGCTAATCGGGCCGGGCACAAAGGTCACGTAAAAAATGGTAATGAGTAGGAACGCGGACAGCAGGCGCGGGCGCATCCGCAATGCGCCGATGACGAGCAACACCGCCGCCGCACTGTACAGCACACCCCAGAGCACCCAAAACGCGAGCGCCAACGGCGGCATCCCGCGCAGGCGACCCTCGACCACCAACCGCACCGCTTGCCCGATCTCCCCGCGGCCTAATGCTGCCAGCGCACGCCCTAACACGTCGCTTTGGGGAACGGCTGCTTCCCATTCCTGCCCCGTGAGATGCGTATACCAGAACTTGTGATCCTGTGGGACGAACGACCACAGCCAGCTCTGCGTGTGGCTGACGATGAAATCCACCGGATGCGCACGCACGATCTCGCCCGCCACCTCGGCAATCTCCTGCAAGCGCCGGTCCAGATCGCGGGCCGTCAGCGCCGCCTGCGGAACCGGTTCCCAACCGTAACGTTCCGCCGTCTGTGCGATGATGCCGTCGTAGATTTCCTCCCAGCGCGGCGTCCACGGGGCAACGGCTTCGCCGTTGACGCGGGCCAACGTCGAGACGGCGCTGACGTGCGCCAGGTTGTCGTCGAAGGTGCGCGTGTAGAAGACTTCGCCGAATACAATGTAGTTGCGCGCAAACCAGGGCAACAGCAGCGCGCCGATCACGCCCGCCACGATAACCGCCCCGTGCCACCACCGTTGCCGGTGGACGAAAATCCCGTGCGCGAGCAAAGCCAACAGCGCCAGCGGCAAGAACTGGATGTTCGGCTTGCACAAAATCCCCGCGCCCAACAATAAACCACACCACAGCGCGTCGCGTTTGCGCCAATGCAGGAGATAGCGCGCAAATAGCCACAATCCCGCCGTCAGCAACAACCCAAACAGGATTTCGGTCAACAGCTCGTTGCAAAAGCGCCACGATGACGGGTTGAGCGCATAGAGCAGCGCCGCTAACCTGCCCACACGCGACCCGGCGACGAGCGTCCCAAACTTGAGCAGCACGACGACGGTCAGCACGTCGAGCAACGGATGCACGAACGCCACGAAATCGGGATTCGGCCCGCCGATGGTGCCATCGTCGCCGATGGCATACCAAAACGCGACGAACAATGGGTACAACGGCGCACGGATGTTGTTGGCGCGCAACGGCGGCTCCGTATTGATCGAATAAACGCCGTGCTCGAGCAGATTGACCGCCAGGTAGTGGTAACCCTCCGCATCGACGTGGGTGAATTGCATCCCCCGCGGCGCGCCCGCCAGATAGCCCCACCGCAACCCCGCCGCCAACAAAACAATGCAGATGGGGATCACAAATCGCGCCGGAGTGTGTGTATGCTTTTTCATAATGCCTTGCTTAATGCCGGCACACAGCATCCATCGTCCATGACACACAAGGGCAGATCAGGGTTGAGCAGCGTAAACGCGCGCTGAAAGCCCCGGCTGCTGAAGCAGAGGCATCCGCGCTCCATCAACTGCGCCGGATCACTGCCCCATCCCGTGTAGCCGGGTGGGGGCGATCCCGTCATTGACGACAACATCTGATCTACACGTCGCCATGGCAAAAGCCGCTGCAACAGCCCACTCGCGACCAACCACGCGCTGACACCCCCCAAAACGAACCAGGAAACCCAAGCAAAAGGATGATTCAATGGCCGCAACAATACATAAATCAACCCCAGTGTTAATGGGAGCAACGCAATGACCAAACGGGTGATGATCCGTAATTGGGCTGAGAGATAGACTTTGACGTAGTTTTCACATTCTGGACAGATAGGCAATGCCATCGTGTGGCGCACGTACGATAGCGGCAGACCGTCGCGCAATTGGATCAAGCGTAGATTGGCGCCGGGTCGTTGTCCACACCAGGCGCAAATTTCCGGCAAGCGTATTTCATACTTGGCGATAGGCCCGTGTCGAGTATGCATAATGGCCTCCCCACACTTATAACAGCGGCGACGCCAATAACACCAGCGTCACCAGCGTAATCAGACCGGTCAGCCCCCAGGCCAGGATATTTTGCAACCGCGAGTTGATCCAATCCCCCATCACGCGGCGGTTGTTCACCAGCTTGAGCACCAGGATCAACAGCACCGGCAACAAAATCGCGTTGACCGCCTGCGAAATCCACATAATCGGGAACAAGGGAATCCCGGGGATTAGAACCACGATCACACTCAAAACGATGATGCCCACGTACAGCCCGTAGAAGAGCGGAGCCTCGCGCGAGCGCTGATCCAGACCGCGCTCCCACCCGAACGCCTCGCAGATCGCATACGCCGTCGAAAGCGGCAGCACCGACGCCGCCAGCAGCGACGCGCCCAACAACCCGGTTGTAAACAGATAGCGCGCGCCGGCCCCGGCCAAGGGTTCCAGCGCCATCGCCGCCTGCTCCGCCGTCTCCACGTGGATGCCGTAGACGAACAACGTCGCCGCTGTGCTGATGATGATAAAGGCCGAGACCACGTTGCCCCACGCCGCGCCGAACATCACGTCCAGACGGGTGAAGCGGTAACGTTCCATTTCCACGCCCTTATCCGCCACCGATGCCTGCATATAGACGATGCCCCACGGCGTAATCGTCGTCCCGATCGTCGCCAACACCGCAAAAATAAAGTTCGGATCACGTTCGAAGGTGGGGGTGACAGCATGGCGCAGGACTTCGCCCCACGGGGGACGCACCATCACCGCCGTAACCACGTAACTCAGCGCCGCCAGGCACAGAACCAGCAACACTTTTTCCACATTGTCGTAAGACCCGCGCAACACCAAAAAACCCACCATCAGCGCCGCGAACGGCACGGTGAGATACCGGCTCACGCCGAGCAGTTCCGTCCCCGCCGCTACACCCGCGAACTGGGCAATGGTCGTGCCCACGTTCGCCAGCAGCAGGCAGAGCATCGCAAAGGCCGTCACGCGCACGCCGAAACGCTCGCGGATCAGGTCGGCGGTCCCTTTGCCGGTCACAGCGCCCATCCGCGCCGCCATCTCCTGAATCACGATCTCCCCTAGTGTAATGACCACCACCAGCCACAAAAAACGGTAACCATACGTCGATCCGGCCATCGAATAAGTGGCGATGCCCGGCGCGTCGTTGTCGGCGCTGGCTGTAATCAACCCCGGTCCCAAAATCGAAAGATAGAATAAAATGCGTTGCAACCAGGCCGGTGCTTTTAAGAAGCGCTTCATCAATGTCTTCATCTCCGTCCTCCCCCGAGAATAAACGTGCTAGAAGAAGCGTGGTAGCCGCTTCTTCCAGGCTGTGGGCAACACGGTATCCACAGCATCATCCACGGTGACGATGCCGAGCAATATGTTGCTTTGCGGATCGACAACGGGCACAGCCAGTAGATCGTACTTCGCCACCATGTAAGCCACCTCTTCTTGAGGTGTGTGAGGGTCTACCACCACCGGATCGAGATTGAGCCATGGGGTGAGATCGGCATCAGGCGAGGCCATCACCACATCGCGCAGGCTGATGACGCCGCTCAGGTGATGATTTTCATCCACCAGATAGATGTAGTACATCGCTTCATCGTCGCGCGCATCTTCCGAACGGCGCAGGTATTCCAGCAGTTCTCCCGCCCGCAGGCCAATGGGCGCATAGGCAAATTCCGTCGTCATAATACCACCTGCGGACTCTTCTGGATAGGCCAGCAGTGAGCGCACCTCAGCGGCGTCTTCATCTTCCATCAGAGCGAGCAGTTGCTCACTGGTCTGTTCAGGCAGGTCGGCCAACAGGTCGGCGGCCTCGTCGGGGTCCATTTCTTCGAGGATGTCTGCCGCCCGTTCTGGTTCCATGTGGGAGAGGACGGCCACCTGCACATCGGCAGGGCTTTCTTCCAGCGCGTCGGCCAACGTCTCATTGCTGAAGGTCTCCATCAGCGCGGCGCTGGTGTGATGATCCAGATCATTGAGAATGGCAGCCACGTCTGCCGGGGGCAGTTGTACGATGCGGTCGTGCGACACCCGCAAACGCAGCGGGTCTTCTTGATGTAAGGGGGCCACGTCTTCCCAGGGGATGACACCGGTTTTCCAGGAACGGCCTAGCAGCCGGGCGAACGCCTGGCCGAAGCCCTCCAATCCCAAGCGACGCAGCAAGCCACGCCCGCCGACGTCCACACCGGTGAGACAGTATTGGTCGCCCACACGCGCCAGTTGCAGATCGTTGACACGCACCACGCGGCGGCCTTCGGTATCCACGATTTGCCGGTCGAGCACGCGCTCAAGCAAGTGCAACTCGTCGCCGGTAGGCGTATAGGCAGGGCATTTGTCCTGGGGAACATTGAGCGTGATACTAGGGTAAAGGCTGCTCACACACGAAGCGGGGATAAAGCGGGCGCCGTTCTCGCCGGTGTCGCCACGCAACCGCAGCGCTTTGACAGGCGGAAAATTCCGGTCTACAGCGCCGATCAGCACATCGGCGCACCGGCCAACGGGATTTCCCCAGGCATCCCATACCTGCCGGTTCTGCATTTGACTGACGTACAACATGCCACACCTCCTCAATGCGAAATATGAAACTACGCGCAATCTCGTCGCGCGCGCTCTCGCCGTATTTGAGACACGCAACAGGGCCGCAGCACGTGCTGCGGCCCTGTGAACACTCCGAAGAGGTCAGTGTGGCGCTATACCGTGCTGCGTCAGGTTTGCCGCATCGTACTCGATGGATCGGCGTCGTCTGCGCTCGCGGACGTTTCTTGTCCGAACGTATCGTTCACTTGTGTTGTTTCGTTCATTCCTCTCAAATCGGGCCGGTCTATCCCGGCAACTTTAAGAATTTCCAATAACTGCGCTATTATACCATCAAACTTGAGACTACGAAAGTGAAAGTAGAGTAGACGGTAGACAGTAAACGGTAGACGGGGGGAGGACGACTTCTATCCAGAGACCTGACAGGTTTTCTGAAACCTGTCAGGTCTGGTCATAACGTCAAAAGCGCGTTGCACCTTGAAATCGACGGGCTGGCTCACATATATATCACCAGGAGCGCCAACGCTGCCGCCAGAGCCACCGCCGCCGCGTCTGGCGGACGAAACCGCAACGGCGACATCGCCGTGCGGCCCTTGCCGCCCTGGTAGCCGCGCGCCTGCATCGCCAGCGCGAGGTTCTCCGCTCGCTGCAACCCGGAGAGAAACAACGGCACCAGCAGCGGCAGCGCCTGGCGCGCGCGGCGCAGCAAGCCACCCCGGCCCGTCCCCCATTCTGCGCCCCGCGAGGCCTGCGACTTGGCGATCCGCTCCGCCTCCTGCGCCAACAACGGCAAAAAGCGCAGTGTCACTTGCACCATCAACACGAAAGCGTGCGTTGGCAGCCCGATTTTGGTTAATGGCGCGAGCAAGGCATCCAACGCGCGCACGATTTCCGTGGTGGAGATGCAGAATGAGAGCCAACTGAGCGTCAGGATCAATGCTGCAAAGCGCAGCACGAGCAGCGCGCCATTCAAGAGGCTGGCAGTGGAAATGGACGCCGGTCCCCACGTCCACAATGGCGGCACAGCATCGCCGCGCGGACCAAAGACGATTTGCAACACCGCAAGAAACGCGATAAAGGGCAGCGGCGGGAGCAGCCCCTTCAGCGCATATCCTACCGGAATCCGCGCGATGACCAGTGCGGCAAGCAGCAAGACGAGCGCCATCACCAGCCCAGTCCAACGCGACGCAGCAGTGACAGCGGCCAGCAACAGAAAGCCGGCCAACAGCCGCGCGCGCGGGTCCAACCGGTGAACGACCGAACCGGTAGGCAGATATTGGCCGATGGTCACAAAGCGTAAGAACTCAAAATCGTGCATAAGAATCAGCGAATGAGTGAATGAGCGAATGAGCGAATGGTAAAGAATCCGTTAAAATCCGTTCAATCCGTTGACAAAATATAGCGAGACAAAGCTTCGGACAAGGCCGTGGGGGAGATCAGGCCGGGCGGGAGCGTCCAGCCGCGCGCGCGCAAGCCTTCGACCACTTGTGTAACGACAGGTGTGGATAACCCCAATGCACGCAATCGCTCGCCCTGCGTGAAAACGTCCGTCACCTGACCGTCGAGGACGGAGCGCCCGTCGTCGAGCACCGTCACGTGTCCGGTGAGCGCCGCCACGTCCTCCATCTGGTGCGACGACAGTACCAACGTTATGCCGGTTTCTCTCAGCTTATGCAGATGCGCCAGCAATTCACGGTGCGAGGCCGGGTCCAATCCGGCAGTCGGCTCATCGAGCAAGAGCACCTCGGGCCGCAGCGCGAGAATCGAGGCGAGCGCCACTTTACGTTTCTCACCGCCGCTGAGCGCAAACGTGAAGCGATCCTTGAAGGCATTGAAGCCCATCCCTACCAGTTCCATCGCCCAACGCACGCGCTCCCGCAACGAGTCGCCGAGCAAGCCCTGCAAGCGTGGCCCGTAAGCGATCTCGTCGCCGACGTACTGCTCGAAAATCTGCGCCTCCGGCAATTGGAAGACCAGCCCTACCATGCGGCGCACCGCTCGCACGTCTGTTTGGGGATCATCGAGCGTGTACTCACCGACGCGCACTATCCCCTCCTGCGGGCGCAGCAACCCATTGAGGTGTTGCATCAGCGTGGATTTGCCGGAGCCGGTCGCGCCGAGCAAGCCGTGCGCTGCGCCCTCGGCGATATCGAGCGTAACGCCTTCGAGCGCACGCTGCGCCAGCGGCGTGCCGAGCATATAAGTATGGCCCAAGTTGCGCACTTCGATCAATGGCTCGGTTATGACCCGCAGCGGTTCGACCATCGCGACCGGCGCTGCGACGGCGTGATGCGGCAGAGCATCCAACGCCTCCACGAGCGCAGGCACGGTCAACAGACCGGCAGGCAACGCCGGAAAATGCTGTCGCAGGGTTCGCGCCAAACCCGCTGCCGGAGGTAAATCCAATCCCAAAGTACAAAGGACCGTGGCATCGGCGAACACCGTCTCCGGCGGGCCATCCAGCGCCATGCGCCCGCGTTCCAGAACCACCACGCGCTGCGCATCCAACGCCTCTTCCATAAAGTGTGTAATCGTGATGATCGTTAGCCCGGCGCGATGCAGGTCGGCCATCATCGCGCGGACGGCGCGCCGCCCGGCGGGATCGAGCATCGCCGTGGCCTCGTCGAAGACGATGCAGTGCGGGCGCATCGCCAGCACCCCGGCCAACGCCACGCGCTGCTGCTGTCCCGCCGAGAGTTGGTGCGGCGGGCGCAGGCGCATCGCCGACATCCCGACCGTTTCCAGCGCCTCAGCCACGCGCGCGCGAATTTCTGCCGGAGGAAGGCCCATGTTCTCCGCGCCAAACGCCACGTCCTCCTCCACCAACGACGCCACGATCTGATCTTCCGGGCGCTGGAAGACCATGCCCACCGTGCGGTGAATCGTCGCGTGCTGCGCCTGGTCGCGCGTATCCAGCCCGGCGACGGTCACACGCCCATCGTCCGGCACGAGCAGCGCGTTGAGGTGCCGCGCCAGCGTCGATTTGCCGGAACCGTTCGCCCCGACGATAGCGACGTACTCGCCTTCCTCGATGCGCAGCGAAACCTCCCGCAGCGCCGCGATGTGGCCACCGCCGGGAAACGGGTAGGCGTAGGTGACGTTGTCGAATTCAATCAGTGTGGACATAACCACTCAAAATCCAGAAACGCATTTTCGATAGTATAGCACTTTTGCAAATGTAGACAGCACGACTTAACTTACCATACCGTATGTGCTATATTTATCATATTAATAATTTAAAATACAACAATCTAGCAAAACCACCAACCTACGCCCGAAATACGAAGGAGAAGCTGTTATGAAGAGAAAAACCTCTTACAAAATCATCGCCTCGATTGTGACTCTCGGACTGCTACTGCAATCATTCCCTTTTGGATTAGGCATCAACACACTTGAACCGGCAATGGCGGAGACGCTGTTTTCGACAGAAACCAGGGTCACGGCTACGCACCAGGCCGCCAGCGCCATTCTGCCCGCCGCTTTGACCAACCCGCTCTCTATCTCCAGGGTGCAGAGCAGCTATCAAGCCGGAGAGTCTGTGGTCATCACGTATACTGTGACCAACAACCAGCCCGTCTCGCTGACGCCGCAGATACCGGAAACGGAAGACGTCGTGGAGCTGGCGCAGGTTTTGGCCAATTTCGATGCCACCGCCGATCCGAATACGATTCTGGACGTCATCGTCGTCAACGATCTAGGCGGCGCCGGGAGCTACGTTTCGGCGACCGAACCGCCGGATCGCCAGGGCGAAAGCTTTATCTGGAAGCTGGGCGCGATCCCACCAGGGGCAGAACGGTCCTTCTCCGTCACCTTGACCGGCCCGGGTGCGACGGCGGATTTCACAACTCTCGACAGCGGCGCCGTGGCCTACGGCGCCCTACAGGGTCGGATGGTCTCTGCGCACAGCGCACCCGCGCTCCTGGCGCCGGATGGCTTCGCTCAGTGGCTGATCTGGACGCCGGATGCCGATATTTACGATACGCGGATGCTGGCCCAGGTCGCGACGACCGGCGCGGATCCGCAGAGCATGTTCGACTACGTGCGCTACCTAGAGTTCGAGGCGTACAGCGGCTCGTTGCGCGGCACGCGCGGCACGCTGTGGAGCGCAGCGGGCAACGCCGTGGACCAGGCCAGTTTGCTGATCGCTATGTTGCGGGCCTACGGCATCCCAGCGCGCTACCGTCACGGCACGCTGAGCGTGTCCCAAGCACAGCAGTTGATCCTCAGCATGTTTCCCACCCCCACCCAAATCCTGGGACACGTCCCGCCCGGAACCGAGGTGAGCGATCCGGCCAACGATCCCACCCTCATCGCGGAGGCGCGTGACCATTGGTGGGTGGAGGCTTACTTACCCGGATCGGGATGGACCGATCTCGATCCATCGTTCACGACGGCAGAGATCGGCCAGAGCTTTGCAGCTCCGGCAGGGGACGGCACCGATCGCATCGCAGAGCTTCCTGATTCGTTGCGACACAAAGTGCACCTGAGCCTCAAGGTGGAACAGTACTACACCTTCCCCATCGGCGGCCCGAACCTCCAATACCTGTATCCGCTTGAAGCCAGCTTCAACGCCGTGGAACTGGCTGGCCAGCCGATCAACATCGCCTTCGATGTCGCCACCGAGAATCAGGGCGGGTTGGTCTACGGCAACATCATCCACACCTACGCCCCGGTTCTGAGCCTGGGTATGGAAGAGATCGGCCTGGTTGGCGATACCTTCTCCGAACTGCTGACCAATTTCCCGCTCGCCTCCTACTACGCCACCGGCATGTGGATCACGGTCCGCATCGAGACGCCTGACGGAACCACCTCCACCTACGAGCGCGAGATCAAGGATCGTATCGGGCCTGCCGCGCGGCTTTATGGCGGCAACATAGAGTTGCCTCCCCTGGGCGAAGAGCTATTCATCTCCATCGCGGACATCATCCAACTCCAGGTGAAGCCGCAGAGCCGTGGCTCCTGGGACGAGGTCGCCCGTATTGCAGGCAGGATTAACGAACTGACAGCCGCGGCGGGCGCTGCTTTTATCGACCTCGACAGCCTTGACGTCACCGATTTGCTGGCTACGGCGCTTTGGGTCGATGCACACGCGCGAACCCTTCAAGCGGTCGATCTGGCAACCCTGGAACGGCTCGGGACCACGTTCTACGCGCTGGCGTCTGACATTGGACAGACAATCGCTGAAGGACAGTTGGTCAAGTCTTATCCCGATGCCCCCAAACTACTCCTGATGAGCCAGGCGGCACAAGAAGACACCAGAACCCTTAGCTTCGAATTGCTAAACATCCGCGAACGCGCTATCGCCTATCCCGGTCAGGTAAACGGGGCTGCTATCGCTGCCAACTTCGCGCGGACGATCACCGATAAGGGTATCGAGCTTGATCTGATGGGTCAGTTGGGCGCCGATCAGACCCACTCAGCGCTGCGCACGTTCAACGCCGCGCTGGAGAACGATATTTCCCTGGTGATGGTTACCTCCAACAGCCTGGATGATCTGGCGGCGCTCCCCATCTCCGATGAGGCCAAGGCGCGCATCACCCAAGCCATCATGGCTGATCTTCTGGTCTTCGTCCCTGCAGAGTCTGTGATGATAGAGGGAGAGGCCCTCATCAGTTGGCTGGAAATCGATGACACAGGGCACGCCGCCTATGTGAATGAGCAGGGCCACAGAGCCGCCGCAGCGGTCTATGCAAAGATGATCAAGTCCCTGGCGATGAGCGCGGGTAGCGGCGGCGCAGCAGCAGGAGGCGCTATCGGCACCATCCTGTGGTTCATCGCCAATATATACGATATCCCGCTTACGCCACCTAACGTTAGAAGCATATTTACTAAGTATATTGGCGATATAGTAAGCAAGAGCTTGGAGAAACTCGGTTATGCCATGCGGGTAGCGCTGCTAGATGCGGCTATGAATATGATGATGGTCTGCAGAGCTGTTGGCGGTGGTTTCGCCTTGCATTGCGCCGGTGGCGTGCTGGCTACCGTCCTGAATCTGATGCCTTTCCTGTTTTTGCTCGACCCGCAGTCTACCGATCCTCCGCTGCCGTCTGCGCTCTTCCAGCGTCTACAAGAGGTAGATAGTCAAGTAAGCGCCACAGCGATCCTGCCCATCGCCGCCAGCCACAGCGCCACGACCCTGGAGGTCGCCGCCGAGACGTCACACACCCGCCTGATGGGCGACGCGCAGTGGGCCTGGAACGACGCGAACGCCCGCGGCGTCACCCTCTCCGGCCTTACAGCCACGCAGGTCGAACTGTACGCCGGCGATGAGACGCTCAACTGGGGAACCCTCACGGTCGACCAGGCCGCCTGGGTCGCCGTGGACGACACGATGCTCGCTCTCGAAGTGGGCACCACCGGCTCTCATACCTTCTTTGCCCCGGCGGTCACGGGATTGGCGGCCGGCGCGGCCCGGGATAGCTACAGCGCAACCCTCACCGCCGCCCAGCCTTTCGCGCTGACCCTGCACGACGCGATCGTCAGGATGAACGGCAATCAGCTCTACAGCGGCGATCTCACCGCGGTTGTCCACGGCACAGCCGATCTCAGCGGACCGGGCCTCCCGCCGCTGCCACAGTTCCTGCCCGGCGCAACCGTCCAGATGCAGAACGGCAAGGTGAACTTGGGTCCCCTCGAGGGAACGGTGCTTGCCGGCGGCGCGCCACTGGCAGCCCCGAACGGCCTGGCCGTGGCCAACTATAGCGGTACGATCAACGTGAACCAAAGCTCGCCCGCGCGGGATGCGGCCACTTTCAGCGGTACGGCCAGCTTCTTCACGCTGGCGCTATCATCCAGCGCCAGCGCGATCAACCCCACCCAATCCGCCAGCATCACGCCGATCATCGCCTCCAACTTCACGGACGACTTCAGCCTCACGGCTGAGGCCCCGTCCGGATGGAAGGTCGATATCGAGGCCGGGCAAATCCAAGCCCGCCCCCCTACGGGCGCCCCGCCGGCAGACTATATCCTGCTGGTCACAGTGCGCTCGGAGATGTATCCCCGTCTGTTCGTCTCGGCGCTGCACACGATCACAGTGACGCCCTACGCAGGCGTTGAGATGAGCGTCGATGAGGACCGGCTCATCACCATCCCTATGGGGCCAGTTCTGAACGACCAAGCGGACATCCCCGGCACCCACGGCCACATCGTCGACGGTCGTGCCGAGGTACCGGGCGCCGCCTACACGATCAGCCTCACCAATACATCCACCAGCGCCCACACCTTTGGGATCGCTGTGTCGGGGCTGCCGGTAGGCTGGACCATCCTGAGCAATGCCGGTCAATCCACCCAGACAAGCCTCACACTTCCCGCCGGCGCGGTGGGACAGATCGGCCTGTACATCTCTCCCACCGTGAGCAGCTTGCTCCCCGCCGGGAGCAGCCACGTCGTGAACGTCACCGCCACGGCGCAGAGTGATCCGGGCCTGAGCGCGAGCGACGCCTTCGCTTTCACGATGCCAGAGGTAGCTTTTCCCTACCCGGAGATGACCCCCTCTCATCAGTTCGTCGTGCCCGGCGATCCCATTTCCTTCGACCTGACCCTGACAAACGTGGGGAACGTGGCAGGCTCGTTCCCGGTGGCGCTGGAGATGCCCACCTCGGCCTATAACAGCACGCCCCTTTCTCCAACAATGTTAAGCTCGCCGCAGAACTGGACGACAGCGGTGCTACAACCCTACCAGAGCGAGACGACGACGATCCACCTGACGACCGAGCAAGCCATACCCGGACGGATATACCATTTCCGCGCCCTGAGCAGCGTTGGGGAGTATCAGCCTGCAGCCGTGGGCGCCTTTACGACGGTCAGCGAGAATGCCGGTCCGATCTTTGCCGGCGCGCAGCAGATCGCAGAGACGTGCCCGCTGAACGAACCGGCCTTGTCTGCCGCGCTGAACGCGCTGGCTTTGGCCGTGACCGACCTTGAAGTGGCCTGTGAGGGCGGCGCCTGCCCTTTGCCCTTGCGGGATCAGGCCGTGGCGGCGGCTCAGACAGCCGCCGCCTACGCGCGCCACGCCTCTCCCCTGGTCCGCACGCACACCGACCTTGAGGCAGCGGCAGCCGCGCTTGCCGTCGCTGCGGACGATGGTGATATCCTGGCGGCGCTGCCGGACCTGGCGACAGCCGTTTCTGGCCTCACCACCGAGGTGTGCGCGATCAGCCAACATCGCCCAACGCTGCGCTTGCAGCCCTGGATGGGCGCAGCGCTGCCGGATCAGACAGCGAACTACGACCTACAGCTCTCCAACCGTGGCACAGTCACCACCACCTACGCCATCACACTGACGCTGCCGCAGACTACACTTGCGTTGACCCGCACAGTACCTCCGGGTGCAACGGAACCCGTTGTCGTGCCCGCGTTCGCTTCAGCGCTAGGACTCCATCTCATCGAGGCTGAAGCCGTGGCGCTCGACGCTTTCATCGACTACATCGGCGCGCGGGCTGAGGCCCGGCTGAACGTGGTGGACCGCTTTATCCAGGTGACCGCCGTGCGCGCCGATCCGCCCTTCGTGGAGACAGGCGTCAGCAGCGCCACCCTCCAGGTGGAGATCGCCAACGTCGCGGGGATCGGCCAAAGCGCAATCGCTCAAGCGGAAATCCTCACGCCCGGCGGCGCGTCTCAGTGGAGCGGCGCTGCGTCCCTGGCAATCCTCGGCGGCGCGCCACGGACCTACGACCTGGCTACTGTGGATACCTCCGGTTGGGCCTCCGGCGTTTACACGATCATGGTGGATGTTCAACTGGACGCCATCGCCGAGGGCAGCAGCGGCTACGGCTACCTCAATGTCGATCAGGCCATCGGGGCAAGCCACGCCGTGATCCCCGAAGGAGTAGCGCCCGGCACGGTCACGGTGACGACGGTGATCACGACGGAGATTCTCCAGTACGGAACACTGGAGGAGGAAGCCACGTTGTCCGAAGAGATAGCATCTCGACGCTACACCCTCTACAATGCGCCCTACTGGAATGTCGAAAGGGATTTGGGCCTATCGCCTGCCCAAGAGGAGAGCGCCTCAGAGGAAGAAGTCGAAGCTCCGCTGACCTTCACACATCCCAGCGAAGCAACGGAGAGCGAGACCCCCTACGCAGAGGATGTACGCTTTAGCCAAGCGGGCTTCGCACAACTTCAGACAACGTTCGATGGGTTCACCCGCATTGAGCAGGATAGTGACGTCATCACTACCACCGGTTCGTGGACCAATTTAAGCCACAGCCGGGCCAGCGGCGGCAGCTACTGGCGCAGCGCCACAGCCGACAGCACAGCCGAACTGACCTTCGACGGCGACTGGCTCAACGTCGGCTTTATCGGCACCCACTTTGGCGGCTACGTCGAAATCAACATCAACGGCGACAGCCAGGGCATCTTCGACCTCTACCGGCGCGAGGATAACACGCCCATCAGCTTCGTCTTTGCCGGCCTGGGCACCGGGCCGCATACCGTGATCCTGACCATTATCGGTGACAGCAATCCCTTCTCCCTGGGGACGCGGGTGCAACTGGACTACATTGATTACTGGGACGGCACGCCTCTGGGCAACGGCCTCTTTGAAGAAGACGATGTGCGTGTGTTACGCAGCGGCGGCTGGACCGACGTGACCTATGTGAACGCCAGCGGCGGCAGCTATATGCGCGGCAGCAGCGTTACCGCCTGGTTCCCCTTTGACGGCGACAGCTTTACCTACCACGCCCTGGCCTACAACGGCGCCCGTTACGCCCAACTGTTTGTAGACAGCCAATACATCGACACGGTCAATCTTTATCATCCCAACAGCATAGGCAACGCCATCACCCGCACGTTTAGCTACGATGGCTTTGGCCCCGGCCCCCACATCCTGCAAATCCAGAGCTACCGCGACCAGACGACGGTGGACGCGCTGCAAACCCCTGGCGTTGCTCCCTTCATTGATCCCAATCCCGCGCCGGGCAGCATCAACCGCTACGAAGAAGATCATCCGGCCATTCGCTACAACGGCGTACCCTACACGCAGACGGCCCAAAGCTGGAGCCGCTGGAACGCGGCGACCGCCAGCGATGGCCAATATCTGCGCTCAAACACGGCCAACGACACCATCGGCTTCGATTTTGAGGGCAGTTGGCTCAACCTCGGCTTCTACGCCGACCGCTTTAGCGGCTACGCTGAAATCTTCATTGACGGCGACAGCCAGGGCGTCGTAGACCTTTACCGGCGGGAAGATAAGCTGATTAGCTTCTTCTTCCCTGATTTGACCCCCGGCAGCCACACCGTCACGGTGACGGTCCTGGGTAGCGGCAATCCCTTCGTTACCTTCAACCGCGTCCAGTTTGATTACGTGGACTTTGGCGACGGCACGGGGCTGGACCACGGCGCGTTTGAGGAAGACGCCGGCCGTATCCTGCGCGCCGGTAGCTGGATCACCGAAAACAACGCCAATGCCAGCGGCGGCAGC
>OMKS01001964.1_pt1 | contig 17658 bp, 16 predicted proteins | sample 1674721 | NCBI WGS metagenome assembly OMKS01 (sample SAMN06264996, study PRJEB25208) | sediment metagenome | isolation source: hot spring sediment | place: USA: California | collected 2014-09-02
TGATACGGCGACCACCGAGATCTACACTATCCTCTTCGTCGGCAGCGTCAGATGTGTATAAGAGACAGCCATAAAACAACCAACCGCCCGCACGCAACAAATCCCTTCAGCGCACCAGCAACACGGGGCACGTTGCGTGATTTATCGTATAGGAAGTGGCGCTGCCCAACACCAGTTCGCGTAATTTGCTGTGGCCGTAGGCGCCCATGACGATAAGGCCGGCGTCGCATTCGCGGGCGTACTCAACGATTACTTCGCCCGGGTCGCCCGTGCGTGGGACGTATTCTATTGCAATCTCATGGCTTTGCAGATACTCCTTTGCTTCCTCCAGCCATTCCTCTGCTGCGCGGTCGCCCACCACAAGCAGATGCATTTTACGAGGCCCCTGCGACGCCAGCGTTACGCCCGCCTTCAACGCTTTCCGGGCGTGGGTCGAGCCGTCGTAGGCCAGCACAAAATGGTCGGCGCCCGGCGTGTCGCTCCCGGTTACCAGCACCGGCGCCGAGGCGCGCCGCACCACCGCTTCCGTGGTCGAGCCAATCAACCCCTCAAGGAAATCGTTGTGCTCGCCGGTGCGCCCCATGACTATCACATCCACCAGCTCGCCCTTTTCGACAATGACCCTGGGTATAATGCCCGTCTGCATGTCCGTCTCGCAGGGAACCCCTTTTTCCGCACACAACTTCGCGGCATATTCGAGAGCGGCCTTGCCGCGCTCATCCAGCAGCATGGCGATGTTGCCCTGATAGTTGACATAAGGCGCCGCGCCGAGCGAGGCGGACAAATCGCGTAGAAAGGGTCCCTCGAGCAATTTGACGTCAACCACATGCAACGCCAGTATGGACGCCTTTTGTTTTCTCGCCAGCGCTACTGCGTAACGCACGCCGATGGCGGCGCTTTCGCTGCCGTCCGTGGTTACAAGAATCCGTTTTATCATTGGCTTCGCCCTTTGTATGTTCTGATGTTTTTCAGCGGCGGCAATACGCCGGTTGCTCCGTCAGTTTACCAAAGTTGCGCAGCATGAGTATACCGTCAGCCTGACTTTTTTCCGGGTGAAATTGCACGGCGAACAAATTGTCCCGTCCCACCATGGCGGGGAAATCAATCCCGTAATGGCACCACGCCAAAACGACGGCATCGTCCGTCGGCACGGCATAATAACTGTGGACAAAATAAGCGTAAGGATTTGCGCTGATGCCGTCAAACAGCGTCAGGTTGCGCCCAGCCGCCGGCATCAGGCGGTTCCAGCCCATGTGCGGCACTTTCAGACCGGTGGCCTTTGCCTCGGGAAAACGCGTCACCCGACCCGGCAGAACGCCCAGTCCCGGCGAGCCCGCCCCTTCTTCGCCATATTCAAAAAGAAGCTGCAAACCAACGCAAATGCCCAGAAAGGGGCGTCCGTCCTGCGCCGCCGCTTTTACCGGGGCGTCAAGGCCACGCGCAACAAGCCCGTCAAAACAATCCTTGAACGCGCCTACGCCGGGCAATACAACCCCCGGCGCCCGGGCAATAACCTTCGGATCGTCGGTGATTTCCGCGAGATAGCCGGCCTTCTCGAAGCCCTTTTGCACACTACGAAGGTTGCCCATGCCATAATCAACAATGGCAATCATGTTTCCAGCATTCCTTTGGTGGAGGGCACGCCCCGGACACGCGGGTCCCGCTCCAGAGCAAAGCGCAACGCCCGTCCGAAAGCCTTGAACAGGCCTTCAAGGCAGTGATGCAGGTTGCGTCCGCGCCGCAGTTCAATGTGAAGTGTGATGCGGCTTTGCATGGCGACGGCGTAAAAAAATTCCTCCGCCAGTTCCGCGTCGAAACCGCCCACATCGCCCAGCGGCAGCGCCGCATTAAAAACAAGGTAGGGACGCCCTGAAAAATCAACGGCGGCCTCGGCAAGCGTCTCGTCCATGGGAACAAGCGCGTGACCGAAGCGTGCAAGCCCCTCGGGTTCGCCCACAGCCTCCAGAATGGCTTTGCCAAGACATATCCCCACGTCTTCAACCGTGTGATGGGCGTCCACGTGAAGGTCCCCTTTGGCGGTTAACTCCATGTCAAGCAAACCGTGCCGCGCAATATGCTCAAGCATGTGATCGAAAAAACCCTGCCCGGTTTGTATCTGCGCGCGACCGGTTCCATCCAGATTTAACTTCAGTTCCACAGTCGTTTCATTGGTTTGGCGCGATATGCGCGCTTCTCTGGAAATCTGGGGCGCCATTGTGAAAACTCCTTGCAGTGGTTATCTGCCCATCGTTAGACGTTCGGCAAGAAACCGCGGCAACTGCGCTTCGCGAACGCGTTTGGCCGCGCGTTCAACATCATATTCAAGTCGCACCATCTCAAAAGTCATCAAGTCCGTGTCCAACAGGCCGAAAGCGGCGCGATGATCGTCGTCGCGCGGTTGGCCGACCGAGCCCGGATTGATAAAGTAGGCGCGGTCGCGGTCAATCTTGATTTTCTGCTGTTTTCCCATCATCAACGCGCCGTCAGTGCTGAAAACCGCGGGCGTATGGGTATGCCCTACAAAACAGATGTTGCAATTTTGTTCTTCCAGAAAATAAGCGTGAGGCAGAATGTCCTCCCACGAGAAAATATAGGTATTGTGATTTTTCGGAGCCCCATGCACCGCAACAAAAGGACCGTAATTAAGCGCGTCCGGTAATCCCCGCAACCACTCAAGAGCGCTTTCCGATAGCTGTTCCCGAGTCCACACCGCGGCGGCGAGCGCCACGGGATTAAAGCCCCACGGCTCCTCAATCCCACATGCAACAGCGTCATGATTGCCCAATATTGTCTGAATGCCGCGCGCGGCAATCTGTTCGACACATTCGTTGGGCATGGCGTTGTAACCAACCACATCGCCAAGACATACAATGCAATCAACGCCAATTTCATCTATTTGCTTAAACACTACTTCCAGTGCGTCTATATTGGCGTGGATATCAGAAATAATGGCGTACAACAACAGCGAATACCTCCCACATAAGATAATATCATGCTCGAGAAAAGAAGCGCTGCTCTAAACAGGGTTTTACGTGCGCAGCGATATGTCCGCATATTTTGCACGGTTGTCGCGGTCATAATCAAATTAAATTGACGGCGGACAGGCGGGCGCGCAGTTTGCCGCCGGCGCTGATAAGACAAGGGCGCTTTGTTTCGTTATGCGGCGTTTGGTGGACGGCTCGCATCTTCAATCAAAGTCCGAACCGCGCGCGGGCAACCCCAGTATTTCTTCGATCATGCCGATGCGTTCATAGCGAAACTGTTCGGCAAAGGCGAATCCCGCTTTTTCGCCCACCGCGCCGAAATGGTTTCGGATGCCCATTTCGATTAGTTGCGCTCTCGTGTCGGCGTCGGGATTCTTGAGCATGGGCACGTCAATCCCGAGTATTTCCGCTTCCCGGGCGAGCATGTCCACCGTCAGCGCCATCTGGCAGTCATGCGCAAGCAACGCCTTGATCTTTTTGTCAATGGTCGCGGAGATATCCACAAAAAGCGCCGCATTCGCCGGAACCTTGGCAAACCAATAGAGTTCAGACGTTTGATAGGGTTTGTATTCATGGTCGGGGTAGAAAAGAGGGCTGCCGCCGAAATGCGCCGCCTCAAGGGTTGCCGTCGCCACGCGCCGGTGATCAGGATGCTCTTCGTAGGGTGCGAAGGGGTCCCAACTCATGACAATATCCGCGCGCACTTCGCGGATCATGGACATGATTTTGCCGCGCAGCACATTTACGGGGATGTCCGCCAGATCGCCGTCCACATACCCCTCGAGTCGCACTTCTTTCAAACCCAGAATGTCACCCGCCGCCCGCGCTTCTTCCGCGCTCACCCGAACCAGCTCCTCCGAACTCAGTCGGTAGGAGCCTTTGGAGTTGTCAGTTAAAATATATTCGTAAACGTCATAACCCAGTTCGTCTATAAAACGGGCTATCGTTCCGGCGGCCATGAACTCCATATCATCCGCGTGAGCGACCACCACCAGTATGGTCTTTTTTTGCTGCTGTTCCGGCATCGGCGTTACCTCCAACTGAAACATTATATCCCATCGAACCAGAATATCGGGTTTTCTTGCACAAGCCGTGCGGAACATAGTATAAGCGTATCGCCTTCGGGAAAACTTCTTTGAAAAAAAGCAGAATGCAATGCTGTTACACAACGACTGATTTTGAAAACAAAACGCGGATACCAATTCTATGTCCATTTGCGCCATTACGTTTGATTTTTGGGGAACCCTGTTTCGTGACGCCCGCGGCGAAGAACGCCATCAGCTGCGGGTAAAAGCCCTGGTGGAAGCCACTGGCGTCAGCCGGGACGCCGCCGATAAGGCGCTTCGCGACGCAATGGCGTATTTTTTGCAACAGCATATCGCCACACAGCATACCCTGACGCCGATGGATGCCGTGGAGATCGTCTGCGCAGCGCTGAGGGTTCCCATCCCGCATGAGGCGGCCTATTCGCTCGCCCGCGTTTTTGCCGATGTCGTGCTCGAGTACCCGCCCGAACCCATTGAAGATGCGCTTGAAGCGGTAAGGGAGGCGTCAGCGCGGGTGCCCGTCGCCATAATTTCCGACACGGGATTCAGTCCGGGCAGGAATTTGCGCATACTGATGGAACGGGAAGGATTTACGCCTTATTTTACCGCCACCACCTTTTCCGATGAGATGGGTGTCGCAAAACCTCAGCTGCCCATGTTTGAAACGACGGCGCGGCAACTCGGCGTCGCCTCCCATGAATTGCTTCACATCGGCGATTTGGAACCCACCGACATCATCGGCGCCCACCAGGCCGGCGGCAAGGGCGGATTGTTTACAGCGGTGAACAACCGTTTTGCCGAAACGACAACCGCCGATTACATCTTCTCCTGTTGGCAGGATTTTATAGAAATGCTGCCCCAACTGGTATAAGGCATTTACAACAACAGGGACGCAATACGAGCATGAACACGCCTAAAAAAGTGATTGCGCTTGTCGGCACATACCGTAAGGGCGGCGTAGTGGATACCGCTGTGGACCTTGTATTGGCGGCGGCGCGCGGAAAAGGGGCGCAGACACGCAAGGTTTATCTCATGGATGAAGATATCGCTTTCTGCGCCAATTGCAGAAACTGCACGCAAGAACCCGGGGCATCGCGAGGAAAATGCGTCTTGAATGACGACATGGCCGGCTTGCTTGATGTCGTTTCGGACATGGACGCGATCGTTCTGGCGTCGCCCATGAACTTTGGCACGGTAACGGCGGTCGCCAAAAGATTTATTGAAAGGTTGCTTCCCTTCGCCTACCGGCCCTGGGGTATGGCCGCGCCGCGTACCCGAAAAAAAAAGAAAACAAAGCGGGCGGCGATTGTCATGGCCGCCGCCGCGCCGGCCGTTTTGGCAAGGCCGTTCAGCGGAATGATCAAAGTCATGAAAACAGCCGTAGGTTTAATGGGCGCGACAAAGCCGGATGTGTTGTTTATTGGTCTTGCGGCGCTTCACGAAAAGCCGCGTTTGGCGCCCCGTGTTAAACGAAGGGCATACCGTATCGGTAAGAGGCTTGTTGGTTAATCATCAGTCCGTGTGACCAGTAGTGGCGGCGCTGCCTCCGCTATTCTTTGAAACTCTGAAGTCAAGCCGCATGGTTCATTTTACGGCACTGCAATTGATGTCGCCGTCGGCACGGTGTTTTCCGTATTGACGAGCAAGTAACGCAGTCGGCCCGATTCATCCATCATCGTTCCCGGACACGCAAACAACGTGTGGTCTATGGTGAACGCAAAAGGTCTCGCGGCGCCGCCGTAAATAATGATGTCGGCGGGCTCTTGTTCCCGTTCCCGGCGGAATCGTTCGAGCGGCGTGTCACTGGTCAACAGGTCGCGGGAGCAGTTGACGGAGCCATGACAAAGCGTTATTTGAAGGCCCTCTTCGGAAAATCGCCGTTTGCGCGGCAGCGAGCGCAGGTGCTCTTTCGCTGCGCTGTCCAACGCCTGATGCGTCTGCGCGAGCGGCTCCCTGTTAGACGTGTTGCGTGGGCGCTTGGTGCGCCGAACAAGGTCCCTGTCCTTTTTCCCTTGAACGGACAACACGGTATGGCGTCTTAAAAGCGCCACGCATTCCCTTGCATTGGCCGGGGTTTCACATACATTGCCCGTATGCAAAACCCTGTGAATGCCGGCATCTTCCAGTGCGCGCAAAACCTGTTGCAAGCCGCAAAAGTTACTCTTGATGTCGCCTATAACCGCAAAAAACATCGCCTTTTTGCCTTATTTTATTGGGCGCCGTGGTTTTCGCCACTTCTTGTCGCCTATGGGAATCTCAACAATTGTTCTAACACAAGATGTGTTATGCCAATATCTTACATTTGGCATGTCGCAAAAAAAACAAAAAATACATGCCGTGGCGCGTCTGAAATGCGCCTCAAAAAAAATATATCAAAAAAAAGACTTGACAAATCCTTGGTTAATGTGTACTCAATAGTATCATAAATGGGCTGCATACAGCGTGTGAACAGGGTTCATTTCGCAGTGTTGTGTTGCTTGTTTGCGGTAAATTTTTCCCAAGGCAGTAACGTATCGGCGCATGGGGCGTCGGTATGGATGTGAATACAGTATGTGTTGTCTGGGGACAAACCAAAGAAGGAGGAACCCACAGTATGGCGTTCAAGAAAGCGAAAGAAACAGACAAGTCGTTAACGAAGACGCAGATGGTCGGGATGCTGGCCGAAGCCACGGGCCTTGCAAAAAAGGATGTGGCGGCTTTGCTTGCCAATCTGGCGAACCTCGCGTGCGCGCAGGCGTCCGCAGCGTCCGGATGCACCATTCCGGGGCTGGGCAAGCTGAAGCTCGTGAAGCGCAACGCGCGTATGGGCCGCAACCCCGCAACCGGTGAAACCATCAGGATTCCCGCGAAGAAGGTGGTGAAGTTTGTCGTCGCCAAGGCGGCGAAAGACGCCATTGTTCCGCCGAAAAAGTAAGCGCTGATTTATTTGCGGCAACAAGCCCGGAGCATTCGTGTTCCGGGCTTTTGTTTTTATGGTTGCGTCTGTGATACAAAACGGGGGTGTTGATCTCAAATCAAAGTGCGTTGGGCATGACGCGCTGAAAGGGTGTTTCCATGAATTACGTTTCCATATTTTTGACGGTTGGCATAATGCTGACGGCGATCACGGGATGCGCGGGCGTTCCGTTGCCGCCGATTACCGGGGCCGCTCAGCCTGAAGCGATCATTGTCGCGGAAGAAGGCGAAGCGCGCATGACGATTGTCGTGGCGGCGGACGCGTCGCCGTCCACACGCCATGCCGCGGAAGAGTTGCAACGCTTTCTCAGCGAAATAACAGGCGCCGCCGTGCCGCTTGTGACGGATGACGCGCCGCCGTCGCCAAGCGAGATATGGGTGGGCGACAACCGGCGGCTGCGGGACGCAAACATTTTGATTGACTATGAAGCGCTTGGAAGGGAGGGCTACGTAATTCGCACGCGCGCCCCGCATATTTTCATTACAGGCGGAGAGCCGCGGGGTACGCTCTATGGCGTATACGGTTTCCTTGAAGACCATCTCGGCTGCCGTTGGTTTGCGCCGGATGTCAGTGTGATTCCGACAGCGCGTGTGCTGGCGGTGCTCCCAATTGACGAAGTGCGCAAGCCCGTCCTTGAATACAGGGAGCCTTTTGTTTATGAGTGCTTTGACGGCGACTGGGCGGCGCGCAATCGGATGAACAGCAGCAATGCGCGCCTGGAAGAACGGCATGGCGGCAAAATCACTTATCATGGCTTTGTGCATACCTTTGAAGGGCTTCTGCCGCCGGACAAATACTTTGACGAACATCCCGAATACTATTCGCTGGTGAAGGGAAAACGACTGAAAGAGCGTTCACAACTGTGCTGCACCAATGAGGAGGTTGTCAAACTGGTCACGGACGAGGTGCGGCGACGCATGGCGGCCCACCCCGAGGCGACGGTGTTTTCTGTTTCGCAGAATGACTGGCATAATTATTGTGAATGCGAAGCATGCGCCGCCCTGGCCGAGGCGGAGGGAAGCCAAATGGCGCCCGTCTTGCATCTGGTCAATCATGTGGCGCGGGCGGTTGCCGGCGAATTTCCGGACAAACTGGTGGATACGTTGGCCTATCAGTATACGCGCAAGCCGCCCCTGACCATGCGCCCGGAACCCAATGTCATCATTCGTTTGTGCAGCATCGAGTGCGATTTCGCGCATCCTTTTGAAGAGCGCACCACCGTGGAGAACCGCGCCTTTTGCGACGATATCGAGGCATGGGCAAAAATTGCAAACAGGCTTTGGGTATGGAATTACAACACCTCGTTTTCCAACTATCTTGTGCCTTTCCCGAATCTGAAGGTGCGCGGCCCGAATATCCGCTATATGATAGCCAACAATGTGCGCGGCATTTTTGAGCAGGATGTCTACAATACGCCACACGGTCAGTGGAGCCTGTTGAGCGGCTATCTCGGCGCGAAACTGCTTTGGAACCCCGCCTATGACGCCGACCTCGCCGTCAATGAATTCCTCCAGGGGGTTTATGGCGACGCCGCCACGCCGATGCGTTTATACATTGATCTCGTGCATGAAGCCGTCAGCGATCCCGCAACAGTCATGGGCATCTGGATCGGGCCGGACGCGCCGTTCTTCTCGGACGAACTTTTCGAGCGCGCCGACGTCTTGTTTGATGTGGCCGAAGCGGCCGTTGAGGACGAGCCGGAGACGCTTGAACGGGTGCGTATTGCCCGGTTGCCCGTGGATTACTGCATAATCGAGCGCACCCGCGCATTGTCAGCGGGCGCTTTTGTTCTCGACCACGAAAAATTCACCGTGGGCACGCATCCTGATTTTGAGAAGCGGGCAAAGCGCTTTTTTACCGTGGCCGAACGCAACGGGCTGACCCGCATACGCGAGAGCGGGGGAGAACTGGAAGCGTACAAGAAAGACGTGTACAACTACATTAAGCCGCGCGCTCACACCCCCGTTGAAGCGCCGCCCGCTCCGGAGAAACTGGCGCCAGGCCTGACCTATCGCTACTATGCGGAACAGCTGGAGAGGCTTCCGGATTTTAAGACGCTGACTCCGGCGGATGCGGGGGTTGTGGACAGATTCTCCCTTGAACCGGCAAAGGACAAAGGTGATGAGGCGTTTGCATTGTTGTTTGAAGGCTATGTCAATATCCCGCGTGATGGAATGTATGCCTTCAGCGTCATGTCGAATGATGGCAGCAAATTGTTTATCGGCAAAAGGAGGGTTGTTAACAATGACGGGTTGCACAAGGAGCAGACCGTCACGGGGTTCATAGCGTTACGAAAAGGATGGCATTCCATCCGGGTGCCTTATTTCGAGTCCGGAGGCGTTCATGCGCTGACAGTGTCTTACACGGGGCCGGGCATTCCGTATCAGGAAATTCCAGCGGCGGCGCTGGCGCACACCCCTGAATAAACCACAAAAAGGCAATTGAACGGGACTCACACCGTATTTTGCGACCTGCAATAAAGCCAGGCAGTTGAACGGGACTGACACCGTATTTTGCGGCCTGCAATAAAGCGAGGCAGTTGAACGGGACTGACACCGTATTTTGCGGCCTGCAATAAAGCCAGGCAGTTGAACGGGACTGACGCCGTATTTTGCGGCCTGCAATAAAGCCAGGCAGTTGAACGGGACTGACAATGTATTTTGCGGCTTGGAATAAAGCAAAATACGGTGTCTGTCCCTAACCCGAAAAAAAGGAAAAACCAATGATGCTGAACGGGATTCTCAATGCCCTCAAACAATCACTCAGGGATAACAAATACGAGTGGCTGGGGTTCGCCGTGGGAATGGTTGCCGTGTTGGTTGCGGCGGGCGTATACAGAATTTCCTGGGAAATAAAGAGCGACGTTGTTACCGTGCCGCCGTCCGCCAGAACGCCTGTGGCGCGTCCCGCCGCCACGACCCAAACCAAACCAAAAACGCCGCTGCAACGTGCCGCGCCCGCGCCCAAGGCGGTCTCATACCCGCCGACGAAAGAACCGGCAAAGAAAACGCCCATACTTGAACGCCTCGATGGCCCACCCGGACCATCACAGAAGCCGTAGGAACGCGTAACAGCCGTTTGCAGCATCCATAAAGCATCATGCCGCACATGACGACAGCCCGGGAGAGGAAAAACGCCGCGCGCACAAGGCGGTGTTATTCGATTGCACAGAAGATATGGGAATCTGCCGAATTAAAAAAGCCAACCGAAGAAGAATCCAAAACTGCTGACCAGCAGAAATACCAGCGTTTCGACAATCCATACTGTGCCATCCACGATGAACGGAATCATGGCCGTTATTCCTTTCAATGGTTATGATGAACGGAACATTTTTGTCAAGTAACCACTATATAGTGTATCATCCTTGGGGAAGGTTATGCAATATATTGCGTTTTGATGTTGATATACCATTCGCTAATGCAGTATGATCAGAACTCGTTCAGTACCTTGTCAGTCATCTCCTATGATCGAGAACAAAAAATTCACAAGCATCGTTATTTCGAGGTGGGTGTTAGCCCGACGCGGCAATCTGGGAAAACGAGGTTGCTTCGCCTTGCACGCAATGACGCTGCGCTGAATTGTGGGCAATGCCCACGTTACTTTTTATTCAAGAAGTTATTTGGGCGTTGGCAATCATACTGGATCGGGTGATGTCGGAAGGAATGCCATATGGGTTTTGATTTGGTATCTTTGGGCGTGGTGTGCGCTGATATAATGGTTCGTCCTGTGGACGCGATCCCCGCAGGCGGCGCCTTGGGGCTGGTTCCCCAACTCGAGATGCATCTGGGCGGCCTCGCGGGGGTGACGGCCAGTGTTTTCAGCCAGTTGGGGGGGCGGTCCGCCTTTATCGGTCGTGTCGGCCATGACGGCTTCGGCGATTATTTACTTTCCGCTTTGGAAAACAACGGCGTGAACACCGGCGGTGTGCGTCGCGTCTGGGATACGCGTTCCTCGGCGACGGTGGTGTTGATTGACAGTTCGGGGGAACGCACCTTTTTGCATCATGTGGGCGCGAACGCGGAGACATGCGAAGCCGATGTTGACTTTGATGTGGTGAGCGCATCGCGGGTGTTGCACTGGGGCGGACCGGCCATCATGCCTCAATTGGACGGCGCGCCCATGGGACGCGTGTTCAAACGCGCAAAGGAACTGGGCGTTCGCACAAGCATGGACACGTGCTACGACGGGAAAGGGGTCTGGTTTCCGCTTATTGAGCCTTCTTTGCCACATCTGGACATTATTTTTTCAAGTTTTGAGGAGGCGCGCGGCTATACCGGATGCGATACGCCGGAAACCATTGCGGATTTTTATTTGCGCTACGGCGTAAAAATCGCCGTCATTAAACTTGGCGGCGACGGCCTGTTTATAAAATCGCCGACAGAAACGCTTCGTTTGCCCGCTCATAAAGTGGATGTGGTTGATACCACCGGCGCCGGGGATGCTTCCTGCGGCGGTTTCCTTTACGGCTGGCTGCAAGATTGGGACTTGGAAAAATGCGGACGGTTTGCCAATGCGGTGGGCGGTTTGACTGTGCAGCGCATGGGCGGCGCGGAAGCAATAGAAGGTTTGGAACAAACAATAGCATTTATGGAGACTTTGTCATGAACACCGTGTTTGCCTGCGTTTCGCTTGTTGTGTTGGCGCAAGCATGGGACAGACCCGTTATTCGGGAATCGGAACTTGCCGCGCCGGATAGTGTTGATATGGAATCAAAAACGTCGGCGGACGCCGGCGACGCCGTTTCATCTGATAATGCTTCCGGCTTCGGGACGCTGGCGCCGCTCACGGCAACGCCACAAACGCCGCCGGCGGAGTCCGTTACACGCTGGGAGTATGACAATGAAGGGCGTCCCGTGGCACGCACCAAAGAGGAATTGCCAAAGGCCGATGTCCCGGAAAAACAGCGTGAGTCGAATGATAAACCGGCGAAAGATTCAGGGGTTGATCAGAAAAAGCAAAATACGGGGCGTGTCGTCACTTTTTGGCTTCTGTTGCCCCGGCGTTAATTTACCCTCGGGATATAAAATATGAAGTACCATGCCATGCCAATTATTATAGGGGCGCTGCTTTGTTTGTCTCTTATTGACGCGCAAACTGCGGCACATGAAAATAGACGGTCGGGCGGTGACACTGCGCGCGACAAGGAGCGAGACGCGCGTGTTCTGAACGAATCAATCGCGTTGTTGCGTCAACAAAATACGGCTCAATCAGAGGATGAAATTCTTCTCGCTGAAACGGCCGGGCATGAACGCGCTTCGGCTGCGTCCCATGAAGGAGAAAACAAGCAGAGCGCCGCCATAACACCGGAAGAAGCGGAAACGCGCGCCAGCTCGTATCGGCAAACGCCTTTGAGAACAGGCGCGACACGCGCGCCGCGCCCGGGGCGGCGGCCTTCCCCGAATCCTTTGGAGTTTATGAGCCGCCGCACCATACGCGACGCCATTATGCGTCCGGTCGAGTTCGGAGAGCCGGGACTGGGTTTTTCGCCCCCTGATTGGACGGAGCCTTTGCGCGATATTGAAGCGGATACAATGGTTACGGATATGAACACGGGCGAGACTGTGCTAACGGACAACGTGCGTCTGCGTTTGGGGGAAATGCTGTTTAGTTCGGACGAGTTCAGGTATTCTGAAGAGGCGGGAAGCTATCGCGCCACGGGGAATGTTTTGGTGCGGCAGCATTATTCCGAATTATCGGCGGGCTTATTGGAATATTTTGCGCCCGAGCCGGAAGTGGTGGAGAAAACATTCATACTCGAGCCGGCTCCCACAGAACAGGATTTCGCGCGGCGCCGTCTTACAATGGGGCGTTTGCGGGCCGAACAGTTGAATGTTGTCGGGCCTACACGCCGGTTATACGCCGATTATGTTGATTACGACTTCGCCCAACAAACAGGCGAACTGCGCAACGCCCGCGGCTTGGCAGCGGTGTTTTACTACGACGCTGAACGTGTGCGGATATTGGGGCCCGATGACGCCATTATTGAAAACGCATCGTTCACCACATGCTCAAAGGAAGACCCTCATTACCGCATCCGGGTAAAGGAACTGACTATTAAGGGCGGGAAAGTGGTGTCCGCGCAAAAGGCGCGCTTGCAGTTGGGGCGTTACAAGCCCCCCTTTTATCTTCCTTTCTGGAAAGGCGGCAGCAATCAACCCTGGATGCTCGACTTTGACAGTGGCCGCCGCGCGGAAATAGGCTATTTCACAAATGTGGGCGTACAGTTTGATGTTACGCCGGAGGTGTCCGTAGGCCCGCGTTTCATGCCGACAACCAAACAAGGGATTGGCGTGGGCGGCGACCTGTTTTATGATTTTTATAATAAGCCGTCCTCTTATCTTTACCGCACCAAAGGCGACGCCCATATCCTGTATACCACCAAAGACCGCGGGTATGGGCTGTGGCGGCATCGCTACGATTTGGACAACGACCTCGCGGTGCGCGTGGAAACCGAACAATGGTCGGACCGTGAATTCTTCAAGGATTTCTTCTATGACGAATATCGTAATCGCACCACGCCGCGAACCTTCGCAAATGTTACGTACAGGCAGCCGGACTACATTGCGACCGGAACAGTGCGGGTCAATACGCATTCATGGATACGGGAAGCGGAGCGGTTGCCGGAGGGAACGTTTCACCTCATCGAGCGTCCGCTCTTTCATAATTTTTACGGCGCTTACGATAATGTGACGGGGTACAACAGACGAAAACAATATGATCTACAGGCGGCGCGCACCGTCCATATAGCGCGACTTTCCTATGACTGGGACCCGCACCCCGCCCTCGGCGTTACGCCGTTTTATGAGGCGGAGGGTTCATGGTATCAGCGGCTCGCCACGCGCAACGACAGCGCCTCCCGTTTTTCCAACACCATCGGCGCAACATTGCAGACGCGGTTCCATAAAATCTATCCGGGCATGCTCGGATTTTCCGGTTTCAAACATGTGGTAGTGCCGTCGGTCACCTATTCGTACCGGCCTTCTTCCACGATGAATCCGTATGATGCGCCCCAATACGACGCCTTGGATAATGTATACGGCCGCAGTCGCATTGAATCAAAAATCAGCAACGTGTTTTATGGCCGCGAGGCGGAATCAAATGAAGTTTGGCAGGTCGGCAGATTGACCCTTTACCAAGGAAACGATTTCTGGAATGAAATTCGCAAGTCGGACGATTATGAAGTTGAAATAGATGTGCGTCCGCGCCCCTGGTGGGGCGCGCAACTGGTGGGCGAGCGGCATATCAGCGCGCGCCACGCCGCTATGGAACATCCCAACTGGCTGGCGCGCTGGTTTCCCGGGATTTATGGACGGTTCAATGATGAGGCGTGGCGCGATGAGATCTATGCGCTCGAAGGCAGCAGCGCCGATTACAGCAGAATCCTGTCGCAGGTGTATTATGATGACACATTGCTGGGGGGGAAATTCAGCAGCCGCGTGGGTTTTGCCTATACCGACACAGGCGGACGGGTGTACAATCGCGAGATATTGTACGGCGTCGGTTATAAACTCGGCGAAAACTGGGGGCTCGGGTTTGAACACATCTATAACTTGAAAGACGGTGAATTGCGCAGCCAAACCTATGAATTGCGGCGACGTTTCCACTGCTGGGAATCGGCGCTTCGGGTGCGAGACCGCGAATCCGGCCTTGATGTAAATGTCGAGATAAGCCTCGTGGCTCTCCCGGGAACCGCCATAAAGTTTTAGGCGCCCATACTTCTTGGGGGGCGCAGGGGAATTTGTCGCGGGCATAATTCAGCGAAGCCTACCCGCGGGAGGCAATAAATAAACGCCAAAACGTGTTATAAACATATGTGGTATACTTAATGTGGAAACACTATTTGGAGTTTGTTAAATGATTGCACTATTGAAAATACAATGCCCTCACTGCGGCGCGGCCGGTCAGATTTTGATGCCGCCGCCGGGCGCTGTAATTATAGGGCCATGCCCTGAGTGCAACCGGCTTGTGGCCATATTCGCGGGCGCTGCGTTACCGCTGGATGACAATATAATGAATAATGGCGAGATGAAGGACAAGTATGAGCATGTGATGCAGGTGCTTTCGGAATACCTTGAAAGGCAAGTGCGTCAATGTTTTTCAAAGCCTGTTGCGCCGACCGATGCAGGTCATGCTGATAATCCTCATGAAGCCGACTTGCAAAGAGGGCGGCCCATAACGGACAGCGAGATGGAACGTTTTGTGCAGGATGAGTTAAGCGAGCTTGACAACCCCGATTTTTTCAGGCGGTTTTCATGAGAAACCGTGTGCCACGGTGGCATTCGGCGCGCAATCATAACTCACGGGGCGGTAAATGTTTTTGATGTTGCGCGTGTGTTCACGCGAAATTCATGTTCACCCAAATAAACGGTCATATTCTCGTCGGGTCGGGCAAGGGATACCGTTGTTCCGCCTGAGTCGTTTTCTTCAATCGCAGTTTGTACGGTGGTGTTATCCACGCGGATTAGGGTGACAAAATCCATTTTTGTTTCCGGCTTTTGTGTTGCCGCCGTAAAATGCCATTCTTCGAGGCTGAACGCCCATTTGTGAGGCGGCACGTCAAATTCGTCTGTTTGAGAAAAAACAAGAGACGCGGGCTTCAAGAAATGAATGTCAAGGCGTCCTTGAGCGCCTTTCCAGCTGATATCACGGTTGCCCAGCGTGAACGGCGTTTGGGCGTGCAGCAACCACTGGTAAGTCGAGGGTTCCGAAGCGGTCAGCACATCGTGAATGAGAATCACATCAGGCTTGAAGAAAAGAATACGTCGCGTCCACCGTTCAAGATGACGATAGCTTTCGCCCGCTTCACCTGTGACGACATCCAATTCTTCGGAGGTGTAAAAATGGGTAATCTTGCCAAGCGCCTGATGCGTGTGGGGATATTGACCGGCGCCATTGACAAGTATCGCATTGTCTGATTTCGTTTCCCACATCCATTTCTGGTGATGGGGGCTTCCGTGAATATCGCGGCGACCGGAACGAATCAGGGCGCGTTCCCCGCGCAGGTTCAGCAAAAATGCGTTATTGGCATTGTAGCCGTGGCTTTGCCGTCCGTAGGGGCTTGACTTGAAATGTACTTGTATGTTGTCTGTTCCGTCAAGCAGATTGGTGTTTAACACGGCCAAGCCGACATCGCCAAACACGCATGAACTCGGCAATGCCGCAGGGGGCTGCGCGACGCAGCCGCGTCCCTGTGCCGACACGAGAAAGCCAAAATAGCCGCCGGGGCCGACATCGCCGTGTTGCTCTGCGTACCATTGCCAATGGGGATTGTTTGCCGCTGCCGCCATCAGTCCCATGAACGATGCGATGCGCATCGAATCGGATAAAATGGCCTGATCGCCGAATGCGCCGGTTTTTGTTCTTGGTGGACACGTATACATGCCGAAATCCCCGGCCTTTTTGAAAAACGGCTTGTCGAAGGCGTTTATCCCGTAGATGGAATCCATGACCATTGCCCAGTACATGAAGCGGCTGAGATAACTGGACCAGTATGCTTGACCTTCATGCCAGCCGCCGTCGGCGCCGCCCCATACGGGGTAGCAGGTATAAAAGACAGTCATGCTGAACTCAAGCCATGCGGGGGCATCCGCAATTTCATCGTAAAAAGCGGTGGCCACTTCTCCCAGCCAATGCCAAGCGCGGTTGCTATGGCTGCCATAAGGACGCCATAAGTGATTGCGCAGATGGTTAAAGCAATCCGTGCCGCGAACAGCCATCACTTCCTTGATGCGGTTTCGATCTTCGGGTGAAAATGCGTCATAAGCCCACGTGTATGCGCGGGACGGGTAATAGAGCAGGGGCATGGCGGCTTCGTCGTTGTAGGTGTAATTTGTGGAACCTTTGGGGTCCCATTCGCAAAACGCCATGATCAAGTCTCGGGCCGCCGCGCCGTAGTTGTCTTCACCGGTCAGTCTGTACACAAAGGCAAGTGTTGCGGCGGCGTCTGTGACGTTGATGGCGTGAACGCGATTTCCCCACCATATTTTTCGCCATTGCTCCCCTTTGTGTTCTGTTCCCTCCGGGTATTTGGGCGGTTCAGAGGTGTCCGGGGGGTTGGCAAGTAATGCATTGGCGCGTTCCAGCAGTTTTTGCCATTGGTCCGCCAACGCGTCGCCGGCAAGTTCGCGCAGATGCGCGACTTGTTCGGGTCTGAAGAAAAGACGCGGATGTTCTGCGGGAATGCGTTTGAGTAATTCAGAGAGCGGCGGCATGGGGTAAATTGTCAAACCATCGGGCACGTCAAAGCGCCGGACGCTGCTCCAATTCGACGGCGCGCCCGTCTCATTCCAAGCGCGGTACCGCCAGAAATACCTTCCATGCGGCAGTGGCTTGTCCGGACAATGAGCGGACCAGCGTGTCTTCTCAACGACATGAACCAAGGCGGCAAAATCGGCGTCTGCTGCCACTTCAAGATTATACGCAACGGCATTATTTTCAGGACGCCACGTAAAAGGGGGCGGGTTGATGGACGCCGTGGCGCCGTTCATGGGACGGTAGCCCCATTCGCCTGTTGCAGCGGGGTGTTCGGACAAATCCCAAGCCATTGCGTGAACGGCCATGCCAACGCTCAAAGCCAGAAGTGTTAAAAATCTCATGTACTGTCCCCTGATGCGGTATAACCGCAAGCCTAACGTAGAAGCGGCATTCTTGCCGCGTCATGAAGCGGCAAGAT
>OMKS01001966.1_pt1 | contig 17650 bp, 22 predicted proteins | sample 1674721 | NCBI WGS metagenome assembly OMKS01 (sample SAMN06264996, study PRJEB25208) | sediment metagenome | isolation source: hot spring sediment | place: USA: California | collected 2014-09-02
GGCTCGGAGATGTGTATAAGAGACAGGATAAAGCGATGGCATCAGTATTCCACCTGTAACTGATCTTTTACCCAACAACTGAATTTTTCTTGCTTATGTAATTTAATATTTTTATATTTATCACAATGCTAATTTGAAGAACGTTGGCAGGTGATGGAAGATGGAATTACAACGATCGGATAGTCTCTCAGAACAATGATTTGTTTTGTGTGAGAAAAATAGAGGAAATGGCAGCTAGCTTCTGCAGCATTGACATACATTTTCCACATTTCGGTCAATTGAGAAAGGACGCAGTCGATTTCTTGGTTTTTGCTGTAATTGAGCCGTTATTTTTTAAATGTTTCAGATCATTTTGAAAGGAAAAAATGAGCTGCTGTTTTTCAGAGATCAGTTGCTCCAGTTCAGTGATTTTTTTTCGGGTCAGCATCTCGTTGAATGTGTTTTGATGAAGGAATCTCAATAGAATTCGTTTCAGTGGTGAAATATCATCGAAATTATCAAGATCGAATTTCTCGTTTTTGATAAAACTGTCAATGTGTTTTTCGACATCTTTAATAAATGATTCATGGCAGTGATAACTGTTTTCAATAATTTCAATTTTTGATATTTGCAAACGATAGAGTGAAATTAATTCGCAGATGATTTTTTCATATTTGAAAAGCATCCGAAAACAAGCCGCCGCTTGTTGTTCTTCTGTTTGTAATCGAGATTCAAATCGGGAGAGATTTTTGCTTAATTGCTCAACCTTGACCATGAGCTGTTTTTTTGTGAGGGAGAGGTTCGGATCGTCATCTGTACCGGCGCCGGAAATGTGATCATGGCCTGGTTTTTTTATAAGTCGGTTTAACTTAAACACCAGGCATCCTCCAAAAATGGGTTCTGTGTTCTTGGCTGAAAAGAGAATAACTGAAAATCAATTAGAGCAAATCAGGTACCAATATTGAATATTATCGCTAATATTTTTTTTATAAATTTCAATTTCCGTTTACAAACGTTAATTTCACCGCTTGTAACGCACGGTTTAATTACAATAAAGTAACTCAGCCGGAAATTTTTAGCGTTTCAATTTAGTGTCTGTGACAATTATTTTATATTACAAATTATGCTTGTTGCTGGTTGAATATTGTGCTATTTTTGACCGGATTGATGTTTTTTTAAAACGTGAAAAAAGTTGAGTTACATTTTCCATAAAATAAATGAGGGAAAAATGTCCATTCATATAAAATCGGTTTTAACCGCGCTTTGGCTTTGTTTTTTTCTTTTATCAACCGATGGTTATTCATTGATCGCACCGGTAAAAAAAACCCCGGAAAACAGCTATCTCCTCATTTCCAGCAATGATATCAAAATGTCGTTTGAAACGATTGGCCTCCACCATCATCCGCTTGGGATTTGGCTGGTGAACTACGAAACCAGCCTGCAAAATCTCCGGGTGGAGCCAATTACTTTAGTGGTGGGTTTTCCGTCCGGTTATGACCAGAGGATGATCGAAGGTGATGTGGTCTGTGATTTTTTTGAAAATTTCAAAGTTGAAATCAACGGCTATCGCTTGAGCAACATCCAATATTTAAAAACCTGTTCGAATTATGTTGAGGCGACCGGGATTGAATGGACCATGGACGATGGATCAGGTCAGGGCTTTCTCAATGTCTGGCCCATGAGCTTTAAGCCCGATGAGGAGAAACGAATCAAAATTAGTTTCAGCTTCATCGTTACCAAACCTCCGGTAATTTATAATCCGAAGAATCAGGCTTCCTGGTATGTTGATTCAATGAATTGGTTGCGACACGACTATGCGTTACGTGAGCAAAACCAGTTTAAATTGCCGTTAAGTCTCGGCTCGTTCTGGGCGCTATATCCTGACTATGTGGTTATTCGGGCGTTTACTTCTGATGATTGGCTGAAAGTAGTTGACCAAAGCGAACGCGAGTACCAGCCAGAAAATATTACCAGCTATTATTATAGCGAGCCCTATGGTTTTTATTCTCCCCCACCGGTCGATTTGAAGCCACTTGATTTGGAGACGCTGAAACAAATGTCGGAAACCGAGCTCATGTTGCTCAAAAATTCATTCGCGGCAAAATATGGTAAAACATTTTCACAGCCGCCATTGAAACTTTTTTTCAGTCATCAACCGTGGTATTCACCCAGACGGTTTTTCCATCTTTGGTACTTGACCGACTGGGATGCTGAAAATATCAAAATGATCCATCAGTTCGAAAAAGGAATGGAGTAAAATTTGTCAAAGTTTAATCCCGCTCTTCGGCTGGACGAGTTAGTCGTATTAGCTTTTACCATATTCAAAAATTTGACTCAAATTTTAAAATCGTACTGTAATAAAAGGTTTAATAATATTATCAGAACAAATTTAGTTGAGCTTAAAAACAATGGATGATAAAAACGCCGGGGTCAGCTCGTCGAAGATTCGATTTTGTGATTTAAGATGCGAACACGCCAGTTTTCCCAAAGAGGACGGACTCGACGGAAGCCAAAGCTGCAGGACTTTTGTTGCGCTTTGGTGCAGCCTGCTGCAAAAATATGTGACCAAAAACGCGCCGTGCGCGGCTCAATTTGGCGATCGACGGCCGAAAACCGATTTTTAGCCGCGCCTAAAACTATCCCGATAATAAAAGCCGGGAGATATAATGCCATGAAAACAATTCTCTGTTATGTTCGATGGGGGGGAATACTTTGCATCAGCAGTCTTTTATTGTACTGCGATACAAAACCTCCGCTTTCAAGTCAGGGACTGGATCAAAATACAATAACAACCAGCGAAGATATTGTAACTGATGAGGTATGGAAAGCAAATCAACGCCGGGTTGTCACCCGTCAGATTACAATCAGCAATGCAATTTTGAAAATCGAATCCGGGGTGAGAATTCATTTCCAACGCAATGCAGGAATCGTTGTCGGTGATAGCGCCGGACTGATCGCCGTTGGTAAAGATCAAGCGATCGTTTTTTCATCAGACACCACGAACAAAGGCGAATGGACTCACATTCACTTTGAGCCGGGCTCGCTGGCGGATAGTTGCCGGTTGATCAATTGCGTTTTCGAGTACGGCGGCGGAGATGCAAATCAACCCGCGATCATTGTCTGCGATAATAGTTCCCCCTTAATTCAGGGATGTATTATTCGGAAAAGCGGCACCAATGGAGTGTTGTTGCGGGGCGATTGCCGCGGAATTGAGTTTTTCAATAATTCAATATCCCAATGCAGCGGAGCGCCTGTCGTAACATACGCCACCAATGTTCATTTCATCGGTCGCAATAGTTATGCGGATAACACGGAAAATCAAATCAAGATAATGAACAACGCTATTTCCCACAACGATAGTTGGCAAGAACAACCAATACCTTATTTTCTCACCAGCGGGCTCGAAGTACGCCAGGCTGGCTTGACTATTTTACCAGGCGCCCAGTTAAATTTTGCCGAAAGCACTGCTCTCACGGTTTCCGACAATGGCAGTGTGAAAGCCGACGCTACTGCAGCGCCGATCACTTTCTCCGGCAGCAGCGGAAAAGATTGGCTGGGGATTCAATTTTATTCATCAGCAAATCATACTGACTCAAAAATGATCCGCTGCACAATCGAAAACAGGGGTCAAGGCGACATAGCCGCCAATATTACACTAAAAAATTCAGCGCCGCTTATTCAGGACTGTACAATTCGCGGCAGCGCTGGTTATGGGATTTACGCTGAAGGTGATGTTTCGGTTGCTAATGTCATTAACAACCAATTTAGCCAAAACAACTCCGGCGCCATCAGCATTCCGGCGCGGCAAATTTCGCATTTGAAGCTTCAGCGATTCGGTGGTGATGAAACGAACTTCATCGAAGTCCGTGGTGGAAATCTTGACGGGTATATTGAAACCAGCACCCGTCTGGTCAATTATCGTGTTCCTTATAAAATTATCAGCCATATCAAAATCAGCGCTGCCACACTGACAATTGACCCCGGGAGTTTGATACAAATGACGCCCAAAAGTGGTTTTGAGATATTAGCCGGCGGAGGCTTTTACGCTGACGGTTCCTCTTCGATTATTACCATAACCGGAGAAATCGCGCGCCATGGATATTGGGATTACATTCTATTTTCAGCCAATGCTAATCCGGTTCATTGCGTTTTAAAATACTGTCAAATCCGTTACGGCGGGGGAGACGGAAATTTGCCCGGTATGATCTACTGCGATAATGTTTCACCGATCATTACCAATTGTTTTATCGAATATAGCCAAAGTTACGGTATTTTTTTAAAGGGCAGCGCGAGGATCAATGACATCAATACCAACAGTTTTTATCAAAACCTGTTCGGGGACTATATCTCAGCCCCCTGAAGTGCATCGATTTTTATTGTACGCTTGCTGATAACATTAGAGAAAGAAAATAATTGATGAAGAAAATATTAAAGCGGGTTTTTTCACTGCGAATAGAGGAAACAGTGGCTGTTCTCTTTTTTGCCCCAATGGTATATTTTACTTCCAAGGCATACTATTTTTTTTCTGTAAAAGGAAATGTCCCGGCGCGAATTCAGGGCGACATGCAGCGAATCTGGGTGACGGTTGGGGTGCTGCTGTTATTTTTGCTCATTGTAAAAATTAAGCCCAACTGGCGGATTGTCCGCGATTGGTTACCGTTCGGGTTCTGTATTGCAATTTATACCAATCTCCATGACACAGTACACTTTGTCAACGCTGCCGACATTCATCATTTGCTAATCAAAATTGACCAGTGGATGTTTGGTGTCCAGCCCTGCGTCTGGGCGGAACAATTCATCAGCCCAACCCTGACTGATATTTTTATTTTAGCTTACGCCAATTATTTTGTGTTAAATATTTGCGTGGCGGTTGTTCTCTATTTTCAAAAACGCTACACCGAATTCCGTTATGTAATGGTGACCACCATTGTTTGTTATTACATCGGTTATTTTTTATTCATTATATTTCCGGCGGCGCCGCCGCGTCTGGCGTTAAAAGCCTATTTTACAGTGACCCTTCACGGACAGCTAATGGAACCTATCAAACACGCCATCGAGCTATCGGCGCAGGACAGCCGTGGCGCATTTCCATCGCTACATTGCGCTGTCAGTTTTATTTCGATGTTTTTTGGTTGGCGCTACTTGCGATGGATGTTTTGGCTTATGCTGCCGATGGTGATTATGCTGGTGCTGTCAACAATTTATTTGCGACACCATTATGTGATCGACTTGATCGCAGGTCTGGTTTTGGCGATTATCATATTCCAGCTTGGACCTAAATTGGAAGATTGGTGGAAGCGAATGCGAAGACGCTATGCGAAAAAACCTCAAGTTCATAAACCATGATTGGCAACATAGTTCTTGTCCGAAATTATTCCGGTTATCGATTCGACACAAATTAAGCATTCTCATATAAAAGTGAACTAACAATAATACGACCAGGAGCGCACATGGAAATTCAAGACAGATTGGCTGAACGCGCCAAAGACAAACAACCATCACCCATACGAGAATTGGCTAAATATTTAAAAGTTGACGGAATGATTTCACTGGGCGGCGGATATCCCAATCCGGAGACTTTTGTCTTTGATCGGTTAAAGTTTCACTTCAAAGACGGCAATGAAATTGAGATCACCGGCGAAGAATTAACAGCCGCCTCACAGTACGGACCATCGGATGCCCAGCCCGGGCTGAAAAGCGAACTGCTTAAATGGCATCAATACAAAGACGGTGTCAGGTTGAACGATGATCAGCTTGTGGTGTTGAACGGGAGCCAGGAGGGGTTATTCATCATGGCGTATCTGTTTGCCGATCGCGGGGATAAAATTATTATTTCGGAACCGAGCTATCCGGGGACCCTTTCTGCGTTTCGGTCATTTAATCCAGATTTCATCCCCATTCCGCTGGACGCCAACGGACTGCGCACCGATCTTATTGAAGAAAAACTGGAAAACATTGAGTTGACTGGTGAGGCGTTGCCTAAAATAATTTACACCAATCCTAATGGTCATAACCCGGGGGGCGTTACCCTTGCAGAGCATCGTCGAAAACATCTGATTGAAATTGCCAACCGATGGGATTTAATCGTACTCGAAGACGATCCCTATGAATTACTAGAATTGGACAACAAGCCCAAACCGCCGACAGTTCAATCAATGGATACAGAGGGCAGGGTGGTCAGGCTGGACAGCTTTTCAAAAATTTTTGCTCCGGGATTGCGCATCGGCTATGTGTCAGGTCCAGCGGAGATAATTCGACAATTTGTTATATTTAAACAATCCGCCAATCTTCACACCAGCAGTTTCATTCAAACGGTGCTGTGCCGCTACCTGCAAAATGCCGGGTTTGATGGTTTTTTGAAGATGATTCAAACGAACTGTGAAATTTATCGGAAAAACCGCGATGCAATGGTCGCCGCCGCCCAAAAATATTTGCCGGAGCAGGTCAAGTACAACATTCCCGGCGCCGGGATGTTCATCTGGTTTGAGCTGCCGCCATTTTGTGACGCAAGACGCATGATCGACCGGCGTGCAGAGGCGCTCAAAGTGCTGCTCGTTCCTGGTAGCGCTTTCTCTGCGACCGGCAGGTTGAATAATTTTATGCGCGCCAGTTTCAGCATGGTCACACCCTCGCAAATTGAGGAAGGAATGAAACGGTTTGCTCAAATGATTGAAAACGAGATCAGTCTGCAGCAGAAAACAGATCATTCAGTTATAAGATCAAACAGTAAACGTTCGGTCTGATACGAAAAGCATTGGGACGCTTGACAATAAATTGAATAAAAAAGGGCAACTTTAGTTTAATTATATCATATAATCTGACAATACCAACGAGATGACTCATTAGCGGCATTTTGCCTGCAAAAAATGTCGCTTTAATTAACACTGAACCGATAAAAAATTTATTGCTGAAAAATATTCGCTAAATTATTAACCCAGAAACCGGGAGCCATCATGTTACAAGACACTGAAAATCCCTGGAAAATTTTTGCCGAACAGATTGGGGCGAAGTATCATTTGAGTGAAGAAGGCACGTCTCGCGTTACCGGGAGCTATCGCGGTTATGTTTTTGAATTAAAAATCATCTTCATCCAGGCCGCTCCGAAAGTTAACCTATTCCTCACCCATTTTGAGCTGGAGCTCAAGCAGCCCACTGACTTGCGATTAAAAATATATCGGGAGGGAATTTTACAAAAATTGACCAAACTTTTTGGAACCAGGGATATTATTTTAAATGACCGCTATTTTGATAAAAAATTCATCGTCGAAGGCAGCCACGAGGATTATATCAAACAAATGCTCTCGCCCGATATCCGGGCAACGATTAGCGAACTGGGTGAATTGTTGATGATTCTCGATGGGACGAAATTGATCTACGAACAATCCGGAAAAATTATCGACTTAAACAAGCTTTATAAAATTCTGGACTTATTGGTCACCCTGGCAACAAAATTGGAATAAGAATCGTTCTCCTTCCATATCACGAAAACCGATCCTGAAGCGCCATACTTTTTTACGTTAATGTGATTGAAAAATCAAGCGATGGATTTTTATCAGAATTATCACTAAAGAACCCGACCAAACTGCAAAGCTGCAGATCGAATTATTTTTAATTTGTCAATCCGTCGAAAACGAATCAAGCCTCATTTTTTTATCGGATAAATTTTCCGCTATACTCGGAATTTTTCTCCTTATGTTCAATCTCTGCTAATCCCGCATTTGAAAAAAGCGTTTGTATTTCCCCGACAGCCATGCCGTGCGATTTTTTTATTGGTTCTCTGATAAAAAGGGCGCCATCCTTTTTCAATTTTTGAGCCAGTGCATTGATAGTATCCTGTCGCTTTGCTGGGTCAATATCATGGATCACATGAATAATCGATATCACATCGAATGAAGAATCTGGGATATTGAGCTCACCAATTTCACCAGCTTTACATTCGACGTTGGGATATTTTTTTAGCCTTTTCCTGGCTTTGTTGATCCAATAATGTGATGCATCAACACAGGTTAAGTGGCCGTCTTCATTTAAAAATGTCAGCAAACATTTAGCGCCTGTTCCGCCACCGCAGCCAAAATCGAGCACCTTTTCATTCCCTTTTAAGCTAAAAGTTTTAAAGTAAGAGTTATAAAATAGTTTACCGCCGATTAGATTTTTAACCATGTCTTCCAGAACAAACAAAAACGATGGATTTTCAAAATCGACATGTTTAAAATGGTGTTCGCTCATTTTTGAAATTCTCCCACGATAAATGTCATGCTGATTTTTGTTAACCTGAATTTGATTCGTTTTGTTTTGTAAAACCAAATTTTGTATAAAGATATACTGCCCTCATTTCCCTCGCGAGGTTGTACTCCAGGACAGAACACACCCTCCTTTTTTCACCACAAAATCACCTTTCTTCACCCGCAGGTGATTTGCCACATGATCACATTTTGTCATTAGCATAAAAAAGATATTTCTGTCAACACTGTTCAATCCTTCATAATTGCCCTGCCCCTTTGAAATGATCAGATCTGTCCGTTCAAAAAGCTCCCTGAATTCAGCCGAAGTGGTCTCTAAAATCGTTCCTGGCGCATCGTCGCCATTGGTGATAAGGTGGGCTATTTTGTCGATGCCAACCAGTTCCGCATCCTCGATCAACGCATCATTAATGATGGGCGCTCCACGGACGGCAAAATAGACATTCGGATGATTGATCGTTTCTAAAAAGATTCGATCCATCACAATTTCACCCGAATTGTCGCCCAGGTAGAGCAGCATTTTTGATTCTGAAATTGATCTCTGCAATGGTTCGGAATCATCGATTGCCAGTTCAATCGATTTTGCTCGCTCCAATGTTTTATTGATGTCAAACCGTTGGTTCGGCCCATAGTCGATAATGTTGCCCGCAATGGCGAATCGCAACGCCATCTGAAATGGATTTTCCGCCTCATCTACCAAATTTTTCAAATCAGGATAATAATCCAGCATCAAGCGATTGAATTTTTGTTTGATTTCATAATATGGATCAGGATTGTGGAGAACCTGCTGAATCAGACGATGCATTTCCCGCCCTAATTGAGGCGGCGATTGATGATAATCAATTTTAGTGAGATAGTCAAGCAAAGCACGCATCGCCTGTTCTTGCTTCGGTTCAGCCACCAAACCCTTCCTAAAGAGGTTAATCAAACTGCCAATCGCACAGGGGATACAATCATAAGTAACTTTCAAAGGGGCATTCGCTTTTTTATTCAATTACCTGTTCCTCAAGAATATTGATATCCCTTTTTTTCAGCTCTTCCATAAATCGATCATAGACCTTGCCTTTGATGCAATCTTCGGGTGGCACGATTCCTTTCTCTGTAATTTCCCCTTCTAACAAAAGTTTTGCAGTGATCGCCACTGGAAAGCCTGTAATCCGCATCATGGAAGAAATATTGTTTTTGGTATCAGCCTCATCCCACAAGAAATATTCAATTTTAACTTTTTTACCATTTTTACTTCCAATCACGGTATTATACATCACGCACACATCCGTGTCACCTTCCAATGGTCGAAGTTTGGGCGTTATGAGAGACAGCAGGAATTCACGGGGAACTATCTTTGACCCTTGAAAATCGTGAGGCTCAATGTCGAGTAAGCCACACTCCTTTAATGTGTCCACGCCCTCCCAGTGCCCAGGCCAGCGAATTGTTTTCTCAGCAAATTCTTTAAGCTCTGGTCTTGAAAAAATAAAGCTGGGCATGCCTGGTGTAACGGCGCATACCAGCTGTTCGTCTTTGCCAAATTTTGTAAAGCGAAAACGTTCCCGATCACCGATTGCATCCACTTCGACTACCCTGCCGTCTTTAATTACTTTCAATTTAATCATATATTCCCGTAACACGTGCTCAAACGCCCAGGTAATCATATATTTTAACGGGTGCTTTTGAGCGCTTGCCTTCGAGGGAATGCCGCCAACTCGTGCTATTGCGCTTTCGGCTGTGTCCATTTTTCGAATTGCCTCACCAACAGTAACATTGCTCAAACCAGGCGCAAAGCCCATCCCATCGACAAAAGTGACGCCATTGGCAATCGCCGTTTCATGAAGCCAATCCCCATATTCATCGAGTGTTATTCCATCAGGAATTTCCAAGCCCTCAATTTCATAGGCATCGGGACGCCGATGATATTCTTCGAGCATATCAACAATGTTCAACCCGCTCTCAATGGCAAAATGGGCGACCTTATAGCTCGTCCTTCGATCGGGGAGAGCAATCGCTCCCACATCATACTGTTTCATTAATTTTGTGGCGCTCAGCTTGTCGTTGACATCCAAAACGTGCGGGATCACCCTATCACTGCCGATCCACGCTTTGACTTCCTCCAGAGCCTGCTTCCGTCTGCCCGTAATTCCTATCTCGGTAATTTGCTTATCCTTTGCCATATCCCATGCTACCGCAGAACCAATCTTTCCAGATCCACCGAAGACTAATACCTTCATATCATTTCTCCTTCTTTTGATAAACTTAAATTTAGTTATAGCTGATTAAAAGGCTTATTGTCTGCATCTTTTGTTAAAGATTCCGGATCCTATTGCCGCTGCCAACCCCATTATTCTCAACTTAGATCATCACCAATTTTAGTCGACGAACAATCAACAAGTGAGCACCAAATTAGATCGATCTTGTAGCGACTGTTTTATAAAAATTATCAACTTTTAAATAATTTACTAAAAATTTATTTCAGATTCAAGGGGGGTAAGCCTTAGTTTGCGCCCCACCTTCTATTTTCTCCCATCTGAATTTTCTTATTCGGGCTGAATAGAAACTTCACCACACAACTGAAAAAGCTAATTCCTGGCTTTTCCTTCCAGCTCCGAGATTCTTTGCTGAATCTCATCCAGCGATGTCGCTAGGTATTCTGCCTGATCTTTCAGATAGGTTAGCTCTTGCTCTGGTGTCATGGGCGGCGCATAGGGCGCTGGTCCATATTGAAGCGCAGCATAAGGCATGGGTGCATAAGCTGCCTGACGCGCCCAAAACGACTGTCCCGTCGCATAATACCAGTGCCGATGTCCCCTGCCTCTGCCAAAGGATCCTCTGCCGCCTCCCCAGAAGCCATAGCCTCGACCTGGAATAGGATTGGCATAGCCAGGAGCGCCGTAGCCAGCACAATAGCCAGACGCTCGTCCTGTCATGGGACCCATCCCCATTGGTCCTGTTCCATCACCTGCGGGCATATTTGTTCACCTCCTTCCCTGTTTGGGTTTATGAAATGGAATTTATTTTATTTAAGAAAATCCCAAAATTCAAAATACAAATCACAAATAATACCCAATATCTAACTTTCCAAACGCCATTTGATCAGAGAATATTTTGTTTGAAAATTGAAGATTGAGATTTGAAATTTGTTTGTATTTTGTCAGTTGGAATTTAGATTTTTACCGAATCCGTCTTCCTTTTCCTCTCCCAGTGCCTGGCCCCATTGCCTTGCCTGCCCAGACGGGAATCCCCTTATCATCTCTAAAGGTAATCTCTTTGCCATCGTATTTCATGGTTCGGGCAATGATCAACGGCTGATCATTATGAGTCACCTTTGAGCCTGTAGCGGTCAAAGATTGATCCTTTTTCATTTCAATTTTTTCATTGCCTAAATACCAGTTCGGGCCGATGTAAACCTTCATTATTTCGTCTTTGGTTTTTAAATCAACGATAACGGCTGGAAAGCGGCCGTAACCAGAATCGGCAACCATAACATCGGTTATTTTTCCTTCAACCGTTGTCTCGGTTGCAGCCTTGTATAATTTGGTTATCTCGCTTTGATTCAAGCCCCTGCCTGGCTGGGAAAATAAAAAACTCGTCCACAATAGCATGACGATAATCACACAAGAAAATTTTATCAGGTTTTTCATTTCATTCCTCTCTAATTTTAGGAAAATAATCATTGTCCAGATTATTCCTTGTGATTAATCCAAATCGAACTGCATTGAACATTCGAATTTGTGATTTATTTGAAATTTGGCTTTTGGCTTTTAGATTTTTTTTGATGCCAATATCTCAATAAGTCCCTAATGATGACCGTGCTCCCCGTGATCGCATTCATCCTTCTCAACACCATATCCCTTTCCCGCTCCAGGACTGCAAAGACTTTCACCACCTTCCAATTCGCCTTTGCACAATTTGTCGATCACGTCATCGATTTCACCTGTGACGCCCAAAACAAATTGGATATTTTTTTCTGCAAATAACATCTGTGCCCGTGTGCCGCCGCCGCCAGCGATCACGGCATTGATTCCCATCTGCTCGAAATAACCTGGCAAAAATCCAGGATGATGCCCAGGATTGAGGATCATTTGCTTATTCACGACTTTTCCATCATCAATATCTAAGATGGTGAATTCAGGACAACGCCCAAAATGGGCTGAAACATAACCACTGTCGGTTGAAATAGCTACTTTCATGTTGGTGCTCCTTGTTTTAATTTATATCTCTACTTAGATGTATCCCACCTCCGAGGTGGAGTACATCTGAGTCTTTCCAACTTTTTTCTGGTCAATTTTCACAACACCGCTTCGGATTATCATAGCTTTCTCCGTGGGAACAGCAGCTATCATGCTTTTTGTAATCATTCTGATAAAAGCCGCTCCCTTTCAAAACAAAACCGCTGCCGCCTGTGATCATCCGCTGCAATTTCCCCCCACATTCGGGGCAGTTGATCAATGGCGCATCGCCCATGCTCTGAAATGCTTCAACATGATGCCCGCATTGCTGACATTGATACTCATAAGTTGGCATAACTGAATTCCTCGAAGTTAATATTACTATTACCACTTACTCAACAATTTAACCACTTACCTACTCAACTAAACATCCAATTCCTCCAAAATCTTTTTCAACTCCTCCGCCCGAACAAAATTTTCCACTTCGATTTTTACCTGGGTCACGCCATCAACTTTTTTAACCGCTTCCTGTATGCTGATGGCCAGTTGGAATCCTAGCGGACAATAGGGCGAAGATGGAATAAACGTCAGCGAAACCGATCCATCTTCGTTGACATTCAAATTTTTCACCAGTTGCATTCGCATCACATCCATGCTGGTTTCAGGATCGATCACCTGGCGCAGGGCCGCTTCAATTTTTTCTTTCAATAGCATTGCTAAATTTCCTGTTTATCACCCCTTGCGAAGGTTTAGAACCTTCGCAAGGGTGGGTTCAAAAAAATTAATCATAAGCTAAACGATTTTGCTCATCCGCCAGCGTCGGCTGAATAATTTCTTGCCACCTGGGCGAATCCCATGTTTTCAAATTCGTATGCGTAATAAAATATTTTTGCGGGATGGGATGCGTCCCATAAACAACCTTTAAACCATATTTTTCCTCGATAAAATCTTTGAAGGTCGTGATTCGGGGACACGGCGGATAACCAACCACCAACCCAGTAGCCAGGTGGATGACTTCTGCCCCGTTTTTGATCATTTCCGCAGGCGCATATTCGACATTGCCACCAGGACAACCGTCGCAGGTGGTGTAGCCGACCAGTTCAACCTCTTGATCTTTGTAAATGCTGAACGCCCCTTCCCGATTTCGCAGTGATCGAAAACATTTGCCGCCAGCACAGGTGTGATAGCGATTACAGATAATAATTCCAAGCTTAATTTTGTTGTTCACGGGCTTTCTTCCATTTAAATTGATCTATTGATTTTTTCCCACATTATACCAATTTCCTTTGCAATCACCCCATCCGAAAACTCAATAATGGTTTTCGCCTGCACCATGGCATCGGTGACGATAGTATCGTAAGGAATCTTACCGACAAATCCAATATTATTTTCCTGACAATATCCTTCGATTTGATCGGTCATCTCCGCATTCAGATCATATTTATTGACGCAGACAAAAGTGTGAATTTGAAAATGACCCGCTGCCAGACTGACGACTCGTTCCAGATCATGCCGTCCAGATAATGTTGGCTCGGTGACAACAAGCACAGCGTTGGCGCCTGTAATGGAAGAAATTACAGGACAGCCAATACCTGGCGCTCCATCCACGATGATGTAATCGGCGTTTTGCTTTTCTGCCAGCAGCTTTGCCTGTCGCCGCACCAGGGTGACCAGCTTGCCTGAATTTTCTTCGGCAATGCCCAATCTGGCATGAACCATGGTCCCGAAACGGGTATTGGAAATAAACCAGCTGCCGCTCAAATTTTCATTAAAATCAATAGCATCCACAGGACAGAAATACACGCACACGCCGCAGCCTTCACAGGCAACAGGATCGACAATGAAGTCAGGGCTGATGGCAGCGAACTGACAGACTTCCAAGCATTTGCCGCAATCAGTGCAATCGTTTTCCCTGATGAATGCTGTTTTGCCGCTGTAAAAATCTTCCTCATGTTGAATGTCGGGACTGAGAATTAAATGCAGATCCGCTGCATCGACATCGCAGTCGGCCATGACTTTATTTTTTGCCAGCGCTGCAAACGCCGCTGTGATGGTTGTTTTACCCGTACCGCCTTTGCCGCTGATGATCACGATCTCTTTCATGCGCCTGCTCTCCTCTCGATGTCGTGGTACAATGTTTGGAATTTCGCCCTGTATTCGGGATAAAGCGCCACCAGCGGAACCCCTCGGGAATAGGCTTCGGCAATTTTGCGGTCATTTTTGATTTCCATCAAGATCGGAATATTTTCTTCTGCGCAATAGTCTCGCACCTCATCATTGCCAACATCGGACCGATTGATAATGACACCAAGTTTGAGCTTCAGGCTGCGCACCATTTCCACCGCCAGCTTCAAGTCGTTCAGACCAAACGGCGTCGGTTCGGTGACCAACAGGATAAAATCACTTTTTTTTATTGATTCAATCACAGGACATGATGTGCCAGGCGGCGCATCGATAATAACTGTTTTGGCAGGATCTATCTTTTCTTTCACTTTACGAATCAACGGCGGCGACATGGCTTCGCCGATGCGAAGTTTGCCATGAATGAATTCGACACCGCCATTGTTGCCCTGCTCGATAATGCCCAGTTCTCGCTCGATGGGAGAAATGGCATCTTCAGGACAGACCAGCCAGCAACCAGCGCAGGAATGGCATAGCTCTGGAAAGACCAGCACGTTATTTTTTATCACCAGGATGGCATTGTACTGGCAAATTTCACCACACTTGCCACAATAGCTGCATTTCGATTTATCCACTTCTGGGATCGGCGTACCCACCGTAATTGGCGGCTGAAATTCAGGTTTGATAAAGATATGTCCATTCGGTTCTTCAACATCACAGTCCAGGTATTGTACATTATTTTCCAATGACAGCGCCAGATTAACCGCTACCGTTGTCTTTCCTGTTCCGCCTTTTCCGCTGGCGATGCTGATGATCATGTATTTTTTTCTCCATTTTTCTTATTTATCATCTATTGACAAAAGGAGGTTAATTTATGGCTGAAATTGTTTTAAAAGTTCAATCAGAACAATTAGAAAATGGCGCTTATTTAGCAACAAGCGATGATGTACCAGGACTGGTCATCCAGGGATGCACCGTTGCTGAAACCCTGGAAATTGTTCGGGATGTGACCCAAAAATTAATTGAATCTTATCTTGAGCACGGAGACGAACTGCCACCACAGTTGCATCGTCATCAACCAGAAAAGTTTGAAATCGATATCCCAGTTAGTTTTTCGTCTTGACGATTAGCTGGATTCTCATACCGAGATATTGTTCGTAAATTGCGTAAATCCGGATTCACTTTCGATCGACAGACAAAAGGTAGCCATGAAATCTGGTGGAATCCAGAAACCAGAAAACAAACAACCATCCTGGTTCATTGCCCGAAGGAACCGTTCGAGCAATCATTAATCAAGCTGGTTTGAGCGACGATGAATTTTTAAATCTTTAAACATCTTCTAATCCCAAGCCTCCTCATTCTCCTCCATCTTTGAAAGAATTTTATTCACAATCTCCTGCATCGCCTCTCCTGCCGGCGCTTTCGCATATTCTAAAACTAAGCAACCCCACCATCCACTCTGTTCACAATTTTCTCGTCAATTATTGCACATCTGACAACACTGTCAAAGTTATTCCCTCACCATATTGGCGCCGCATTTTGGACAGGTAATTTCATAACATGGTTTACCCCGTTGATGCTTAATCACGTTTCCGCAGGCTGGGCAAAGGCAGTTGCCGCTTGGTCCAGCTCCAGGCTGTGACCCGCCCATGCGCCCACGGCCGCCGCCTCTTCCGAGACCTCTGCCTGTTCCGGATCCTTTTCCTGCCGGTCCAGTTCCATCTCCTCCTGGCATAATATTTCACCTCCTCCGATTTTATATTCCAAACCACAAAACTCAAATTTCAAATAATTTCAAATTTCCAATAGTCAAATCTCAAAAAGTTGGTGTGCAAATTTTCAGTTGCAATTGGATCCACTATGTTCTCGTGTTTGACAGATTTGGAAATTGAATATTATTTTTTATTTGTATTTTGTTTTTTGTCATTTGAATATTTTTAAAAGACAATCCTTCTTCCAACCCCAGACTGGATAAAATCCTTTTCAAATCGTTGTTTAAAAATTTCGATAGCAGCTTCTCCCGTACAATGACTGGGCGCAATTTTTTTGACACCGTACTCGTGGATCGTTTTTACAATGTTGTTGATATTTTCAGCAGTTTCACCTTTCAAATGAAACCCGCCCATTGCCAGATAGATGGGTTCATAAGGAAACAGCGGCTTCACATGCTCGATAATCCGCACAACGCCAGGATGGGCGCAGCCGGTGATTATCACCAGTCCTTTGGTTGACTGCAGCAACAACGATTGTTCAGGGATATTTTCCTTCAATTCGCCCGCCGACCAAATGGAGTTGCTGATTTGCTTGAACGAATCGATTCGGACAGTTTTGGCGCCCTGCGAATCAATCTCGTCTTCCAACTCCGATGGTGACGAACTCGGAATGAAAACAGTCACTTCTGGATTGACAGCTAAAAAATCTTTCAACCCGCCCTGGTGATCCCAATGATTGTGTGAGATCACTACTGAATGTATTGAACAGGGATCAATACTCAATTTTTTCAAATTGTCCAGTAAAACTTTACCCTTGCCTCCCGTATCGAACAATATGGTATCTTTTTCGGTCTGAATCACGCAGGCAAATCCCCACTCTGAAGTTAAGGTGGAATCATTGCTCACGTTATCATATACAATAGTGATAGACATCTTAGAATGACCAATATTTTGCTGCATATCATTTTGTCCGTGACAGTTATAAAACAGAGAAATCAAAATAAAAACAACAAACGCCAAAACCTAAGTATCTCCCAAATTAAAATAAACTGAATTTCTAAAAAACCCTCTTCCGGTTTTTTCTCTCAGTTTTAAAGCAAGTATAGTGCCAATATTTTTTGCCTATTTTAATTTCATATTTTCAATGAACTAATCGATAATTTAAAAAATTCGCTATTCGGCTAATTGGGAGCAATCTGCCCTGTATGAAAAATATGTTGGGTGCAATTTGTATCCTTTTTGATCATTAAAAAATATCATAAATTTTATGTAATTAATTCGAAAATCCAAATATTATTTTGTCAATTACTTGACTAATCTTTTGTAAAAATTGGATTAATTTTGCATGCAAGCTAAAAATGGCAGAATAATTAAAAAATAGAAAGTTAAATTCTCGACGACTGAGAAAATTATGTAGCTATGGCTGATAGTACCTGAC
>OMKS01001967.1_pt1 | contig 17641 bp, 10 predicted proteins | sample 1674721 | NCBI WGS metagenome assembly OMKS01 (sample SAMN06264996, study PRJEB25208) | sediment metagenome | isolation source: hot spring sediment | place: USA: California | collected 2014-09-02
GCCGCGGGACTGTCGAGCCTCGACAACGTCCCCGGCCGGCTGGAGAGGCTCGACGCCGCCGCGGACTTCTCCATCCTCATCGATTACGCCCACACCGACGATGCACTCAAAAACGTCCTGACGACCCTCAAGCCGCTGACGCAGGGCCGCCTCATCGTCGTCTTCGGCTGTGGCGGCGACCGCGACCGGACCAAACGGCCCCGCATGGCCGCCGTCGCCGAGCAACTGGCCGATTGCGTCATCGTCACCAGCGACAACCCCCGCACGGAAGCGCCCGACGCCATCATCCGTGAAATCTTGACGGGCTTCAAACGCCCGACCGCGGTCAGCGTCGCGCCCGATCGGCGAAAGGCCATCGCCCTGGCCGTCCACGACGCCCGGCCGGACGATGTGATCCTCATCGCGGGCAAGGGCCACGAGGACTATCAGATCATCGGCACAAAGAAACATCCCTTCAGCGACAAAGAGGCCGCCCTGGACGCCCTGGGGTGTCCGGCATGAGACCTCTGCCCGTTCCAGAACTCATTGACGCCGTCGGCGGCGCGGCCGTCGGTCCCTGCAAGCACCTGGTGTGTACGGGCGTCGGCGCCGATTCGCGAACGATTGCCCCCGGCGACTGCTTCTTCGCCATCGCCGGGCCGACATTTGACGGACACAACTACGTCGCCTCGGTATTCGAGCGGGGGGCCGTCTGCGCCGTGGTCCGCCGACAGGTCCCCGACGTTCCGCCGGGCAACTGCGTGATCCGGGTCCCCGACACGGTCAAGGCCCTGGGCTGCCTGGCCCGGTACTATCGCACGACCGGCCGTTTCAAGGTCGCGGCCATCACCGGATCCGTGGGCAAGACGACCGTTCGACAGATGACCTTCGCGGCGCTGTCGCGGCGATTCACCGTGCACCAGTCGCCGAAGAACTTCAACAACGACATCGGCCTGCCGTTGACGCTGCTGAGCGCACCGGCCGACAGCGAGATGATCGTCGCCGAACTCGGAACGAACCATCCCGGCGAAATCGGCGTCCTGACCCGCATCGCCCGCCCGGACGCCGCTGTGGTCACGAATGTCTACCCCGCGCACCTGGAGGGCTTCGGCACGGTCGAGAATATCGCCCACGAGAAGCTCTCCATCGCCGACGGCCTGGGCGACGACGGGCGATTCGTCATCAATGGCGATATTAAGATGCTCGCTCGGCTCTGCCGGGCGGCCGGGCGACGGTTCCTGACCTTCGGCCGCGGTGAGGGCCGCGATTACCGCGCCGTGGACATAGTCGCCGCCGGCTCGGGCAGCACGTTTACCCTGGTCGACGGGCCGGCCGATGCGACGACCGTCATTGACCTGCCGCTGCCGGGTCCGGGCAACATCGAGAACGCCCTGGCCGCCTATGCCCTGTGCGCCGGCTTCGGCATCACCGGGCCGGAATTCGTCGCCGCCGTCAAGGACCTGACGCCGGTGGCCATGCGAGCCGAATTGCTCACCATCGGCCCGATCCGCGTCCTGAGCGACTGCTACAACGCCAACCCGGCCTCGATGGCCAACGCCCTGAGCACGCTGGCACAGGTCAACACGGACGGCCGCCGCACCGTCTTTGTCTGTGGCGACATGGCCGAACTGGGCCCGACAGGCGAGGCCCTGCACGAGGAACTCGGCCGCCGCATCGCCGACGCGGGCATCGACGTGCTCCTGACGGCCGGTCCGCTATCCAGGGCGACCGCCCGCGCAGCGCGGCGGGCCGCCCGCCACGACCTCCGTATCGCGTCGTTCGACGACACCGCCGCGGCTTGTAATAATATGCAGGATTTTGTAAAAGATGGCGATATAGTGCTGGTAAAAGGTTCGCGCTCGGCGAAGCTCGAACGGACTGTCGACAAGCTCAGAGAACTCTTCTCGCCCGACGCCTGACGCCCTGTGAAGCCGGGGGGCGGGGCCACGGTTCGTAAGTAAGCGCATGATATATCACCTGCTCAGGTATCTGCACGAGTCCCGCGGGGACCCGCTGCTGCACTTCTACGCCTACCAGAACGTCCTGTTCCGGTCGGTCGCGGCCGTTCTGACGAGCTTCGCTATTGCCATCCTCGCCGGGCCGTTCATCATCCGCTGGCTGATGCGCAAGAAGATCGGCGACCGCCCCGAGTTTCACCACGCCGCACTCAACGAACTGACCCGCGAAAAGGCCAACACCCCCACGATGGGCGGCCTCATCATCATCCTGGCCATTGTGGCCACGACGCTGCTGTGGGCGGACCTGAACAACCCCTTCGTCCGAAAATCCTTCGTCCTGATCATCTGGTTCTCCGTTCTCGGCGGCATTGACGACTGGCTCAAGCTCACCGCCCAGAGCCGCCAGCGCAGCCGCGACGGGCTGGTGCCCTGGGAGAAACTCATCTTCCAGATCGCCGGAGCGGTGCTGATCTCGTCGTTCCTGTACATGGATTTCGCCAGCGTCCCGGACGGCCGCAAGTTCTGGGTGCCGTTGTACGACAAGGGCCTGCCGCTGGCGACGTGGATGTTCGTGCTGATCGCCATCTTCTACATCTCGGCCACCAGCAACGCGGTGAACCTGGCCGACGGGATGGACGGCCTGGCCGCCGGATGTCTGGGCATGGTCTCGTTCGTGCTGATCGTGCTGTGCTACGTCGTCTCCGAGACGATGACCCGCGGGGCGCCCATCCCCATCTCCAACCCCGCCATCGCCGAGACGCTCGGCCAGAGCGTCTCCTATGAGCCCATCACATGGTCGCAGTATCTGCTGCTGCCGCACATCCCGCTGGCCGGCGAGCTGGCAATCTTCTTCGCCGCTATCCTCGGGGCGGTCCTGGGCTTTCTCTGGTACAACTGCCACCCCGCGCAGACCTTCATGGGCGACGTCGGATCGCTGCCGCTGGGCGCGGCGATGGGTTATGGGGCCCTGGTGACCCGCAACGAGATCCTCCTGCTGGTCATCGGCGGCGTGTTTGTGATGGAACTGATGAGCGTCGTGCTGCAGGTGAGCTACTTCAAGTACACCGGCGGCAGGCGCCTGTTCCGCTGCGCCCCGCTGCACCACCACTTCCACCTCGCCGGCTGGAGCGAACCCCAGGTCGTCGTCCGGTTCTGGCTCCTCTCCGCCGCCTTCGCCGCCCTGGCCCTGGCCACCCTCAAAATCCGCTGACGCCCGCGGACGCCGCGACGGACGGCATTGCGTCATGTATCGCCGGGCGGCGTAGCATCCCGGCAGGGGGGTTCATCAAGGGATGGTTCCAATTCCGGCGATTGCAGTCGGCGGGGGGTCTTGTCTATGGACTCCAACGGTTGAATGGGGTCGCCGGATGCCGCGCCGAGGTCCTGGAATTTTCGGGCGGTGACGAGCACCCGGCTCTCCAGCGAGGCGATCGCGCTGTTGTAGGAATCGGCGGCGCGATGGATGTTCCTGCCCAGGGCCGTCATGTGTTCGGCGAGCGTGCGGATGCGGTCGTACAGCGTCTTGCCCAGGTCGCTGATAGCCTGAGCATTCTTGGCGACCTGTTCCTGCTGCCAGCCGTAGGCAACCGCCCGCAGCAGCGCGATGAGCGTCGTGGGCGTCGCGAGAATGACCCGCTTCTCGACGCCCAGTTCGATCAGCCCGCCATCCTGCTCCAGGGCGGCGCTGAAGAACATCTCGCCCGGCAGGAACAGGACAACGAACTCCGGGGCGGGCTGGAACTGCGCCCAGTAACTCTTGGCCCCGAGGTTCTGGATGTGCGTGCGGACCAGGCGGGCGTGATTTCGTAGCTTGGCGGTCCGCTGCTCGTCGTCGGGCGCTTCGAGCGATTCGAGGTAGCTCTCCAGCGGGGCCTTGGAGTCGACGACGATCTGACGGCCGTTGGGCAGGTTGATCAGCATGTCCGGGCGGATGCGGACGCCGTCGGTCTCGCCGGACTGCTGCTCGAGGAAGTCGCAGTGCTCGACCATGCCGGCGATCTCAACGACCCGCCGCAACTGGATCTCGCCCCATCGCCCCCGCACGCTCGGCCGGCGAAGGGCCGTGACGAGGTTGGCGGTCTCCTTGCGCAGTTCCGCCTCGCCGGCCGCCAGCGACTGGAGCCGCTCGCTCAGCGTGGCGAAGTGCTCGACGCGGGCCTTGTCCATGAGACCGAGCTTGTCGTCGACGTTCTTGAGCGATTCCTTGAGCGGCTTGACCAGCTCGTCGATGGCCTTCTGGCGGGTCTCGAGGTCGCTGCGGGCCCCCTGCTGGTACTTCTCGAGGTTCTGCGTGGCCAGTTTGAGGAACTGCTCGTTGCTGGTGCGAAGGGCCTCGGCCGAGAGGGCCTTGAAGGCGTCCGAGAGCCTGGTCTTCGCGTCGTTGATGTCCTCAAACTGTTTCGCCGCCGCCTTGACCTGCTCTTCAAGCCGGGTCGTCAGCGCCGCGTTGTCCTGCCGGACCCGGGACAGCTCGCCATCCTTCTCCCGCAGTGCCGATTCAAGCGCCTCGACGCGAGCGGCCTTTTGCTCGGCGATGATGCGGCGCTCGGTCTGCTCGCGCAGACGTTCCTCGAGCCTCGAGGTCCTGCGCTGGGTGAGCACAAAGACCACCACCCCGGCAACAACCGCTCCTATGACGAATCCCAGCAGATAGTCCATGGAACTGCCTCCGAGCCCGATCACCGGGCCGACAGGGGCCATTATAGAGCCGCAGCCGCAGGCTGTCAAAAACCGATGTCCAATCCGTGAACCGTTCATTTCCGCTTTTTTCTTCTTGACACCGCCGGCCGGATCGGATATAATTGCCCCCACCCTTGGAATAGTGGTTGTTTATAGAACCATCAACGTATCGGGAGAGAACTCACATGACCAGACCTGCCTCTGCACGGAGGTCGCGTGCGCCGGGCGGCGACAACGTCGAAACCGCCGAGACGCCGCGGCCGCCCCAATCGCGAGCCGACCTGCGCCATTACATCCAACACACATTGGGCATCGCCGTCCCGGACCGGGCCGTCTGTCCCGCCCACGCCGCGCCGCTCGATTACCTCTGGCACAGTTTCCACACGGACTTCGCCCGCCCGCCGCGCGTCAACGGCGACGCCATCGTCTGGGCCAACCGCGCCGGCGGCAAGACCCAACTGGCGGCCGTGGCCACGCTGCTGGACTGCCTGTTCAAGCCCAGGTGCCAGGTCCGCATCCTCGCCGGATCGGCCCGCCAGGCGGCGCACATGTACGAGCATCTGACGGGCTTCCTGGAGGTCTTCGAGGACGAGCTGCGGGGCCGGACCCTCAAGGACCGCTGCCGCTTCAAGAACGGCTCGAACGTCGAGATGCTGACCCAGTCGCCGGTCAGCGTCCGCGGCCACCACGTCCAGAAACTCCGCTGCGACGAGGTGGAGCTGTTCAGCGAGGAGGTCTTCGCCGCCGCCCAGTTCACCACCCAGTCCAGGGACGGCATCCTCGCCGCCCAGGAGATCATCAGCACCATGCACCAGCCTTACGGCCTGATGCAGAAGATCGTCTCGCGCGCCGAAGAACCCATCCGTGTCGATCCGCGTCAATCCCTGTCCACGCCGCTCTTCAAATGGTGCGTCTGGGAGACGATCGAGCCGTGCCTCGGCCGCACGTGTTCGCAATGCCCGCTCTGGACCGACTGCGGCGGCAAGGCCAAAAACGCCCGCGGCTACCTGCGCATCGACGATTGCATCACGCAGATGCAGCGGGCCAGTCGCGCCGGTTGGGAGGCCGAGATGCTCTGTCGGCGGCCGTCGCTTGAAAACGTTGTCTTCGGCGAATTCGACCCCGACATCCACGTCAGGCCCGTTGAATACGACGCCAATCTGCCGCTCTACCGCGCCATCGACTTCGGCTTCGTCAATCCCTTCGTCTGCCTGTGGATTCAGGTCGATGCCGACGACCGGGTGCGGGTCATCGACGAGTATCTGAAACGGCGCGTTACGATTGATGTGCACGCCGCCGAGATCAAGAGCCGCACTGCGTGTCCGGCCAATCGCGTGGCGGGAACCTATTGCGACCCGGCCGGACGCGGGGCCAACGATATTACCGGAACCAACGCTATTGACGAGCTGCGGACCCTGGGAATCCCCGCCCGCAGTTGCAGGAGTTCCATCCTTGAAGGCATCGAGCACATCCGCCGGGCCATCCGCGCCGGTGATGGAACCTCCAGACTGGTCATCTCGCCCCGCTGTCGGAGGCTGATCGAGGCCCTGCGCTGTTACCACTACCCCGACCACGGCGAGGGAGCCGCCGGCGAACTACCCCTCAAGGACGGCATCCACGACCACCCCATCGACGCCCTGCGGTACTTCTTCGTCAACTACAAGAAACACCGCCCGCCCACCGCCCGCCCCTACTGATCAGCCACCGGCAAGCAGGAATGCCGAAATGCAAAGCGGGCCCAACCCATCCCTTGCCTTCCGAAGGGATGGTCAGGGCAACGTTACGGCTTGAAAACCCAAGCCGGTGCTTGTGCGCGGCGCGAGTATCGGTTACAGTTTTGCATTGTGGTCTTGCGTTTTGGGTTTTGCGTTTTCACATGGAATACACATACGCCAAAGAGAACATATCACAGCACGTCGTCCGGTACGGGCTTGACCTGCGGCCAACCTTGGCCCCGGCGCAGCACCGCTCCGCCCTGCAGGATTACTGCAACTGGCTCATCGAAACCTTTCCCAACCTCTTCGATACCCTCCTGTCGGGGCCCAGCCAGCTCAGCATCCAGAAGAGCTTCCCACTGGCCGCCGGCAAGAAGGCCCAGTTCCCCACCTTTGTCCTGAGCCCGCGCGGGCCCATTTTCGCCTTCCCAAGACGCCTCTTCGTCGATGCCATTCAGGACATCAACGTCGGCGATACCGACGCCGTGTTTCGCGACGCCCTCGGCGAACTCAAGAGCCGCTTTCTGGAACAGAAAGTCACACGCCTGGGCGTCGTACACGAACTCGTCTTCGACACCGGCGCCCTCGACTCGACCGCCCTGGTCGCCGCCCGACTGGCCGACAGCGCCTGGCGGGCGAAGGTCGTCAACCTCAGCCTCCAGCTCGAAATGCCCACCCAGGACAAGAACGTCAACCTCCAGATCCGACCGACCTTCGTCCGCCCACCCGCCGGTCCGCAAGGCGGCGCCGGCTCGACTCGATTCGGCGTCATCGTCAACGTCGACATCAACAACCGCCAACTCAGCAACGACCTGCCCAGCGACCAGGCCGACGACATCCTCGTTTTCGCCCGCAACTACATCGCCGCCGAACTGCTCGACTTCCTCAACGCAAGCGACTGAGCCGTCACCGCGGATAGGGGCGGAAAAAATGTACCGGACCCCTTTGGCAATGGGCTGAGGTAGGGAGAGAGAGGAGAGAAGTGAACCCCAGCCCACGTGTGCTCACCATTCTGTACGTATGAGACGACCACGGAGTTCGCCCCGCGATATACGCATCCGACAACTGGCGTAACCCGGCGCAATGAGATACACTCGGTTTCATACGGGCGTTGCAGGCTCGGGGCGCCATGACCCGGCCGGCCCGCACAACAGATGATTTGGATGAGCTCGGCGGTAATGGCCTGTCATCAATGCTCCTTCTGGGCCGGATACATCCTGCTTAACCCCCTTCGCTACTGGGCCCAGTCCCCGCGCCGCATCCTCGGCCCTTTGGTCCGGCCGGGCGATACGGTCCTCGATGTCGGATGCGCCATGGGTTTTTTCAGTCTCGAGGCAGCCCGGTTGGCCGGGCCGCGGGGCCGGGTCATCTGCGTGGACCTGCGACAGCGCTTTCTTGACATACTGGCGCGGCGGGCCGCCCGCGCGGGCCTGGCGGATAGAATCGAGCGGCGACTCTGCACGGCCGATTCGTTGCGGATAGACGACCTTCACCGGACTATCAACATCGCCCTGTCGGTCTTCGTTGCCCACGAGGTGTCCGACCAGGGTCGGTTTTTCAGTGAAATCCGCGAAGCCCTCAAACCCGACGGCCGGCTCCTCCTGGCCGAACCCCGAATGCACGTCAGAGCCGCCGATTTCGACCGCACCGTCGAAACCGCCCGCCAGGTCGGTTTCGAGATCGTCGGGCAACCGGTCATCCGATCCGCCCGCACCGTTCTGTTGGGCGCCACACGCCCTTGAGGGACCAGGGCCCCAATATCGCGGCCCCATATTGACGAACCAGCCCCATTTCGGTATGTTTAACAGTTTCATTGCAGGACGGCGGCAACCGACGTGCGCCCGCGGGGCGATGTGTCGTAAGTTGCCTTGAAATAAGGCTTTAACCAGGATTGCAGATGCTCAAGAGAACCGTCAACTGTGGTCAGTTAAGACTCGAAGACGCCGGCAAGACCGTCGCGCTGGCCGGCTGGGTCCACTCCTACCGCGACCACGGCAACCTCGTCTTCATCGACCTGCGGGACCGTGAGGGTATCACGCAGCTTGTCTTCGACCCGCAGTCCCAGCCCGACGCCCACAAGCTCGCCCGAACCGTGCGCTGCGAATGGGTCATCGCCGCCAAAGGTGTGGTCGAAAGACGCCGCGACGGCATGGAAAACCCGAAACTGCCCACCGGCCAGATCGAGGTCGCCGTCGAGCAACTGGAGATTCTCAACGTCGCCAAGACCCCGCCCTTCGAGATCGACGGCGGCGAGAAGACCGGTGAAGAATCGCGTCTGACCTATCGCTACATCGACCTGCGCCGCCCGCGGATGCAGGAGAAACTGCGAATCCGCCACCGTCTCGCCAAGATCGTCCGGGACCACTTCGACCCGCTCGGCTTCTGGGAGATCGAAACCCCCATGCTCGCCAAGAGCACGCCCGAAGGCGCCCGCGACTTTCTCGTCCCCAGCCGGCTTGTGCCCAACACCTTCTATGCCCTGCCCCAGTCGCCCCAGTTGTTCAAGCAGATTCTGATGGTCAGCGGCATGGACAAGTACTTTCAGATCGTCCGCTGTTTCCGCGACGAGGACCCGCGGGCCGACCGCCAGGCCGAATTCACCCAGATCGACGTGGAAATGAGCTTCGTCGACGCCGACGACGTCATCGGCGCCAATGAGGGCCTCGTCGCTCGCATCTGGAAGGAGATTCTGGGCATCGACGTCGCCCTGCCCATCCGCCGCATGACCTATCAACAGGCCATGCGGGACTACGGCATCGACCGGCCCGACCTGCGCTTCGACATGAAACTGCGGGACATCTCCGACATCGCCAAAGACACCTCCTTCAAGGTCTTCACCGGCGCCGTCGAAAGAGGCGGCATCGTCAAGGGCCTCTGCGCCCCGGCCGCGGCCGAGAAATACTCCCGCAGCGACATTGAGAAGACCCTCACCGGTTTCGTCGCCGATTACGGAGCCAAGGGCTTGGCGTGGACCCGCGTGGTGCGCGAGAACGACCCGTTGGCCTTCTTCGGCGGCTCGGCCAAGTTCTTCAGCCCCGAGCAATGCCGCCAGGTCATCGAGCGTTTTGACGCCAAAGAGGGCGACCTGCTGCTGTTCGTCGCCGACACCGAAGCCGCCGCCAACAAGGCCCTGGCCCCGCTGCGATGCAAGCTCGGCCGGGAACTCAAGCTCTACGACCCCAACGCCTTCGAATTCGTCTGGATCGTTGATTTCCCGCTGTTCGAGTGGAACGAGGACGAGAAGCGTTACGACTCGCTGCACCACCCCTTTACCGCCCCGGTCCCCGAGGACCTGCCCAAGCTCGAAACCGACCCCGGCCATATCCGCTCGCAGGCCTACGATATCGTCGTCAACGGCTCCGAAATCGGCGGAGGCAGTATCCGTATCCACAACCCGAAGGTCCAGCAGAAGGTCTTCGACCTGCTCAACATCTCCCGCCAACAGGCCGAGGCCCGCTTCGGCTTCTTCCTTCAGGCCCTCGAATACGGCGCTCCGCCCCACGGCGGCATCGCCTTCGGACTCGACCGCCTCGTGATGCTCCTGACCGGAACGGACAATATCCGCGACGTCATCGCCTTCCCCAAGACCCAGAAGGGCCAGTGCCTCATGACCGAGGCCCCCAGCGAGGTCGACCCCAAGCAACTCGACGAACTCAACCTGCGGACCCAGAAACACTCCCACACCCCCGCGGACGAAGGTTGAATCAAATATCGAATATCAAAAAGCAAAACTACAAATCAAAAATCAAAGGGGCGGTGCGCCGCGCGAGGCGGCACGATATATCTTTGCATTTTGCTATGTGTATTTGATATTTGACTTTTGATTTTTGATTTTTGATTTTATGTTGGTGACCCTCAACAGAATCTGGCTGCGAACCCTCCGACTCGTCGGCCTCTGGCCCTTGTCGCTGGCCCGGAAATGCCGCATCACCTTCGGCATTGCCGTCAGTCTGACGCTCGTGCTGGCCCTGCTGCCGCCGTACATCTGGATGGGCCAGTTGATGACGAAGGACTACATCGACACCGAACGGGGCAAGGCCGAGGCCCTCGTCTTTCGCAACCACTTCCAACTCAAGAGCACCGGAGAGACCCCGCTGGCCCCGCTGGACGCCGGCGGCGCGCTCATGGACGTCAACAATCCCGAAATCCGCTGGGTCCGGCTCCACCCCGAGAACACGGTCGCCGCCGCGCTGGAGGCCCTGCCCGAAGACCAGCGGCAACTCCTGGAGGACCTGCGCCAGGAAGAATCGCGCGACGAACGGTTCGCCATGGAAAGGGCCGGCGATATCCACAAGAGCCTCTACGCCCGCATCTTCCGCGCCGGTGACAACTGCCTGTCCTGCCACAGTCCACAGGGACTCGCCGCCCCCTTCACGCGGGACCAGGTCATCGGGGCCATCGTCATCCAGCGCCATATCGTCGATCTCGACAGGACCATCTTCCTCAACCGCGTCTGGATCGTGTTCGCCGGCCTGATCGCCGGCACCGGCGCCGTCGTCGCCTTCTACTGGATCACCCAGCGGGTCATCCTGCGGCCCATCCGCCAGCTTCGCGCCATGGCCAACAACGTCGCCGAGGGCAATCTTGACACGCGAAGCTCCATCAAAACCGCCGATGAGTACGAGAAACTCGCCCGCTCTTTCAACCACATGCTCGACAACCTCCAGGCCACCCAGAAACGCCTGCGGCAGGCCAACGTCGAACTCGACGAGAAAATCGCCGAACTCTCCGAGCGGAATATCGCACTGATCAAGGCCAACAAGACCAAGGACGAGTTCCTCGCCAACATCTCGCACGAATTCCGCACCCCGCTGAACGCCATCCTCGGCTTCGCCCAGGTCCTCCGCGAAAAACCGGCCGCCCTCAAGAAGGAGAAAGGCCAGAAATACGCCGAGAACATCATCACCAGCGGCAACCGCCTCCTGGCCATGATCAACGACCTGCTCGACCTGGCGCGGAGCCAGGCCGGCAAGATGGAACTCCATATCGAGGAAACCACCGTCGAAACGCTCTTCCACCGCCTGATTACCTCGTTCTCTCTGCTGACCCGCGAGAAGAAGATCAAGGTCAAGACGACCATCGCCCCCGACGTGCCGGTTCTTATCACCGACGCCGGCAAGGTCCAGCAGATACTGCACAACTTCCTCAGTAACGCCGTCAAGTTCACGCCGGTGGCCGGCCGCGTCGAGATTGCCGCCGTTATGGTCGGCGAGAAGACCGTGCGAATCTCCGTTGCCGACAACGGCTGTGGTATCGCCCCCGAAGACCAGCATCGCATCTTCGAGAAATTCCAGCAGGTCGACGGCTCCATCACCCGCGCAAGCGCCGGCTCCGGCCTGGGCCTGGCCATCTCGCGGGAACTGGCCTCCATCCTCGCCGGCGACGTTGGCCTCCAAAGCCAACTCGGCCAGGGCGCCACCTTCTGGCTCGACATCCCAACCACCCTCGCCACCGACCCGTCCTTATAAGGGGCGGCGGGCCAGATTCTCGGCCGCCTGCGGGGCGACCGAGCGGATGTGCAGGTCCCATTGCGGGAACGCGATCTCGACCCCTTCCCTGCGAAAGGCATCGTCAATGGCCATGTGCAGCGCGTGGCGAACCGGCATGCGGTCCTCGATCCGTCCCACGTGCACCCGCAGTTCGAAATCGAGGCTGCTCTCGCCGAAGGCCATGAACAGCACCACGGGCGCCGGGTCCCTCAGGATGCGCGAATCCGCCGCCGCCACCTCGTACAGCAACCGCTCGGCCTTGCGGACGTCCGAGCCGTAGGCGATCCCGACGCAGATATCCAATCGCACCATGTTGTCCGACAGCGTCCAGTTCACCAGCCGACCCGTGATGAACTCCTTGTTCGGCACGATCAGCTCCTTCTGGTCCCACTGCCGTATGGTCGTCGCGCGAATCCGGATCTGCGTCACGCGCCCGGTCACCTCGCCCACCGTCACCACGTCCTCGACCCGGATCGGCTGCTCAAAGAGAATGATCAAGCCGCTGATGAAGTTGGCGAAGATCTCCTGCAATCCGAAGCCCAGGCCCACCGTCATCGCCGCGACCAGCCACTGCACCTTCGACCACGCGACGCCAATCTCCGTAAGCGCCAGCACGACGCCGACCACGACAATGATATACCGGGACACCGTAATGATCGCGAACCGCGCGCCGCGGTCGAGGGGCAGCCGCCGCAGCACCGCAATCTCCAGCAGTCCGGGCACGTTTCGCGCCACCGCCACCGTCACCAGCGCAATCACCAGGCCGGCGGCCACCGCCCCCAGCGTAACCAGCCGTTCACCGGTCTGATACAGCCCATAACCGCCCAGGCCCGCCATCGCCGGAAGCACATCCCGCCATACGTACCAGAGCCCCACCAGCAGCGCCGCCGTTGAGACCGCCCCGATCAAGCGCCGCGTCTGCAACGAGATCTCGAAGATCGTCCGCTCGCGGCCGTCTTTGCCTTCCACGGTTTCCTCGCCGTGTGCGCCAGACGTGCCCTCGGTCGCCGTCCCGGCATCGGACCGCGACACCAGACGCCTCAATCGCTCCAGGATGGCAAGCCGTCGTTGGGCGATCTCCAGGCTCCTGACGAACAGCCCGTGGATCAGCATCAGCAGCAGCACCAGCCCAAACGTCAGGAACAGCCTGCCCGCCAGGCGCCTGGCCCCGTACAGGTACCCCATCCCCGCCAGCACGGCAAAACCCGCCGGGACGATCTCGCACGGCACGTACCACACATAGCGAAGCCGCTCCAGCCACCCGCCCCGGCTCTGCTTGATGTAGAGATCCATGAGCGGCCGTTTCGGACCCAGCACGATCCCCAGAAAAACGCTCCATTGGACCAGTCCGGCCATTAGAACCAGCCGTCCGGCCGTCGCGTACCACAAGTCATTCTGCTGCTGCGCCCGCAGGACCTCCAGGCCGAACACGACGATGCCGGAGGCAACCATGAACCAACCCAGATGCCGCCGAAGAAACGCCGCCGCATCCGCCCGCATCCGAAAGTGCGCCTGCGCCAGGCCGTTGCTCATGGCCGCGCAACGCAGCAGATCCAACAGCCAGACCGCCACCGCCAACCGCCACAGCCCCGACGCCACGGCCCGGCAGAAATCCTCCGGCGCCGCCGACAGCCGACGCTGAAACAGCACCGCCCACAGCGGCCAGCCGGTCGCCAGAACCACCGTCAGGCCCAGCACGGACAGCGTATGGATGAACCGGTCATTCTGCGCCTGACGCAGCTCCTCGGCAATAGACTCGATTCGTCGTCGGAGCCTCGGCCGCAGCACGATGCATCCGGCCCCCACCGCCGCCAGCATGAGATAATAAAGCGGCTGATCGCGGAGGTCTCTCCAGACAGTCCGGACAAGCACCCGCCCGTTGCCGACCGAGAACACCCACCGCAACGCCCTCACGCTCTGGCGCAGGTCATCGGTCCCGAATCCCTGGCGGCTGCGGACCCACAGCACATGGCGGTCGATAAAGTCCGAGAAAACGACCACCATCGCCACCATCGCCTGCTCTGTACGGTCCAGCGCCGCCAGTTTCGTTATGTAATCCCAGTGCAGGTCCGACAGCGCCCGCAGCAGATTGCGCCGGCTTTCGTAATAGTCCTTGACCTCCTGGAGAATCGCCGCGCGACCCGAGGCGTCCAATGACGAATCCAGGGCCCCTTCAACCGCCTCGTACTCATCCGTCAGATCGCTTAACCGCGACCACTGCTTCTCATACTCCATCGCCCTGAGTTGCGCCGCCGCCAGGTCCGACGGGCGACTGCGTATCCGCCGCCGACTCTCGGCCACATCCGGCAGCTTGTCGCGCTGGCTCAGCAGCAGCAGACCCATGGTGTCCGTCACCTTGCCGGCCATCTCGACCTGGCGAGTGATCTCGGTATAGTCATCCTGCAACCGGGACAGGGTCGCCGCAATCATTTCCGCCGAAGAGGCCGTCTGCTGGACCTTCGTCACCCACTCCGCCTGCAACTCGGCCAGCCGCGCGTTCTCCTGGGCAATCGCCTGAACCACCGGGTCGGCGTACCGGGTCTGTTCCTTGACGGCGGCGGCCTGCCGGCGCGCCGATTCGGCCGCGGCCTGCTGCAATGCCGCCACCCGGGCTTGCCAGAAGTCCACCTGCTTCTGCGCCGACGCGGACTGCCGCGCCGCCAGGTCCCGCTGGGCCGTCAGCAACTCGCCCGTGGCCTCGTAGAACTTCAACTCCTCCGAACCGGCCTCGAGCCGATTCTGCGCCGCCCGCTTCTGAAGCTCCCACAGCAGCAGATTCGCCCGCTCGACGGGCCCTTGGGCCCCCGCGACCGCGGCCGCCTTCTTGTCGGCTTCTTCAATCTGCTGTCTGGCCGAGGCGGCCTCAGCGGGAATCTGTGTGCGGCGATCCGCCCGGCGTTTGGGCTCGGCCTCCAACTCGGCGGCCTTTTTACGAGCTTCCTCCACGGCCGCGACGGCCTGGGTCAGCGACGCCTCGGCCTGCGCCACGGTCAGGTTCGCCGCGACGTTCGGCTCGGGCGGCGCGGTGAACGACCCCAGTTGCTTTCGGACGGCCTCCAGCGCCACGGGCGCCGCCTCACACCGTTGGCGGTACTGCACGGCCCGCGCTGCCAATTCATCGGCCGACTTCAGGGCCGCGATTGCACTGCTGTAGGTCTCGGCGATCCGGGTCCGCGCGGCCTCGTCAAGCCCCGGTAACTCGGCCGACTGTTTCCGCAGCGACTCCAGCGACTCGACCGTTACGATCTCGGCAAGAGGCCCCTGGCCCACCGACGCCACCGACTCGGCCGCGATGGCGTTGGGATCGTTCGGCTCGCCCGAGCCGTTCGACGCCTGGCCCTGCCCAGCCAAAGCCCAAGTCCACAGGCAACCGGCCAACAAGACGCCGGCCGCCTGCAAACACCTCGTTGTCCTGAATCCTGCAAATCCTGGTCTTGACATTATCGGTCTCCGGGATAACCACCACACCGGGCCGCGCCCGACGGGCATCATCATACCCGCGACGCCCCATGCCGCACCAGCCCAATCATCGGCCCTGGAGCCCCCAAGTGCAAGCCTTTCACGCAGCACAAATGCCGTCCGAGACGACAAAGACATTTGAGAGGAACCCGGACAACCATTATCATTTCCCACAGAAACGCCGCCGCCACTGTGTACCTGGAAAGGAGTCGCATTCTCATGTACAAGGCTGCTCTGTCCGTTCTTATGATACTGTTCCTGTCGGGTTGCGGCGTGTTGCCCCTGGGCGCCGCCGACACACATCCGTTCTCCATCGGCGATATGCTGGCGATGGAGCGAATCTCGGACCCGCAGGTCTCGCCGGACGGCCGCCGAATCGTCTTTACGCTGCGGACGACGGACCTCGAGGCCGACCGTGGCCGCACCGACCTGTGGCTTGTTAATACCGATGGGACCGGCCTTTCCCGGCTGACAACCCACGAAGCGGGCGATTTCAATGGCCGCTGGATGCCCGACGGCAAGACCCTTTTGTTTATTTCCACCCGCTCGGACGGTGCGCAGGTCTGGCAAATCTCCGTCGAAGGGGGCGAGGCCACCCAGATGACCAAAGAACCGCTCGACGTGGGCAATCTCATTGTCGCGCCCGACGGCTCGGCCATCGCCTACACGATGGAGGTCTTTCCCGACGCCAACGGCCCGGCCGACACGAAGGCCCGCCTCGATGAGATCGCCAAGCGCAAGAGTTCCGGGCGTATCTATGACCGCATCTTCGTCCGCCACTGGGATACCTGGAAGGACGGCCGCCGCAGCCACCTGTTCGTCAAGGCCCTGCCCGATGGGCCGGCGGTCGATGTCATGGCCGGCATGGACGCCGATACCCCCTCAAGGCCCTGGGGTGGGCCGGAGGAATTCACCTTTACGCCCGACGGCAAGGCCGTCGTCTTCACCGCCCGCGACGCCGGCCGCGAAGAAGCCTGGTCCACCGACTTCGACCTCTATCTGGCCGACATCAAGGGCCTCTCAAGTCCATCGTCCATCGTCCATCGTCTGTCGTCCATCGCCCCCCGCGGCCTGACCGAGAAGAACCCGGCCTGGGATACAGGCCCGGTCTTCTCCCCCGACGGCAAGACCCTCGCGTACCTGGCCATGGCCCGGCCCGGCTACGAGTCCGACCGCTTCCGCATCGTCCTGCAGCCCTGGCCGGACGGCGAACCTCGCATCCTCACCGAATCCTGGGACCGTAGCCCGTCGGCCTTCTGCTTCAGCGCCGACGGCGGGACGATCTACGCCACGGCCGACAACCTCGGCCAGCAATCGCTGTTTGCCATCGACATCGCCACCGGAGACGTCCGAACCGTCGTCCGAGACGGCTCGGTCAGTTCCCCTGTTGCCGCCGGCGGCCGCATCGTCTACGCGATGAACAACCTCAAATCCCCCGCCGAACTCTACAGCACGGACCCATCGGGCCAGGACGTCCGGAAACTGACCGACATCAACGCCGGCCGACTCGCCGCCGTCCGCATGGGCGATTACGAGCAATTCACCTTCAGCGGCTGGAACAACGAAACCGTCTATTGCTACATCGTCAAACCCGTCGATTTCGACCCGGCCAAGAAGTACCCCGTCGCCTTCCTCATCCACGGCGGCCCGCAGGGTTCGTTCGGCAACCAGTTCCATTACCGCTGGAACCCGCAGTTCTACGCCGGCGCCGGGTACGCGGCCGTCATGGTGGACTTTCACGGCTCGACCGGCTACGGCCAGGGGTTCTGCGACTCCATCCGGGGCGACTGGGGGGGCAAGCCTTTCATCGATCTGCAGAAGGGCCTCGCGGCCGCCCTGGAACGCTACCGGTGGATGGACGGCGACCGCGTGGCCGCCCTCGGCGCGAGCTTCGGCGGCTACATGGTCAACTGGATCGCCGGCAACTGGCCCGACCGCTTCCGCTGCCTGGTCAACCACGACGGCAACCTCTGCGAACGCATGGCCTACTATGACACCGACGAACTCTGGTTCCCCGAATGGGACCACATCGGAACCCCCTGGGATAACCCCGAGCACTACGAGAAGCACAACCCCATCAATTACGTCAAGAACTGGCAAACCCCCATGCTCGTCATCCACGGCGCCAACGACTTTCGCGTGGTCGATACCCAGGGCCTGGCCGCCTTCAACGCCCTCCAGCGCCGCGGCGTCCCCAGCAAGCTGCTCTACTTCCCCGACGAAAGCCACTGGGTCCAGAAACCCCACAACTCCATCCTCTGGCACGAAACCGTCCTGGCCTGGCTGAATCAGTGGACCGGCGACAACAGGCGCAACTAAAAAGCCAAAACTGAGAACTGAAGAGCATAAGGGCATAAGAGCA
>OMKS01001973.1_pt1 | contig 17620 bp, 16 predicted proteins | sample 1674721 | NCBI WGS metagenome assembly OMKS01 (sample SAMN06264996, study PRJEB25208) | sediment metagenome | isolation source: hot spring sediment | place: USA: California | collected 2014-09-02
ACATATGATGTTGAGGGGCAGGGATACGCGGTTGAAGGCGGATTCACTGGGCCGGACGGAAACAGGATTTCAGGACCGAACGTGGATTTAGAGCGGTTCGCCCAAATAAGCCTGTTGTGCAACGACTCCTCGCTCACGAAAGAAGGCGAAATCACGGGAGACCCGACGGAGGCGAGCATTCTTGTCGCCGCCGAAAAACTCGGCTACAGCCAGAAACAACTGAATGAAAAGCATCCCCGAGTTGACGAAATACCATTCAGCTCCGAGCGAAAGCGGATGACGACCATCCACGACTTCCAAGGCCAGAAAATCGCTTTCACGAAAGGCGCGCCCGATGTGATACTCGACTTGTGCGCGAAAATCCTGGTGGACGGCGAAGAGAAAAACCTTGCTGAAAAAGACCGGAAAGAAATTTTAGGCAAGAATTCAGAATTCGCCTCACAGGCATTCCGGGTGTTAGGCCTTGCATACCGTCCCATCCCAGACGGCTACGACCACCAGACTCTTGAAAAAAACCTGGTTTTCACTGGTCTTGCCGCAATGATAGACCCGCCGAGAAAAGAATCCGCCGACGCGGTGCAGGAGTGCAGGAATGCGGGAATCCGCGCGGTCATGATAACCGGAGACCACATGCTAACAGCCAAGGCGATAGCGGAACAACTCGGAATATTTCGGGAGGGCGACCTTGCATTGACTGGCGCGGAAATCGACGGGCTCGACGACGAGCAGATGAAAGACGCGGTCGAAAAAGCCGCAGTCTACGCTCGAGTCTCTCCAAGCCACAAGCTTAGGATAGTCGAAGCGTTACAGTCGCTTGGAAACGTTGTCGCGATGACAGGCGACGGCGTAAACGACGCCCCAGCCTTGAAGAAGGCCGACATCGGCGTCGCAATGGGGGTCGCCGGGACGGACGTGAGCAAGGAGGCGGCGGACATGGTCTTGACCGACGACAACTTCTCCTCAATCGTTTCGGCGGTCGAGGAGGGGCGGGGCATCTACGACAACATCCGGAAATTCTTCGCCTACCTTATTTCCGGAAACATAGGGGAGGTGGGAGTCGTATTCCTCTCATCAATCATTCCCGGAGTCCCAATCGCGCTCACAGCCACTCAAATACTCATAATCAATCTGGTGACCGACGGCCTGCCGGCGCTTGCATTGGGCGTCGACCCGTTTGAGCCTGGCGCCATGAAACAGAAACCAAGGTCCCGGCGCGAGCCCCTCCACCGCGGACTCTCCCCCTTCATAGTCTGGTATCCGCTCTTGATGATAACAGTCACAATGGGGTTGTTCCTTTGGGTTTTCGACCCAGTAAAACAGAATGTTTTTGAAGCCCAGACGGTCGCATTCATCTCAATCGCATTCTTCGAAATGTATCAGGCGTTCGCCTCGCGCTCAACAAGATTTCCGGCGCTCAAGGTGGGAATCTTCACCAACAAGTGGCTTAACCTTGCGGTGTTGCTTTCATTTGCTGTGGTGTTGTGCCTGCTATACCTTCCGCTCACCGTGCCATTCGTCGGCACGACTCTCCAAGACTTGATGCACACGACGCCGCTTCCGGCTTCAATGTTTGCGGGAATAATACTGCTATCAAGCGTTGGATTCATCTATCTTGAAATACAAAAGTGGTGGAATACAAGGAAAATCGACATAATCCTTAATTGATTGAAGAATATTCCAAAAATGTTTGTGAGAAAAAAGACGGTTTCAGGCGGAACATACTATTACCTCGTAAAGTCCGAGCGCGTTGGCGGAAGACCCCGCCAAAAAGTCGTAAAGTATCTAGGGGCTATAAGGCCGACAAAACAGGATTTGGAGGAGATTGTGAAGAGGTTGGGCGATATATAAGCCTCTTTAAGTCAATACTTTTTTATGGCCGAAAAACCAGCCTTAGAAGACCTTCCAAGCGTTGGCGACGAATTCAGGCTGCTTAAAGGAGAAAAACTTCTAAAGGCCATAAAACCACACTATATGGCATTCTACGACATGTACGGCATCTGGGTTTCCGTAATACTAGTAAGCGTAATATTCCTTCTATACGGCGAACAGATAGCCATGATATTCGGCAACCCCGGACTTTTAGTAACCCAAAACATCATGGGCACGTTCGCCCCCTCGGAAAATGCAATAGTGGATGCAGTACCCTTCCTAACCGGCGTAAACTCGATGGTGTATTCGGCAATATACCCCGTCAACAAGGCGTTCGGGAAATACGCGCAAATACCCCTCTGGATTGGAGCCCTCTTCATAATGTCCATAGCCTTTTCAGTTCTGAAAATAGACTTCAAGTGGGCGATTATGATACCGGGCACGGCAATAGCAAGCCTGCTCCTATCAATATTTCTGGAGATTGACGCATACTACTCCTACGTCTTCGCCATGATAATATCCGCAGCCGGAATGGTCCTGGTGGAATTATACCGAAGAGCCCACAACTTCTACATAACCGACTCCCGCATCGTAACCCAGGTGGAGTTCATAAGCCACAAGCGCAACGAGCTGGAATACGACAAGATAAACAACCTAGTCATAGACCAGGACCTGATTGCAAGACTCTTCAACTTCGGGGTCGTCATCCCCATAACCGCAAGCGGGCTTGGAATGGGGCAAGACCACGCTCTCATAGCTCTTGGCGCGGGCGGACAGTCGCCCCTTGGCGGAAACGTCGGAGTAGGAGTCATGGGGGGGCGAAGCATCAACACTCCCCGGGCGAGAAGCATGTACTCTCTTTTCGGCATACCAGAGCCGGAGGAAATACAGCATCTGATTAGCGAACAGATGAGGGCGGACAATGAAGCCCCGCTTTTGAGGGAGATGAGCGGGATACTTAGGGAAATCCGAGACAAGGATTCGGGAGGCAGAACTCCGGAATACCGGGAAACCAAAACTCAGGCGCCCGCAGAGCCGGCCAAAAAATATTCGAAGCCCGCCGTAAAAACAGGCGGGAAATCCGAAGGAAATAATTCGGAATCCTGGTGAAAAATCAAATTACGTCCCTCAAATCCTGTCTTTTTCGAATCAGCTTGATTTTGCCGCCGTCAACCAGCACTTCCGCTGGCTTCGGCTTGCTGTTATAGTTCGAGCTCATACTGTAGCCGTAGGCGCCCGCAAGTCCTATCTCAATGATGTCGTTGACTTCGACTTTCGGAAGATTGCGTTCTTTCGCCAGAATGTCGCCGGACTCGCACAAGTTTCCGGCAATGTCGTAGGTGATGTCCCCGCCGGTTTTCCCGACAACCCTTACTGGATGATACGCGTCATACATTACAGGCCTAACAAGAGTGTTAAATCCCGAGTCCACGTTCACGAACTTCTTGTAGGGAGTCTCCTTAATCGAATTGACTTTAGTCAAAAGAACGCCGGATTCCGCGACAAGATACCTGCCGGGCTCAAAAAACGCGTTCGGCCTGTAAGACAGTTTACCGCCCTCGTCAGCCAGAATTTTTTTGTATTCTCCGGCGAACTCTTCAACGCCAACCACAGGACGTCCGTCGTAGCTGACGCCAAGCCCGCCCCCAAAGTCAAGGAAGTCCAATCTTACCCCCAACTCTTTATCGAGCTTTTGAGCGAAATCAATCAGCTTGCCTGCGGCATCAGCGAATCCGCTCATGTCCGTTATCTGGCTTCCAATATGGCAGTGCAGTCCGACCGGGTTTATGTTTTCCAAGTCTTTGGCGAACTTGAACGCGTTGAATGCGAGATTACGCTCAAAATGCAGTCCGAATTTCGAGCCCTTAAGCCCAGTCGAAATCTTCGGGTGCGTTTTCGCGTCAACATCCGGGTTCACGCGGAAGGCGACATTTGCGACAACACCCCTTTCTTTCGCAATCTCGTTGAGTATCTCGCACTCCATGATGTTTCCGTGCGTGATGCAGACTCCGGCCGCAAGCGCTCTGGCAAGCTCCTCCCTCGACTTGCTGTTGCTAGTGTAAACCAAATCCTTCGGTTTGAATCCGGCGTTCAATCCCGCCTCAAGCTCGCCAATCGAGACGATGTCGCCCCCAAAACCATGACTCCTGATTATACTCAAAATCTCAGGATTCGTGTTGGCCTTGAAGGCGTAGCGGATTCCAAACTCCCAGGGCAATCCCTTAAAAGCCTTCTTGAATGCATCACACTGTCTGTCGATGATTGCCTTGTCGTAAACGTAGAGCGGCGTCCCATACTTTTCAGCCGCCTTCTTGAGAACAGAATCATCCATCATCACTAAGATATGTGCGTACGGCTTTAAGTTTATTCTTCACTCTTTTTTCGCGTACTTGTTTTACCTGAAAGCTTTTCCCCGGCGTTCCTGAAAAGCCCGATTAAGGTTTGGGCTTCACGGCCCGAGACGAACGCCCGCCCGAAAACCTGTTTCATGCTCTTCTTGTTCAGCTCCCGCGTCCAATCGTCGTCAAACACCTCATCCACCATGCCGTCAACCATCTCATACAAGACTCTCTTTCGCTCTCCGTCCAACTCCCTGAACTTCCGCTTTCCAGCTCTCTTGCGGTGCTCGCTCCTGCTCAGCTCGTAAAGTATGACTGCGACAGACTGGGCGAGATTGAGCGTCGGATATTCCTGGTTTGCGGGAATCGTCACCTGCATGTCGCACTCCAACACTTCCTCATTGTAGAGTCCGTAATCTTCCCGCCCGAAAACTATGCCGATGTTCCCGTCAGAATCCAGCGCCTTCGCCAGCTCTTCCGGAAACACCGGCGAGCGCAATGCGTTCGAGTCTCCCGCTGTTATCGCGCTCGTCGAAACCTTAAAATCGCAGTATCTGTCAACATCGCGTAGATTTTCCACCACTGTCGCGTTCTCCAAAACATCGAGCGCGTGCATGCTCATGGCCCTCGCCTCACCCTCAATCCGCGGGGGGTTGACGAGAATCAAGTCATTGAAGCCAAAATTCTTCATTACTCGCGCGACGCTTCCAATATTCCCCTGATACTTGGGTTCAACCAACACGACCTTAAATCTAACCATCTTTCAAACGTTCTGGCTATGATTAAAGAACCCTTGCTTTTAATAATTTACTTGCATGACCGAAATCGGTTTTTTGACCGGGTCTGTAAAGCCCGGCGAATTCGACCTAAAACTCACCGACCGGCAGGTGGGGAAGGGCACGTTCATAAAAGTCAGGCATCCGGTATACGGGTGGGTTTTGGCGAAAATCAGCTCCCTCAAGACATACCTCGACGACTTCGAGGATGATGAGACTAAAGCCCACGCCTACACTATCGGATATCTTGAAGACGGGCAGGTTCACTCTCCAAAGACTCCGTTCAACCCGTCTGAGAAAGTTTTCCTGGCGGACCGAAAGCTAATCACCCAGGTTCTTGGCTTGGGAAGCCAGCGGGAGAACTCTATATACGTGGGTTTTCTGGAAAGCCACGACATCCCGGTCTATCTTGACGTGAAGACGACGATTGGAAAGCACGTGAGCGTTCTGGCGAAAACCGGGGCCGGCAAAAGCTATGCGGTCGCAGTCATGCTCGAAGAGCTTTTGAAAAACCGGATGCCTGTCGTAATCATAGACCCGCACGGGGAATACTCAAGCCTGTGTGTTGAAAACGACGACTACGATTCCATGATGAAATACAACGTGCAGGTGAGAAACTACGCCGACCAGGTTGTGGAATACACGACAGACTCAAACGTCAACCCGCATGCCCAGAAATTCGTCTTGAAGGCCGACTTCACGATGGAGGAGCTTCTCGACCTCATACCAATCACGCTCACAGACAAGCAGAAGAGCGTCCTCTACACCGCCCTCCAGGACATGGACGAAGGCTACACACTACGGGAGCTTATCGACAGGATTGAGGAGGAGCCAACGAAATTCAAGTGGAAGGTTTTGAACGGACTCGAAGACTTGATGAAGTCCGGAGTATTCGACGGAAGGCCGACGCCATACCACAAGCTTGTTGAGGAGGGTGTTTGCAGTATCCTGAATCTGAAGGGGACGGACCCCGCAATCCAGCAGCTCGTCGTAACCCGCCTCACAAAAGAACTATTCCACCTCAGGACTGTCGGGAAAATCCCCGAAGTATTCTACCTAGTCGAGGAATCACACAACTTCTGTCCGGAACGCGGATTCGGCGACGCGATGAGCTCTTCAATACTTCGGACCATCGCCGGGGAAGGCAGGAAGTTCGGATTCCACCTGTGCGTCGTAAGCCAGCGGCCGGCAAGAATAGACAAGAACGTCCTAAGCCAGTGCACGACGCAAATAATCCTCAAGGTCACAAACCCCAACGACCTTAAAGCCATCCGCACAAGCATTGAGGGGTTCACCGCCGGCATGGAGGAGGAGATTCAGCAGCTGAACGTCGGGCAAGCCCTCATTGTGAGCGAAGCCTTGAAGCAGCCAATCACCGTGGACATCAGGGTTCGCGAAACCAAGCACGGCGCGAAACCCAAATACGACGACACCGGCAAAGTCAGGCAGCCGGAACATGACGAGGAAGTCTTGAAGAAAATAAGGGAAAAGAAGAGGGAGAAGAGAAAGAAAGACCGCGAGCGCGAAGGCGGAAAAGCGGGCGGGAAAAGCTTCCTCCAGAAAATTGCGGGAATATTCATCAAGCCCGACGACGAAGAAAAGCCGAAGACGTTAAGGCGGAAAATCAAGGAAATCTTCATCGAACCGGAATAAAACCGCCGAAACTTGTTTTCGGAATTTTCCCTGTTTTCACAAGACCACGAATTTTTTTGAAGACAGAGTAAGCAAGAAAGAATAATTTGATTTTGAAGACATCAATCCTTGAAATCCTCCCGTCCTCTGACGCCACAATCTTGTCGTCCATCAAGCCATCGTCAATGAATTTCACCAAACCTACTTTTTCAACCTCAAGAACCGTCGCCTGCCTCACGCGTCTTCCCAAAACAACTACATCATGGGGCAGGCCGTCCGCCCCCTTCGTCCCCCCGACAATCCCGTAGTTAAAGAGTGTCGGCAGGGGGCTTGTCAAATCAACCTTGAAACCGCCCCCGGTTTTGCGGTATTTCCTGAAACTGTATCTCGGGGTCTCAACCAAAACCTTCATTTACAGGCAATAATTAAGCATACCCTACCAAAAACTAAACAACCCATGGAATTCAACCAGTTAAGCCGGGTTTTAGAGCGGATAGAGGCGGTTTCCGGACGCCTTGAGATGACGGACATAGTCGCCGACTTCATTTCAAACCTAAACTCTAAAGACCTGCCGACAGTCATACTCTTCCTGCGGGGCAGGATATTCCCGCAGTACGACAGCAGGGAGCTTGGCATAGCAGAAAAACTCATGGTCAAATCCCTATGCGATGTTTCAGGCAAGACCGAAGCCGAAATCCACAGGATTCTAAGGAAAAAAGGCGACATGGGACTGGTCGCGCAAGAAATCATCGTCTCCAAAACACAGACTACGCTCTTCAAGGAGACGCTGACGCTCGGCAAGGTCCGCGAAAATCTTGAAAAGCTCGCAACACTCGAAGGCAAGGGAAGCACCGACAAAAAACTCGGCTACATAAAAGAACTCCTATCCCGCGCAACACCCGTGGACGCCAAATACATAGTCAAACTCATACTCGGAGAACTGCGCTTGGGCGTGGGCGACGGCACCATCCGCGACGCAATCGCGAAAAACGCGGACGTTCCGAAAGAACTAGTGGAAAACGCATACAACCTGATATGCGACCTGTCTGAAGTCGCATTGATAGCGAAAGAAAAAGGACATGCCGGCCTTGAAGCCGTCTCCATGGAGTGCGGAAGGCCCGTCCGCGTCATGCTCGCTCAAAAAGCCGAGTCGATTGAAAGCGTAATTGAAAAATACGGGCAAGTACAGGCGGAAACCAAGTATGACGGGGCGAGAATCCAAGCCCACAAGAACGGGGAAAAAGTCGAACTTTTCACAAGGCGACTTGAAAATGTGACGAAACAGTTTCCGGAAGTAGTTGAGTGGTGCGGTAGGCAGATTATTGCGAAATCCTGCATAATCGAGGGCGAGATTGTTGCAGTCGAAGACAGGAAAAACAGGAGGCCCCTGCCGTTCCAGCATCTTTCAAGAAGGATAAAGCGCAAATACAGGATTTCAGAAATCAGCAGACAGATTCCAGTCGAAGTAAACATCTTCGACCTCATCTACATTGACGGCGAAATGAAGACTAAAACAATTTTTTCCGAAAGACGGAAACTTTTGGAGGACTCCATAGCGCCCACCCAAAGCTTCAGGCTGGCGGACAAGATAGTCACAGCAGATGTCGCGGAAGTGGAAAAATTCTACAAGAACGCGCTCGACCAAGGCCATGAGGGAGTCATGCTCAAAGTCTTGGACGCGCCATACAAGCCCGGCAGCCGTGTCGGCTACATGTACAAGGTCAAGCCGGTCATGGAAACACTCGACCTCGTCTTGACGGGCGCGACATGGGGGGAGGGCCGGCGCGCCAAATGGCTTGGAAGCTACCTGCTTTCCACCCACGACTCCGAAACCGGGGAATTCCTGGAGATCGGGAGGATGGCGACCGGCTTCACGGACGCGCAGCTTGAAGAGATGACGGAAAAGACGAAAGACCTGATAACACTAACGGACGGGAAGGAAGTCCGATTGAAACCCCAGATTGTGGTTGAAGTCGCATACGAGGAAATCCAAAAGAGTCCGACATACACTTCAGGATACGCCCTACGGTTTCCCCGCCTTGTGAGAATCCGCGATGACAAGAGCATTGAGGACGCCGACAGCCTCTCCCGCGTCGAAGAAATAATGAAAAAACATTAGGAAACCACCCGCCAGCCGTCCGCACTAAAAAAAATCTTTTTTTTAACCTTGTTCTTCATAGTTGAAAGTATGCCCCAACAATTGTTTCCGGGAGTCTACAGTTTCGGCAGAAACATCGCCACGAAAAATTCGACTCCGGGCTACCGGGTGTACGGCGAAAAGCTGGAAAAGCAGAAAGACGGGGAATACCGGTTTTGGGACCCGTTCCGAAGCAAGATTGGCGCCGCCATACTGAAAGGACTAAAAAACTTTCCGGTAAAACCAGACTCAAACGTCCTTTATCTTGGAGCCTCCACAGGAACAACATCCTCGCACATCGCCGACATCACGAAAGGCCAGGTCTATTGCGTAGAATTCGGAAAGCGCGTCGCCCGCGACCTCATGCACGTGTGCGAGAAGAAGACGAACATGATCCCGATAGTGGCCGACGCAAGGCATCCTTGGGAGTACGCGCAGCTTATCGGGCCCGTCGACGTCCTTATACAGGATGTCGCGCAACCCCGCCAAGCCGACATAGTGTTGGTCAACAGCCACCATTTCCCATTCACCGACGTCCTCCTTTCAATCAAAAGCAGAAGCATAGACTCTTCAAGAAACCCGAAGAAAGTCATCAGGGGAGAAGTCGCAAAGCTTAAGGGTGAGTTTAACGTCGTCCAAGAGCTCGAGCTCGAGCCTTTCGAGAAAGACCACGTACTAGTCCACTTGAAACGGAAGTAGTCCGGATTATGCCCTAACCACATATTGCCGTAAAATTAAAAATGAGTGTTGAAGCCGAAGTCAAGGCCTACTGGATGGGTTCTGAAAAACAGCTGAAGGATTTGGGCGCAACCTATATTTCAACAGTCACTCAGTCTGACACATACTACAGGCACCCCTGCCGGGACTTCAAAAAGACGGATGAAGCATTCCGGATCCGCGACCAGGACGGCCATCTTTTCATAACCTACAAGGGGCCGAAGCTCGACGAGGAGACGAAATCACGGATTGAATACGAGCATCCTGTCACAAAAGAATTTGAGAAAATAATCCTGGCGCTTGGATTCGAAAAGGCGGGGACGGTGGCAAAGCAAAGAAAGACGTACCTTTTTCAAGACATTAAAATATGCATAGACTCGGTTGAATGTCTTGGAGGGTTCATAGAACTCGAGTCAAATACACTCGACGACCGGGAGAAAATGTTTAGGATACTTGAAAAACTCGGCATCTCCAAAAAAGACACGATTCGCGAAAGCTACCTTGAACTTCTTGAAGGCAAGAAGAACGCGGAATCCGGAAAATAATGGTCTGCCGGATCTAAAAACTGCTGAATCCGCCGGAATAGTCTTCGCTTTTCCACCCGAAAATCATTGCCGTCAAATCCTTTATAGCGCCAACACAGATTATGGCGATTATCGCAAATAAAAATCCGACTATAATCTGAATCCAAACCGGCAGAAGATTGAAAAACCTCATGGTGTCTACAATGCTCTTTATCATCTCCATTCCAGTCCGGCTGTCTGGAAGCATGAGGTAAAGCGCCGCAATCAAAAGCCCGGCAAAACAAATCCCGAAAAGAAGCCCGAGCATCCGGTCAACAAAATCCTTCTCTCCCATACAAGCTTATTTAACCTATTCATTAAAAAACTATATGATGGACCTGCCGAAGATACTTTCAGACTCCCTCGCAATGTTTAGGGAAAATCCGAAAATAGTCCTGCCCCGCCTCATCACGACAATGCTTTACGCCGTCATAATGCTATACCTGGTGCAGGCTTCGCTAATACTTAAGGAAACAGAAATAACCCCGATTCAGGCAAGGGATTTTTTCGTGAAAATGGCTTTCATCCTCGCCTCAACAATAATCCTCTACATACTAGACGTCTACACTTACGCGATGTACCCCCAGCTTGCCAAAGACTATAAAAAAGGGCTTCAGGTAAGCCTCGTGAAGGCGCTTAAAAAGGTTTTGGCGAAAACCAAAACCCTCATAGGATTCTCAATAATACTATTCTCCATACTCGGCATTTCAACCATAATCTTCACGTCCCTCATAACATTGGCCTACACGCTCGCAAGCACGTTCATACTCTCGCTAATAATACTCGTGTCACTTATCGCACTGCTCGCCGCCGCAATACTCCTGTTCTTCATAATACCGGTGGCCGTCATAGACGACGCCGGACTGAAGACGGCGGCATCCAAAGGCTTCAGGCTAAGCATGGAAAACAAGAAGCCTCTCCTAAAACTAAACCTGTTCTTCCTTCTCCTTTTGCTTGCAACCTCGACAATACTCTATCTCACAGAATTCGAGGGCGCGCTTGCCGCAATCACAATCATAGTCTTCGCCGCCTCAAGACTCCTGCAGGCGGTCGTCTACACCTACATCTGCATCGCAAACCCCATAGCCTACCTCAGCCTTGAAAAATAACGCTATTAAACAACGGCTTCAAAATTGTTTTACAAGCCTAAAATGAAAATACTCGGCTACAAAGACGACCTGTCCAAAGTGATAGGGCGGAAGTCCATAGGCTATGCGGACGCAATCAAGACAGTTTCAGACATCATAGCGAAAGTCAAATCAGACGGCGACAAAGCCCTCCTGCAGTACGCTAAAGACTTTGACAAGTCTAATATAACCGCAATCAAAGTCAGTCAACAAGAAATCGATGAAGCATACGCGCAAGTCGGGCAAGACTTCATCAACGCACTAACCCAATCCAAGAAAAACTTGGAGAAAGTCCACAAAAAACAGTTGGAAGGCATCGCGAAAAAATGGAGTGTAAAAGTCGAGCCGGGAATCGAGGTCGGCGAAAGATTCACCCCAATTGAAAGCGTAGGGTGCTATGTTCCGGGAGGGCTGGCACCCTACCCCTCAACTGTCCTCATGACCTGCATACCCGCAAAGATTGCTGGAGTAAAACGGATTGTAGTCTCATCACCCCCGAAAATACCGCCACAAGTTCTTGCAGCCTGCAAAATCTGCCAAGTCGACGAAGTATACCAGGTGGGCGGAGCGCAGGCGGTCGCCGCGCTCGCATACGGGACGGAAACAGTAAGGCCGGTCAACAAAGTGGTCGGGCCAGGCAACAAGTTTGTGACAGCAGCCAAAATGCAGTGCTACGGAAGAATCGACATTGACATGCCGGCAGGCCCCAGCGAAATACTAGTAATCGCAGACGAGTCGGCGAACCCCGACTTCATAGCGTGGGACGTTCTCGCGCAAGCCGAACACGACCCGAACGCCCAGTGCGTGCTTACAACAACCTCAAAAGATTTGGCGGAAAAAGTCTTCGCAATAGTTGAGGCGCGCTCTCAAGAGCTTTTGAGAAAAGACATCGTCAAAAAAAGCATGGAAAACATTCACGCCATAATCGTGAAAAATCTCGATGAAGCGGTTGAATTCGCAAACGACTACGCGCCAGAACACTTGGAGGTAATGGCGAAAAACCCTGAAAAAATCGCGGGCAAAATCAAAAACGCGGGCGCAATATTCATCGGAGAATACGCGCCGGTCGCAGCCGGAGACTACGCGTCGGGAGGAAACCATGTCCTGCCGACAAGCGGGGCCGCCAAATACGCGAGCCAACTGAACGTCCGCGATTTTCTGAAATCAACGAGCACCCAAAAAATCGAGCGTAAAGGACTCGAAAAAATCGCGAAAACAATCAAGACCATCTCCAGACTCGAAGGATTGGAAGCCCACGGGAAAAGCGTGGAAGAACGATTGAAATAAAAAAACCTCATTTTTCTGCAAGCGGGCTTAATAGGTTATTATGGCGGGCGGAGCGTCTCCAACTGAAAAAGAAAGAGTCCAAAAACGGCGGGAACAAGACAATAGACACAACAAACTGGATGTCGACCCGTTCGAACTGCATTCCAAGAGGAAAAGAATAGCGGGCGGCGAGTCAAGATACCGGAAAAAAATCCTGGCTGAAGACGAAGAACAAATACAAGAATTCCCCTTGATACGCGAAAAACTCCTTAAAGCGCTTGGAAAAATCAGGACATCCGGAAAAATAAATAGGACAGAATGGTATGCTGAATACGCGCCATATCTCCAGAATGGTGAAGACGCCGGGTGGCTGCATCAGGGAACGCGGGAAAAACTAGAACTTCAGAACAAGGGATTGCTCGACATAAGAGAAATGAGCATAGACGATTACAATTCACGGTATCTGCCCCTTATGAAAAAGGCTGAGGAGGAGGGATTGGTGCGCAAGGGAACAGCACAAAAAATCACAGACCACTACCTCCTGGACGATGAAGCGGTGCCTCAAGACGTAAGAGAGATACCTTTCAAACTCGTCCAATCCAGAGAACGATTGTTCCGTCCCATACCCGGCCTTGCGGGCAATTCCATTCTAGATCCACGAACACATGAACTGCAACTCTTCTACTTCGGTATGATAATCGACCCCTTCATAAGATATCTTCAGAAAGCCAGCGATCCGGACTCAAAGGTCAAGACATTCAAAGACATCCTTGCAAGACAAGGACGAGAAAACATAGCATCTTTCCTCTGCCTAATCGCACGGCAAACGCCAATAATGCCGAGAAGATCAGGGACTCCACCCCAAAACAAGGCTCTAGAAGCGATAATAGAGGCTAACCCCAAAGACGACACCCGGCTAATAATGAAATTAATCATGGAGCCGGAGATTTTTCAGGGGGGAAAAGAAGAAATCATCAAACAGATTTCGGGAAAACCAGAATTTGATATGAGAGAACAAAAAATAATAAGAGAATACCTGGAAAGAAAAGAAGACGACGAGCAGCAAACAAAATAATCAAAAACCAGTCTTTGCCAAAAGCTTTTTCGGATTCTCGACAACAACCTGAAGCGCCTGCTCTTTCGAAAGCCCCGCATCCCGCGCGACCTTCAAAGCCTCCTCCTGCGTGATGATGTCCTCTGGCGCGTGCGCGTCCGTGTCGACAACCATCAGTGCGCCAGCCTCCATACAAGCCTTCGCAACATCCTTGTTGCCATTCTTATGCCCGCGCCGTGAAGTCAGCTCGATAAAAACGTTATTTTTCCTCGCAAGAGCCGCCTCCTCCCTTGAAAGCTTTCCAGGATGCGCGAGAATATCAATACCCGCCTTAATGAACTCAAGGTTTGTTCCCTCCTCGACAGGCTCAACCGGCGACTCTCCGTGTCCGACAACAAGTTGGGCTCCAAGATTCCTTGCCAAGCCGACAATCTTTGCAATCTTGTCTTTCGGGATGTGGGTCAACTCGACTCCGCGAATAATCTTGATGTCCCAGCTTATCTCGTCAACCATCTTCTTCTGAGAATCCAGCACGAACTCAATGTTGGCGAAATCCACATGATCTGTCAAAGCCACAACCTCGCATCCCGCGGCAAAACACCGTCTAACAAGTTCGGCAACCCCCAACTCTCCGTCGCTGAAGAACGTGTGGGTGTGGAATTCACACCTCCCTCCCAAATCAACCATTTTCCTCTAAAATCGCATAAAACAACTTATATATTGTTCAGACATTATATTATATATCCTTTTTAATCGGTGTACTGCATGAAGGCCCAGGAAAACCTATTAACAGCCATTCTGATAGTAATAGGAACACTCCTATTGCTCTACCCCCTACTACATCCAATTCTCACTTCCCCGACAGGAATGGTTGTCGCCGGAAACATCGTCACGACAATACCCTTGGGCAAAAACTATACCGCCGACTCAACCATAACCATACACGACGAGGCTCCATACCTAATCAGGGTTTCGGGAAGAGTATACGGCGACTTCGCGAAAATAATTCTTGTGGACGGAAACCAGACGCGCACGATACTCGACGAAAAATGCATTATCGAAGACAAGACTGCTAGAGAAGACGTGTCAGACGAGATAAAACAACTTCTAGTCTCGAAAAAAACAGAAGACGAAAAGGAATTGAACATAAAACTAGAATACCAGTCTGGAAGCAGGTGGGACTCCGACGACGACGGATACGCGAGCAAGAAAGACGCCATCGACTTCACAGTCGAAAAAACAGCATTCACGCAGCAAATCAACCCCGACAAACTATGCACTGTCTGGGAGCTCTACAGCCTGGAAAACGGCGGCTCCACAACAGAATGCTACGGCGGAACCGACTGCTGCAGGCTATACAACCTCGTTCCGGCAGAAGGAAGCGCATGGAACGATACATACTACGTCAACTACGGGTTTGCCAAAGGCAGCAGTAAAAACATACTAAGCGCCCAAATCGCATACGCCGACGTAAAACTAGAACTTGAAGACCTAGCCTACACCATCTACAGAAGCCCATGGGACAGCCTACACGCATTCTTCTATGAACCGCAATACTATTTCACCAAACAATGCACTGAAACCAAGACTATAACGCAAAAACAAAACCAGACTCTCAAAGTCGAAGTCGGGAAAGAGACGACACTCTACATCGACGAGATAGAGTACGCTGCTATAAAGACAAGCGAATTCGGCAGCACTCTCGGAGAAAGAAACATCACGGTAAAATTCACGGACAAAAACGGGAAGGTCATCGGAACCTACGAAATCCAAAAGGAAGACGACTACTATACTCTTACTTTCGACGCCAAAGTAAACCAGCCTCAAGGATACGCGACATACACATTCGAAGATATTGAGGAAATACCGGGCGTGATAGAAGCAAAACTCGACAACCTGGACGACAGTTTCTTCAAGACGCCCGTATTAACGCTGAAACAGGAGGTCGGCTTCAAGACCGCCACAATAAAGCTTCCGGTAACCGGAGAGCCCAACACCATATTATCCTGCGAAGACTTCGACTTCGAGGAATTCACGTGCCTCAACTGGAGGCCCGAGAAAATAAAATACGTCATCAAAGACGGGTTCGCACACTTCACTGTTGAAGACAGCAAGGTTTATGCGCTCGGAGCGAGCGTCCTTCCCAAACAGCCGACAACAATACTCGCCTCGATAGTTTTCATAGGAAACCCGCAGGTCGGAATAGCGCAAGACACGCCAAAGACAATAAACCTCGCCGACTACTTCTACACTAAAGACGCGGTCCGCTACACTATAGATTCCGGGAAAAACCTGCAGGCAGAGCGGATGGGCAATCTTCTGACGATAACTCCGGCGCAAGGATTCAGGGGCAGGGAGCAGGTTACGGTAACGGCGGTCAGCGGAGACACGATACTTGAAAAAACATTCACAATAACGGTAGGCTCAAGCAAACCACCCACTCTTGTGAAAAACCTCCCCAACCAGGCGTGGACCAGCAAAACCTTCACAGCCAAAAACATCGACGAGGCGACTAAAACAATAAACCTTAACGAATACTTCAAAGACCCGGACGGCGACGAACTGACATACACAATCATAGGCCAGCCCACAGGATTCCTTGTAGAAATAGAGGGCGGCACAGCCTCAATCACCCTCACACAAGACTATTCTGAAATGAAGACAATCCAATTCCTCGCATCAGACGGCGTAAACGAGGCTGAAAGCAACAGGATAACGCTCGCAGTCTGGGAAGACACGAGGCTTAACAACATAAACATCGCGGGCCTCAAAAAACTCTACTAATAAAACCGTCGCGTTCTTTAAACACTCCCGCGTATTTTAAACCAAATAAAAAATGGAGCTCATATTCCTGGGAACCGCGGGATGCATTCCAACAGAAGAGAGAAACCTATCAGCCCTCGTGATAGAATTCCTCAACGAACCATTCCTCTTCGACTGCGGTGAGGGAACCCAACGCCAGATGCGAAAGTGCGGGGTAAACTTCATGCGGATAGACCACATATTCATAACACACCTTCATGCAGACCACTTCCTCGGACTCGGAGGAATGATACAGAGCATGGATTTCATGGAGCGAAACCGCGACCTAAACATCTACGGGCCGGCGGGAATGCAAGACGCGATGGACAAACTCCTCGGCGCCGGCACATTCAACCTCGAAGCATTCGACATCAACGTCCACGAAGTAGGGGAAGGAGTCGTACTCGACACCCAAAGATATTCCGTCCACGCGATGAAAGTCCTGCACACGAAAAACAGCCTCGCATACTCATTCCAGGAGGCAAGCCACAGGCAATTCCAAAAACAAACAGCACTCGACCTTGGAGTCCCGGAAGGAAGATTATTCAGCAAGCTCCAGGATGGACAGCCGGTTGAAATAAACGGCAAGACAATCACGCCCGACATGGTGTTGGGCGAGCCGATGCCGGGAAGGAAAATCGTGTATTCCGGCGACACGAAATACATGCCAGAGATGGCGGATTTCTCGAAAAACGCGGACATCCTCGTACATGAAGCCACCTACAGCATCGAGGAAGCCGAAAAACTCGCCGAATCATTCCACACGACTACACTCCAGGCGGCGGAAGTCGCCAAGACAGCCGGCGTAAAAAAACTCTACTTAACCCACCTGTCACAAAGATACACCGAGCCTGAAAAACTCGCGGAAGAAGCCCGCACAATCTTTCCGGAAAGCTATGTCGCAGAAGACTTCATGCGCGTCAAAATAGAAAAACACTGGTAGCACGGAAATCCGTGCACAATTGTGCGTTTCGGGCTTCGCCCTCAAGCGCACTTAAGAATACTGTGATATTATATGTGGACTGGTAAACTTGAACAAATGTTAAAACAGATACTTTATAGTTAATTCCATTATCTTGATATGTCAATTCTGGAGATATTAATGAAAATTCAAACTACACTCCTAGATTTGACTAATCCAATTCTCATTCCATTTCAAGATAATCCTATCTTCCTTGTTTTAGGATATGTAATTGCAACTGTAATTTTTTTCTCAATTCTTGTTTATTTCAGGAATATATTAAAATCGACACCATTTTTTAGAGCATTACTAATCATATCTGTAGTCTGGGTATCTTTTGAATTCTTTGAACAATTTTTTATTGATTTCTATTATCC
>OMKS01001974.1_pt1 | contig 17605 bp, 14 predicted proteins | sample 1674721 | NCBI WGS metagenome assembly OMKS01 (sample SAMN06264996, study PRJEB25208) | sediment metagenome | isolation source: hot spring sediment | place: USA: California | collected 2014-09-02
GCGTTATTGTTGGGGGCGTCGTAATATACTTCTATGCCAGTCTTTACGGCTCGTTAATGAAGAACTTCTGATTTTAAACTCTTTGTTTTGTACCTCTACGCGTTTCGCGAAAAGGTTTGGTGTAGGTGGTACATTAACCATCGTCATTCCCGCGAAAGCGGGAATCCAGTGATATAGTGCATGAACCTGCGAAAGTTCATAGATTCCCGCTTTCGCGGGAATGACGGGAAACGTCAAGTCAGTGTGTATTGCTTGGGTTGCGGGCAACGCCCGCGTTAGGGACTTTGAGTTAACGTCAAGTCAGTGTGTATTGCTTGGGTTGCGGGCAACGCCCGCGTTAGGGACTTTGAGTTAAAGACTTACGGAGTGAACGCATAAATGAGCGAAGAAGAACACTTGATACGTATTATGAATGATGATGCGCCGGAAGAAGAGCCCAGGGACCGGACGAAATGGATGTGGTTGGGCGTATTGGCGCTTTTTGTCGGAATGGTGGCCTTCTTTTGGGTGGATAGAAATCCCCGGCCCGTCGCCACAAGCGTGCGCGCCAAACACATACTCATCTCGTTTGATCCTGCAGACCCGGTTGACCGGGGCAGAGCGTATGAGCGGATTTCCGAGTTACGGGAACGCATCCTTGCGGGTGAAAGCTTTGACCGGCTGGCGCGCGCCAATTCCGACTGCTCCGTTTCCGCGCGCCGCGGCGGCGATCTCGGTTGGGCGCCGCGCGACAGTTATGCCGCGCCGTTTGAAGAGTTTTGCTGGGGCGCCCAAGTCGGCGAGTTAAGCGACATAATTCAAACGCAATTCGGATTCCATTTGGTTATTGTTGAGGACAGGCATATTGCCGAAGCGGACTTGTATGAGATAGAGTTGGAGCAGCGCGCTTTTGAAGAGTTGCGGCGGCAGAATCAAAATAGTGAGGGCGAAATCTGAGATTGGCGCAACGGGGTGGCGATGGCGCAGCGTCACAGGGGCGGGTTTTGCGCAAAAAGCAAATAGTGAGGCGAATGGTTGCCATACGGCGCGTCATGGGCGCTATGTTTGCCTGATCCGCGCAAAAGGTTTGGCTCAGGCATTGTTTTTATGTTGTAAACACCTTTTTGGAGAGCGTTTCATTGAAGACGATTTTCGAGCGCATATCAGACGTGGTTTGTACATGTTTTCCGGACATCAAAGCGGAGGATTTTGTTGTTGGCGCGCCCCCGTCACTGGATTTGGGTGATGTGGCTGTTCCGTTGTTTTCCATTGCAAAACGGCTGCGGCGCCCTCCGGTTGTTATCGCCGGCGAACTGTCGGCGTCCGCGCCGATTGGCGGTTTTATTGAATCCGCCGCCGCCGCCGGCCCGTATGTAAACTTCAAGTTGAACCGCAATGTCGTCGGCGCGGAAATTATCGGGGAAATTATCAGGTCGGGCGGTTGCTGGGGAAGCAATAATACCGGCGCGGGCAAAAAGGTTTTAATCGAGCACACCAGCATCAATCCCAACGCAAGCCCGCATGTGGGGCGTGGGAGATGCGCCATGATAGGCGACAGTATCACCAGGTTGTTGCGTTTTGAGGGGTATGACGTGGAAGTTCATTATTATGTGAACGACATGGGACGGCAAATCGGGCTGCTTGTGCTGCTTGCCGATGAGTTGCGTCAACTTACTTTTGCGCAGATACTTGACGCGTATGTCGAGGCGAACAAGCGGGCGGAGGAGGAACCGGAATTTGCTCGACGCGGTTATGAGTTGCTGGCAAAAATAGAAGAGGGCGATGAGGAAACACAACGGAAGTTTCATGCCGTCACCGCTCTTTGCTTAAAAGGGCAGTTGGCCGTTCTGGAACGTCTTGGCGTTTCTTATGATGTTTTTGATCGGGAATCGCGTTATGTAACCGATTCCCGCCTCGATATTGTTGAAAGGGCGTTGACCGAGAAAGGCGCGCTTTTTACGGATGAAGACGGCAGACGTGTGGTTGACCTGTCAAAACTCGGTTATGAGCCCGAGGAGGGGCGTTATTTCGTGTTGCGGCGCGCCAACGGTTCATCCATGTATGGCTGCCGGGACCTGGTCTATTCCATTGACAAACATGAGCGCGGCGCGTCGTTGAATCTGATGGTGTTGGGGGAGGATCACAAACTCTATGCGCAGCAGTTGGCGCTCATGCTTGAGGCGGCGGGTATCCCCGCGCCGGAAGTGGTCTACTATGCGTATATCCTTCTAAAGGATGGGAAAATGTCCACCCGCCAGGGGAAGGTGGTTTTACTGTCGGATTTTCTTGATCAGGCCGCAGCGCTCGCGCTCGAACGGGTACGGGAACAATTCCCCGATATTGCGTCTGAAGAGCAACATGCGATAGCGGAACAGGTGGCCGTTTCAGCCATACGATTCGCCGTGCTTCGTGTGCGGCCCAATAAAAACGTTACATTCGACATGGACGCCGCCTTGTCGTTTCAAGGTGATACGGGCCCCTATATCCAGTATAGCTGCGCCCGCATTCGTTCGATCCTTCGCAAACATAAAGAGCCGATTCCCCAGGCGCCTGATTCATCATTCAAAGTCGAAACGGATGCTGAATGGATGTTGTTGATGAAACTTGCCGCGTTCCCGCAGGTGGTGGCCGACGCAACAGCGCAACGTGTGTGCGCAGGCATAGCGAATTACGCGCTTGAACTCGCTCATGCGTTTACCGCTTTTTATCATGAATGTCCCGTGCTGACCGCCGATGATGAAAGCGTCAGGCGCGCGCGCATTTTTCTGTGCAGGGCAACGCTGCAAACCCTCGGTAACGCGCTGCACATACTGGGAATCGAAACTCCCGAAAGAATGTGACGGGCGGCGGGGACGCTTCACCGTGCCAAGCCATGCGTGTTATGCCCGGCGGTTCTTGGCGAAGATTTCCAGCGCGTTGCCGCGCATTATGCGTTCCACCAGCGACGGCGCGTCTCCTTCCGCAAGCCAGCCTTCTTGAATCAGTTCCACAATGGCCTGAGTGACGCCCCGTCGCGCAATAGCGGCGTGTCCGACAGACATCTCAACCGGGATGTAGTCTCCGCCGAAGGCGAACAGCTTGCAGGCGGGCGCCGCCATGATGAACTCCTTCAGGAAACGCACCGACGCCGCGGGATTGATAATCCACGCCCAGCACATGTCCACGCAGGCGTTGCGGTACTGTTTGGCGATTGCGATGGCCTCGTCTTGATAAGGATAGGCAATGTGAAACAGGGAGAACATGGTGTCCGGATGTTCCTTGAGAATGGGGCATAAATCGGACAAATTATCACGAACGCGCGCTAGCGGCATGCCGCCGTGTCCCGCGTAATAGCCGGTGTGCAATTTGACGACCAGCCCGTACTCGGCGGCTTTTTTCATGCAGTAATGGAACATGAACCCCTGTATTATTTCGAGTTCCTCAGATGAGAGGGAGGCTTTTCGGGCGTAACGCTTGAACAAGGGCGCGGCGTCTTTCGCGTCGGCATTTAAAAAATTCAGGGAGCGCCAGTAGGCGCACTGGCTTTTAATGGCGACCGCCTTGCTGCCGTATTGATCAAAACAGGCGTCAATCGCCGCCATTGCTTCCGGCAGGGTTGTTACCTTGCTGCCGAGCGTTTTCTCGAGTATTTTCAGGTCAGGTGGCGCGCACAGCGGGTTGATTGACAAGTCCACCCCGAGCAAATCAGCGGGCTCCATTTCGGCGAACAACGGCTTTTGAAGATAATTTACATGGGCGTATTCAATATTGGCGATGTCGCGCAGGAGGCGCGTATAAAAGCCCGGAGCGGCGTGTTCTTGAAGTCGTTGCGAAATACGTTCGTAATTATCAGCGCGCAAGTCCTCTTCGTCAAATAGGGCGCGCAGGGTTTCCCGTATGCACAACTGATAACCCGTGTGGCGGCAGCGTTCATAGTAGGGCGCCGCCAATTCCCATTTTTTCGACAGGGGCACATTCCATGCCTGCGTCTGTTTGTAGTCTTCGGCGGGCATGCCCGCCACTTGCAGATCGCTGTCGGTGTAATGGCAGAGCAGCATTCCGAAGTCCGGCGCCGCAAGATGGCGCACCTCTTCGCGGGCGCCGCGCACACGCAGTGACTCGTCAACAAAATGTTCATGGGTGTCCACAAACGGCGTCTTTCCGACCAGCTCCGCCGTTGTTTCGTAAAGGGATGTTCCGCCCGCAAATGAAGGTGTTGCCGGTTCCGAAGCGTCGGCCTTTGCGCCGGGTACGATAAACTGCGTGCCAGCAATGGCGCTCGACGCGCCCAGAAAAGTTCTTCGGGTCAATGGGTCTTTCACTGAATGGGTCTCCTGTACGGTTGATGCGTTCCCTGCAATGATTGTAGTACGAATAAATACGGGAATCAATTTGTTTTGGCCGCGTTGCGTGAACAATAGTGAAACCCCGTGTGGGACATTGTGGTCTGACCCATATATAATGTAGTTGCACAGTTTTCCGCGGCAGGATGGAGCATCAGATATTAAGCAACCACGATAACGTAAAGGAACCGACCATGTATACGAGATACACACTGCTGAAACTTTCCCTTTTTGTATTTTTATTTGCGGCGATGTCAATATGCCCGGCGCTTGTTGCCCGTGAAATCGAGATCATCGAGTCGCCTGAGGTAACTCTTGTGGACGAGGAGGGCGCCGGCAAACTCTACCGCGTTGGCGAACATCCGGTGTTGGTGATGGAGGGAACCCCGGAAGAAATGGGCTATCAGCATGGCCGGTTGCTCGCCGCTCATATCCATAATGTGTTGACGCAGGGATACACGCCGAAGGCGCTTTGGGATCGGGGCTATTCGAGAGAATATGTTATGGCCCAGTCGGAGCGCATGGACAAATTTTTTCCTGAAGCAATACGGGAAGAATTGCGGGGACTTGTCCGGGGGTTGCACGCCGCCGGCTACACGGACCTTGCCTATGAAGATGTGCGTATTGGAATTACGCAGGCGGAAATTTTGCATTTTCCGCCGGACGGCCCGCCCGCGTGTTCTAATTTCGCCTGTTGGGGCAAGTGGACAACTGATGGACGGCTGCTGCATGGGCGCAATCTTGACTGGAATATCAAGGGGGACTTGCAGGACGACCACGCCATTCTTATTTGGCGTCCCAAGGGCGGCATTCCCTTTATGATGGTGGGCTGGGCCGGCGGACTCGGCAGCGTCAGCGGTATGAGCAGCGAAGGAATCACCATAGGGGAAATGACGCTTCCATCGCCGGACGCCACTTTTGACGGGTTGCCCTTGTTTTTGCAAATGCGGCTGGTTCTGGAGAAATCCAGAAATCTGGATGAGGCAGTAACGCTTTTTCAAAATTATAACCGTACAACGGGCTGGAATTTCATTATTGGCGATGGAGAAGCAAAAGATGGGCGCGCCTTGGAGACGGACGCGAAATACTGCAACGTTTACAAGCCCATGGACGCCAAAGAATCGGAGGAGACCGGGCACTGGGGCATGGAAGACGCCGTGCGCAGGACGAACCATCCCGTCGGCCTCGACCAATTGATGCGGCTCGCGCTGGCTTTTGGTTCCAAATTTGGGATTAATGTTGAAACTGAGGATGACCTTAAAGCGTTGCTTCCGGTGCTGCAAACTCAGGATAGTTGGCTGCGTTACGAGTGGTTGAGCAAGGAAATCGAGCGTCATCCCGGCGCCATGGATGTGCGCGAAGCCATTCAAATCCTGGCCACCGGGCCTGTTTACTGCCAGGCGACGCTCCATTCTTTTGTGGCGGACCCCGCTAATAAGGCCATTTACGTCGCAAACGCAGGCAACAACCCGCCTGTTACCGCCACGGATAGGCCTTTTACGCGCATAGACTTGAGCGAGTGGTTCAAATAGCAGGCAAACAAGGAATCACAAAGGCTCTAACGTGGCATTGCCCACAACCCAGATTTGACTATTCTCTTTTTCTTGAACGCGGTTTCTGGCTGATAAGGTATTACGCTTTGTCCGGGACTTCGCCCGGAAGAAGCGGTGCCTGCGGCGCAGTTGTCACAAACAAAACACAACGGATTCAACTTCTTATGCTAGCCCGGTGAAATATTTGGGCTGGACAGTTACGTTGAAATTAAGGTTTTAGGGTGACATGCTCAAAAGCGAGGTCGTAAACAACCTTGTTTGAAATTGGCGGGATACGGGAACGATGACGTATCACACCCATGCCAAGAACACCAGCGCCGCATGAAGGTAGAATACCGCCTGCATCCAGGCAGGCACGCAAAAGGCGATAATCATGGTCCAAGCCAGGGCGGGGTGGGAACGCGTCAGCATGAGATAGGACGCCCTGCATCCGGCAAACAATCCGTATAGCGCGGGCAGCATGAGCCATGTTACTGAAAACAACCACAGCCGATCTTCCGCGAGTGTGGGATTGTGCCCGTATACCAGCTGCGGCGTAAGATACATCAAACCTGCGGGTATCGCCTGGGACAACAGCGCGGTCGGCGCGAGCAGCAGATGGGCATGACTTTTTATCACGGCATGTCCTCCATGCGCAACGTGGCGTCGCCGAAAAGGGAGGCGACACTTTCGTACATGGCGCGGGCGGCGTCAAACCGGCCCAGCGTGTAAAACTCCAGTTGCGAAAATTTCCGTTCCATGCGCCGGTTGCCGAGTTCAAGGGTTTCCGAAAGTGTTGTTCCACCGCGCGTCCAGTGGCGTAACAGAAAGAAATAGAAGAAAGGGGAGAGGCTCTTGCCGGGATGGCCGATATAGGCGTTCGCGCCCAGCGCCAGCCAGTCTTGCCCCTGTTTTTTGTTGTAGCAGCCGGTGTTATATACAAAGCGAATGCGTTGGCGCAGCAGTTCAGGAATCGTTTCCACCCAATTGACGTATTTATTGGTGTGCGCGAGAAGATAAAGGTCCACGCTTGGATATGCGGCAAGCGCATGTTCCAAGGAGGCGATGAATTCGTCTTTGTGATGGTCCTCGGACTGTTGGGTGAAATACCAGTACTCGGCGTAGCGTTGTTGCAGATACGGTTGCGTAAAAAGCCGCGTACTCCATTGAAGAAAGGGAGTGACATTGTCGCGGATTGCCAGCGCCGCCCGGTGTTCCCTGCCTTGAGGGCTTCCGGAAAACGGAAAGATATTGTCGCCCAACATGACGAGCAGCAACAGATACAGGAAAAGCGGTGTTGCAAGGGATATCGCCAGCGCGCGCCGCGGGCTCATGCGGATTGATGCGCCTTCCCCTTTCTGTTCCAGATGTTCTGCGTCTGCCATAAAACGATTCCTGCAGGCTTGTCAATATAACCCTGCGCAAAATGGTACGCTAAACACGGGGCAAAAAGAAAGAAGATTATCTGGCGGGACAAGCCGGAACATACAGGACGCGCAGTACGGTAATTGGTACATGTTATCCGCGCTTCATCTGTTGAATTAACATGGCAACCCTGCGACCTGCATGCCTGACAGTGTGCAAAGGAAATCGAAACGGCTCAGCGGGGATTTGCGTGACCCGTTGCAAACCCTTGAATATCGCTGCGAGCAATATTGTGGTGTAGGCTTCCAGCCGGCATAATCCCGAAGTTGTGGGCAATAGCCGGGTTACATGTCAATATTCATATCAATAAGATGCGCCTGAAGCTGCCGCAACGCCAGAGGATGCAGCGATTTGGGTGTATCATCATACGCCATATCGAGTATTTCCTCGAGCGTAGACGCCCCCCGGCCAATGGCATCGCGAATACGCGCCTCACGCATGCGCCGGTGGGCAATGGTCTTCCGAAACAGGTCGGGACCCGCGTCAAACATCAGCGGCGCGCCGTGGGCGGGCACGGTAAGTTTTGGTTTCAATGCGCTGAGCCGGTCAAGGCTGTCAAGATATGCGCCCATATCGCCGCCGGTTTCCGGATCAATCATAATGGTGCCGGGATTCGACACCATGTCGCCGCATATCAACGTATCCGTGGCTTCCTCATAAAATGCGAAGTGGCCGGGATGATGTCCCGGCGTGTGAATGCAGCGAATATGCCACGGCGGCGCGCCAGACAACGCTATGCCCATACCGTCTTCAAGAGCGATGTCCTTTTCCTGACAGCATTGGTGCGCGTAAACGGGCGCGTCGTGGCGGCGCGCCAGACGATGCACCGACGCGCTGTGATCCGGATGATCGTGCGTGAGCAATATGGCGCACAACTTGCCCCCGGCCATCTCCAGTATTTCGTCCAGGTGCGACTCGAACCGCGTCCATGCGGCGGCGTCGTCAATTCCCGGGTCTATAATGGCCAGTTCCGATTCGCCGACAAGCATACAGTTTGTGTGGCTTGCGGGCGGCAGTGTGCGCGACGGCACCGGCACAATGTGAATGCCGTGGGCGGGTTCGATATAGTCGTGAATAATGTCCGAAAAGCCCGGCGTATGCTGCAACCGTTCAATGGCCTTGTCCAACGGCAGCACGGCGAGGCGGCGCAATACGAATACAACGGGAGTGGACATTTGAATAACGCCGTTTGCCCGAAGGTCCAACGCCTCACAGGTGTTGAACCAACCGGTTTCGGTTATTTCGCCCTCATGCCCGATGGGGGAGGCGGGAAACGGTTCCCCGGCACAATAAAGGAAGTATTGTGTGTCAAAACGCATGGGGGCGAATGTTGGTGTTATCCAGCGCCCCACCGGGATGAATTTCTCCGCCTCAATATACAGCCCGGCTTCCGCAAGCATGTCCTCAAATATGTCGGGGGAGTTCAACACAGCGACACGGGTCTCCGCCTTTTTTTCATCAGACAATACCGCTCCTTCAACAAGCAAAATGCCCGTTTCCTCAAATAGCTCGCGCACCGCCGCCGTTAATGTGCCCGCCTGCTCCGCATCAGCCGCGCCGCGCACCCGAACGCCCGTGTCGTATTCGGAGACGCTGCCGCCCGGAAATGCATGGTGTCCGCCCATAAACGCCAGCGCCTGATTACGTCGAACCAGCAATAGGGAACCCGCGTTTTCCACGAACATTATGACGGCGGCCGCTTTTTTGGGTGTTGCGCCCCCGTCGCTGTTATAGTTCAACCACGATGCCATGATACGAATCTTTCATGTTTTATTTGCCGTGTTGCATCCTGAACCTGCTATTATATAGCATTTCCACAAGCAATTGGCAGGAAATTATGTTATGGAACACTATCATTTTGAAGGTACGGATAAATACTATCTTGAACCGGAGCTCAAAGCCGTTGTAAATATCGCGCTTGACATGGAGAAGCCGTTGCTGCTTACGGGAGAGGCGGGCACAGGCAAAACGCAACTGGCACTGGAAACGGCGCGCGCCCTCGGGCTGCCCGTGGAAATGCTGCGCTGCAAATCCACCATAAAAGGCGAGGAAGCCTGTTACACCCAGGACACGGTGCTTCGCCTGAACGACGCGCGATTTGGTTCGGGGACTACGGGCAGGCGCGTTGAAAACTTCTATGACTACGTTGTATGGGGGCCTATTGGCCGCGCCTTTCGCGCTGAAGACAAGGTTGTGCTGCTGCTTGATGAAATTGACAAGACCGAATCGGATGTGCAGGACAATCTCCTCGATATTCTTGAAGAATGCCAGTTTACCATCCGCGAAGTGAACGAGACGGTCAAGGCCAAGGTGCGTCCTGCCATCTTTATCACATCTAATGCAAAGCGCGAACTGTCCGATCCGTTTCTGCGACGCTGTTTTTGCCACCACATTGCCTTCCCCGGTCCGGAGGATATGCGCCGCATCATCGCGTTGCATTATCCGAAAACGCCTCCAAAACTGATAGAGACGGCCATTGCCATTTTTTATGAACTGCGCGAGCGGGGATTTGAAAAACCGCCCGCCACAAGCGAATTGCTTGATTGGATCGGCGCGTTGGAGAGAACGCACACGGTCCCCGATCCGGCCATGCCCCCGCTTACGGGAATACTCTTAAAACGGAGCGGTGATATTTTGCGACACCGTCGCGGCGATGCGAAAAGAAACATGTATTAAATCAGTCCGATGCGACGGAACCGTCTGATTGGTGTAATCGAAAAGCATGAGAAGCCCCGTAATGCCGCATACGTCCGAAAATACCGAGTCCCTTCCGGCCAATGCGCTGTTTGTTGATTTCGTGCGCTTGCTGCGCGACTACGGCGTGCCCGTGGGACTGCGCGAACTGCTCGAGTTGAATCAGGGGTTTGAAAAAGGAGTTGTCGCCGATCTTGACAGCCTTTTCATTTTTTCGCGGTTGGTTTTTGTCAAACGGGTCGAACACGCCGACGCCTTCGAGCGCGCCTTTGCCCTGTATTTTTACGATATTGATATTCCCGCCGCAGAGGAAGGCGATTACGCGCTGTTCAGCACCGACCAGTTTCGGCGCTGGCTGGAAAAGGAAGTCCGGGCGGGGCGTCTCCCCAATCACGCGCTGTGGGAGTTTGCGCCGGAAGAACTCATGAAACGCTTCTGGGACACGTTGCGCAAGCAAATGGAGGAGCATCACGGCGGGAGCCGCTGGATAGGCACGGGCGGCAATTCCCCGTTTGGCCACAGCGGCAATGCGGCGCGGGGCATGCGCGTCATGGGCGCATCGCGCAACCGCGCCGCGCTCAAGGTTATCGGCGAGCGCCGCTATATTGCCTATTCCGACAAAAACCGGCTGCGCGAGGAAAATCTGCGTCAGGCGCTGGAAACAATGAAGCATCTCAAAAACGAAGGCCCCTACAACCTGCTCAACCTCGACGCGACCATACGCAACACGGCGCGAAACGGCGGGGAAATTGACTTGGTGTTTGAACGTGACCTGCGCGATAAAATCAGCGTTGTGTTGCTGATTGACAATGGCGGCTATTCCATGACTCCATTCGTGGAAATTACGCGGCTGCTTTTTGCAAAGATGCATGAGCGCTTCGAGGACATGGCAACGCTCTTCTTCCATAACACCATCTATGAACGGGTGTGGCGTGATTTCCGGCGCACCCGCCCGCTGCCTACGGAACAACTGCTGTTGCGCAAGCCTGACACGCGCCTTGTCATTGTCGGCGACGCCACCATGGCGCCGGAAGAACTTGAGGCGCGCGGCGGCGCCATAGACAACTACCGCGACTTCACACGTCCGCCGAGCCTTTACTGGTTGAAAAGGTTGAGCGAACGTTTCCCGCACGCCTGCTGGCTTAATCCGCTGCCCCGTGACGCGTGGGAACACACCCACGGCGCATACACGCTCAAACGCATCCGCGCTTTATTTCACATGGAGGACATGACCCTCGGCGGCGTCAAAGGCATGGTGGAGCGTCTGAGTGAGAAATGACGCCCGTGCAACATTATCGGCGGCGCCTTACCGCCATTGAATCAGCGCTTCGTTCAGCACTTGTTCGATTCGCCTGCGCGGTTTGTAAAAATGGCTCATGCCGTGGCCTGAAAGCATGATGTCCGGGTCGGTGCGGGCAAAACGCCGCAGTGATTCGATATAGACGGGCTTGTTGAAATCAATGGAACCGTCCCAGCCGAAATCGCCCCGCAACAACGTTCCTATAATATCGCCGCTGACCACGATGCGTTTTCCTTCATGGGTGAACCACCACGCGGTGCAGCCCATGGTATGGCCGGGCAAGTGCATCGCCTCGACGGGCACGCCCGCCGCATCTGCAACATCGCCGTCTTCAACCGGTTGGTCCACCCGACAGGGCGTAAAGGTCTTGTGATACAGATAGCCGCAGCATCGCTCATCGCCCGACGCAATCGCTTCGGCTGCCATACGATGCGCCACCAGCGTTACCCCCCGTTGCTTGAGCAGATGCGCCGCGCCGGCATGATCGAGATGAGAATGGGTAAGGAAACAATAGCGTATGTTGTCCGGATCAAGACCCCAATATCCGATATTTCGGAAAATCTGATCAAGCGTGTCGCCGCAACCGCAGTCAAACAGCACCAGCCCCCGGCCTGTGTCCAGCATATATGTGTTGCCGTCATCAAAACCAACATCCACGCCCGCCCATGTGACGCCGTTCAAGTCGCCGCCCACTTGATATAAACCTCTGAGTAGTTGCATGAAGCGTTTCCTTATTTACTCATGGAAAGCGATCCGACGGGAGACTGAAGATTTCCTGCGTAACGATCGCATCCCGTGCGCCCGTGGCGTGCGCTTATTTTGTTTCGCGTTTTGCGGTTGCTTCCGTTTGTCCGTCGGCAAGCAGCATGGGCATGGGCGCAGGGCGCTTGCACGCGCTTTTCACCGCGACGCGCCTGCCGGATTCACCGCCGTCAAGGAAAGCGCGCATCATGTCGAGCACGTGATAGGCCACTTCGCCGTTGGCGCGGTGTTCACGTTTTTTTTGTATTGCCGCCGCCATGTCCGCAAGCCCGAGACCGCGCGAATTGTCGGCATAACAGTGGGAGGCGGGAATCATTTTCCAGTCATCATAGCCCGGACGGAAAATCTTGACCTCGCCGCCAAAGCAATTCGGATCGGGCACGCTCAACGAACCTTCCGTGCCGTGTATTTCTATGCACGGCAGGCTGCACCGCCACACGTCGAAACTGGTAATCATGGTACAAACGGCGTTGTTCGCAAATTCGACGAGACCGGTCAAATGGGTGGGCGTATGAACCGTGAGTACCCGACCCTTGTTCGGGCCGCTGGTGACGGGACGCTTCTTGAACGTTGTCCTTGTGACAGCGCTCACATGCGTTGCGGGTCCCATAAGCGTAACCAGCGCCGTTAGATAATAAGGGCCCATGTCCAGCATGGGACCGCCACCCGCTTCATAGTAAAAATCAGGGCTGGGATGCCAGTTTTCGTGTCCGGGACACATCATAAACGCCGTGGCGGACACGGGCTTTCCAATCCAACCGTCGTCAATCACCTTGCGCGCGGTTTGAATGCCCGCGCCAAGCACCGTATCCGGGGCGCAGCCGACGCGCAGCCCTTTCTTGCGCGCGGCGGTCAGCAGCCTCCGGCCTTCATCGCGCGTCAGCGCCAACGGCTTTTCATTGTAAACATGCTTGCCCGCAGCGAGCGCGCCCAGGGCAATATCCGCGTGCGCCTTGGGCGGCGTGATATTCAATACGATGGAAATGTCCGGGTCGGCAAGCAGTTCTTCGGTGGACAAAACACGGGGCACGCCGTATTTCCCGGCCTTTGCCTCGGCGAGTTTGCGGTTCAAATCGGCGCAGGCAACAATATTTACAGCGTCAAAGCGGTGTCCCGCCTGAAAGTAGACATCCGAGATATTGCCGCAGCCAACGACACCAACGGTAAGAGGTTTCATGGTGGAACGCTCCCATTTATCTGCATGCCCAGAGCATGCCTCGTTTCATGGTTTCAAAACATTCGCGCACGTCAAAATCGCCTGCCACATGACCCAGCGATGAATAAAACACCCTGCCCTCGCCATAGGAACGCTTCCACATGACGGGCATGACGCATCCTTCCACCCACGGGCAATGGTCGCCCGTAAGCGTCGTTGCCGCCAACACCTCGTTTGACGGATCAACATGCATATAATAGCATTCGGACCTCATCTGGAAATCGTTGATGCCGTCCATGATCGGATCATTGGGTCGTGTCACGTTGACGGTGTATTCGATAATGCCGCCGGGGTGTTCAACGAACTGTCCGCCCACCATGAATTGATACCCCGTGTTCGCGCGGAATGCGTCTCCCATGCCGCCGTGCCAGCCGGCGACGCCGGCGCCGGCGCGCACGGCTTCGAGCAGCCCGCTTTCCTGATCGCCCGACAATTCGCCCATTGTCCAGCAAGGCACGATCAAATCGTAATCGGTCATTTCCGTTTTGTCGGCGAATACGGAAAGCGTATCCCTGACGTCAATCTCAAACTCTTTATCCCGCAGAAATGGCACGAACCGCTCCACGCACTCGCGGGGCTCATGGCCATCCCAACCACCCCATACCAACAACGCTTTTTTCATTTGATAATCTCCACTTTCACAAACGGGGACATGCGCGGCGCGTGTCCCCCGCAACGTCCTAAAGCCGGTTGGCGCCTTGTCGGTCATCCTCTATGAGCAAAAAAAGTTCACAAGCATCGTCATCGCGAAAAGGGCGTTAGTCCCACGCGGTAACCTGGGAGAACGAGATTGCTCGCGTTGCTCGCAATGACGCTACGCCGGGTTGTGGACAAAGCCCACGATAGTATACCCCATTACCGCAACAGGAATGGAAATCAGACATCGTTGCGACGAAAGAAAGCGCAAAAGGACGCGCCGGATATCCGCCGCAAACGGCCTGTTTCCGCGCAACTTTTCCGCTATCTTGCCAAGCCCGAGCGACAGGCCGCAGCCCGCCGCCGGGAAGCGCATATTTGATACCCCGCGCCACCTTGCTGTATACTGTAGCCATCACGTCGGGGTGTAGCGCAGTCCGGTTAGCGCGCTTCGTTCGGGACGAAGAGGCCGGAGGTTCAAATCCTCTCACCCCGACCAGTCAATTATATGTGCTGCGATGGGGAGGCTTTGGTCAGTCCTTCCCTTTATCGGCGCAGTGCAAACGACGCGCTTCGCCAAGGCGGGCTTTGCCGGCACGGCCGGTTGCAGAATAGGGGCGAAAATAACAACGCTCACCAATCACCATTCACCATTCACCCGCACACATCCTGACTATTCGACGAGGCGGATTCACGCGAAACATGGTGATTTCCTTTCAATTGCGGCGCGGCACTTCCCAGAGACGGGTTATGCCGCATGTGGTGAAACCAACTCTTGCGCTCGGGGGTCATATAGAGCAGGTATTCGGTGCGTCGCAAAGGCAGACGCGGAAATTCAAGGAACAACAAACAAGAAAGGACGAATTATGAAGAGGATTGCAGCAACTGCTTTAATCGTAATGGTTTCATTTACACTGGGAGCATACGCAAATGATGCGCTTTTGGAGCAAGTGCTGTTGCTTCGTTTGACGGAAGAAGCGGACATCGGTGATTATGGCATGATCGAGGTATTGCAGGGTTACGGCGAATATCGCGCCATGATGGATAATTTGGAGGGCAAGCGGGCGGACACATGCGCGGCGTTGAAGGCGGCCATAGAAGCCGACGAAAGTTCATCGAAAATAATGTCGCTTACCCGCGAACTGATGAATATTGATATGGACATATTGCGCGCCCGGCAGAGCAGCGTCAGCGAAGCGGGCGACGTTTTGGGCGCCAAGGCAATGGCGCAACTCTATCTGATCGTGAGCGACATGGCCGCCGCCAAGGATGCGTTGATCGCCGAACTGACGGGGCAGCCCGCGGCGGGCGCATGTCCCCTGACAGGGCAGCCCTGTCCCATGGCCGCGCAACCGTGCGCAGGCGCAGTCCCGGCGCTTTCGCCGGAAGAGGCGATCATGGAGCGTGTTATGGTGTTTCTGAACAAATTGGCGCAAAAAGACCTCGACGGGGCGATGGCGGCGGTTGCCGATGATTTTGAACATTACGATTTCAGAACGAAAGCGCAGTTGCGCGCATTCTTGGACGACGCCATTGCAACGGGCTATTTGGATGACATTGAAATTTTGACGGAAGACGCCGAAGTGAAAATTGACGGCGACAAGGCGGTGTTATATCCCATTGACATTACGGGCATATTCGGCACCGTAACGCTTGAACTTGTCGGCGAAATGCGGGATGGCCAATACATGCTCGTCAGCATGGACGCTTTCGGCATTTAATTCGCTTACATAGAATGACGCGGCGGTCAACGGCGAAAACCGAACGACCGCCGCGCTTTTTTACTCACTCACTGGTCATGGTGTTGCGCAGAACGCCGATGCCCGTGATTGCGGCTTCAAGCGTGTCGCCCGGGCGCAGGTATTTTTCCGTGGTTGCGCCGACGCCTTCGGGGGTGCCTGTGGCGATGACGTCGCCCGGAGTCAGCGTCACCGATTGTGAAATAAATTCAATAATTGCGGCGACCGGAAAGATCATCTGGGACGTGGAGGCGTTCTGGCGCGCTTCGCCGTTGATATGCTGCGTCAGCGTCAGCGACTTTGGATTGGTGATGGTATGCGCTGAAGTCGCGCACGGCCCCATCGGGCAGAATCCGTCATGCCACTTGCCGTGAAGCCAATCGAAAAAAGCGTCCTTGGGCCGCGGTTTTCGGTCGGGGAAAGGCTTGTATTTCCGGTCGGAGATGTCGTTCACAACCGTGTATCCCGCCACATAATCCAAAGCATCTGATTCGGCGACATGCTTGCAGCGGCGTCCAATAATCACGCCCAGTTCGCATTCGTAATCTATGTGATCAGGCGACACGCTCGGAATGGGTATGGATGCATTCGGGTCGTTGAAGGTGGACGAAGGCTTCATGAATACATAAGGGAACGTTTCCGCCCGCTCCGGCGCTTCGCCGCCGCCTTCCTGAATATGGGCTGCGTAGTTTCCCGCCAGACAAAACATCTTGTTCGGCGTTTCAACGGGGCGCAGCAGACGCACGTCCGCGACGGACAGGATTTCTTTGTCGCAGGCGCCGGGGTTTGCCTGGAGCCATCCGAAAATCTGCTCCGTATCGTGTGCAAGTTCGCCGTGCGGGAGCAGGCTCAACAGGGAATTCACGGCGGCGAAATCGGCGGCGCGGGCGGACGTTATCGGGCAATGGGCCGCAGCCGTCGCAACCGGCACAATTACGTCGTCGTCAAAGAAGCCGTATGACACTTCGTCTTTATATGCATAACGAACCAGGCGCATAGGGGAAATCCTTTCAATAGTTGTACTCTGCGTGATACCGTTACCTTTATGGTTGTTGTGATGTCAGTACCGGTATTATACCTTTTATGGGCGGGTTGTCGAAAGAAGCGACACGAAAAGGTTGTGACCGCGTATATTACTTGCTTTATGGATGCCAACATACCGCTTGTTGCCGCCAACATGCCGTCCGTTGTCGTCACCAGATCGTTTGTTGATGTCTGCAAGCCGTCTGCAGAGGTCTGTATCCCGCGTATCGAACAAGCAAATGCGGGCCCGCTAGGTGGTTGTACAGTGATGGGAAAAGTAAACAGAGCAAAGGGTGAAAGGGTTATAGAAAAAAGCGCTACGGAGTCCGCAAAATCCGGAACCCGCGGCCGCCCGGTTGCCCGGGGCGCTGTAGCTGCGGCGCGCGGAACGACAGTTGTTGCCGTTGTTGTTCCAGCTGCCGCCCCGATTAACGCGATTCGAGCTTCTTTGGTCGTTACCCCCTAGTCGCGGCGAACCATCCGCGCCGCAAAACCATCGTATTTGCATGGGAGATATGCCACGGCAGGGATGCCTCTTTCCTTTGCGTTTTATTCGCAGGCTTAACCGGAACTGACACGGGGCAACTCAAGCAGGCGCCCCTGAACCGTTTCCAGGATGAAGTCTCGCAGAAACGTGCTTGCCTGGAGTATTTCTATGCCAATTACTGCGCCTGATCATCAAGCTCAGCCATGATATTGGGACTCACTTCAACACTGCCCGTTTCTGGCGCATCCGATATAACGAGGTGCAGCACATCTTCTCCTTCGGGAAAACACAGGGACAGACTACGGATTTCGGCCGTGACCTGTTGACTCACATAAAAATCTACTCGAAACGGAATTCGTTGACTCACCTAAAAATCTACTTGAACGCTTTTATTTCATTTTATGGGTTTGCATCACTCTTGTCCAAATTAGGTTTTGGTTTTTCATAACTTGAATGTCCTCCGCTGATGTTGGAAAATACTTTTTTTTCT
>OMKS01001979.1_pt1 | contig 17569 bp, 18 predicted proteins | sample 1674721 | NCBI WGS metagenome assembly OMKS01 (sample SAMN06264996, study PRJEB25208) | sediment metagenome | isolation source: hot spring sediment | place: USA: California | collected 2014-09-02
CTCATGCGCCAGGCGTGCGAACTGGTAGCCTGCATTGCCGAAACCCTGTACCGCGATGCGTGTGCGGCCCGGCTCCAGCCCCGTGCATTCCGCCCATTGTTGCAAGACATACAGCGCGCCCTGGCCGGTCGCGGCCTCGCGACCCAGCGAGCCGCCCAGGTACACCGGTTTGCCGGTGATTACGCCGGGTGTCTGCTCGCGTCGGATGTGATAGTACTCGTCCGCCATCCAGCCCATGATGGTAGCGTTGGTATAGACGTCGGGTGCCGGAATGTCGCGACCGGGGCCTATGATGTCGGCGATGGCGCGCATGTAGCCGCGCGAAAGGCGCTCCAGCTCCAGCCGCGACAGGGTCTTTGGATCGACCTCGACGCCGCCCTTGGCGCCACCAAACGGCAGGCCGGCCACGGCGCACTTGATGGTCATCCAGAAACTGAGTGCCGTCACCTCCTCGAGCGTGACCTGGGGATGGAATCGCACGCCGCCCTTGGTCGGGCCCCGCGTGTCGTCGAACTGCACCCGGTAACCCTTGAATACCTGCAAGGTGCCGTCGTCCATGCGCACGGGGATATTCACCTCAAGCGCCAGTTTCGGCCGCGCCAGCCGCGCGCGAACATCGTCTGGAATGTCCAGTCGCTGAAAGGCACCGGCCAAGTGCGAGTGGGCGTCGGTGAACTGATGGGTCACCGGCTGCTCTCCGCGGCGGCGATCGTAGCCACAGGCTTCGCCAGGCCGATGCCGGCGAGGCAATCCCGGAATCGTTCGATGGCGGATTCGTGCCGGTCGAGCGTGGCACGAATCTCCTTGAGGACGGTTTTAACGGCGGCGCGATCCCCATCCTCCAGCGCGCGGCACAGGTCGGTCATCATCGCCAACGAGATCCCAGCAGCCTTGGCGTCGAGTATCAGGCGCAGGCGCTCGAGCGCGCGCCGGTCATAAATCCGGTAGCCGGCAGGTGTGCACCGGCAGGGACACAGGAGCCCGCGCGTTTCATAATCGCGGACGACGCTGGTGCTCACCCCGGCATCGGTCGCCAGCCTGGAAACGGTGTATGCGTTCATCAAACTATCCTTCAGTGTCTAGATACGGCACGCCGCACCCTGTACGACCTTTCGGGCGTTCTGATACAGCGCAATCACCAGCAAAACCACCGCTGCGGCGAGCAATTCGGTCTGATGGGTGGCGATGAAATACTGTACCTTGATGCCGGCGGCGCCGCTCAAGGCCGGCAACAGCGCGGCAAGGGATCCCATCAACAGCGGTAACAGGGGCGAGCAACACAGCATGGGGGCGAAGACACCGATGAGTATGCCACCGGCGGCCGTGGACTTGGCGCTGCGATGCCCGTGACGGATCAGGTAGAGCATCAGCGGCGCCAGCAGTGCGACCAGGGCCGCCATCACCAGCGCGAAGGCCGTCAGCTTCGCATCGAGGAAGGTCAGTGCCTTGAGGCTGATGAGTCCCCCCACGTACGAGGCCGGCAGGGTGACCAGATACAGCGGCAGGAACAGGGCGAACACCGCCAGGGCAATCCACCGATAACGGCCCTGGACCCCCACGCGTCGCAGCGCCTCGAGGATGGTGTTCATGGGGTACCCCCTTCGGCGCTCTTCGTGCGCGCGAAGTCGAGGATCATGTCCAGGGTCACGGTCGGCGCCGTACTGACCGCCTGCACCAGACCCCGCTCGTCCACCAGAAAGTAGATATCGGGATATTGCCGTGGGTTGAGTTGTCGTTTCATTTGCGCACTCGCCTCGCCGAAGCGCCAGTTGGAAGTGTCGAGCAATGCAGGGGCGAACCGGCGCGCAAAGCCGTGCGCATCCGGTCCCGGGGCACCGTCGTTGTCGTGGTTGCGTACCAGGAGGACCTGGAATCCGTGCCTGCTCAGTTCGTTCCGTGCATGTTCCATGACACGAAGGCTGGCGATGCAGGTATGGCACCAGGTCGATACCAGCCACAACATGTAGCGCCGGTCCTTGAGCTCAGTCAGGCTGTGCGTCTGCCCGTCGCGGGTAAAGGTCGCGTCCGGCATCGGATAGGGCAGCGCCCGGTCGGCGAGATCGAGCATGCCGGCCGCGACCGGTGCGGCCACGGCCATCAAGAGTGCGAGCGCCAGCCTCCACGTGTGCACCGGCATCGACAGGGCCCCCCGTCACCCCGCGCAGCAGGACAACTGCTTGACGTCCTTGGTGAAGGTCTGGGCGCAGAGCTTGAGCCCTTCCACCATGGTGAGGTAGGGGAACAGCTGGCCGGCCAGATCCTGGATGGTCATGCGGTTGCGGATGGCCAGCGCCGCCGTCTGGATGATCTCGCCGCCTTCGTGCGCCAGCACCTGGCAACCTAGGATGCGGCCCGAGGCCTTGTCGGCCACCAGCTTGATGAAGCCGCGGGTATCCAGATTGGCCAGCGCGCGGGGCACATTCTCCAGATCGAGCCGGCGGCTGTCGGCCTCGATGCCTTGCGCGGTTGCCTGCGCCTCGGTCAGGCCCACCGTGGCGACCTGCGGGTCGGTGAAGACCACCGCCGGCATGGCGGACAGATCGAGGGCGACCGCCTCGCCGGTCATGTTGCGCGCCGCCCGCGTGCCGGCCGCCGCCGCGACATAGACGAACTGCGGCTGGTCGGTGCAGTCGCCGGCGGCATAAATGTTGTCGATGTTGGTGCGCATCCGCTCGTCGACGACGATGTTGCCGGCCCGGGTGGTCGCAACGCCGGCGTTTTCCAGCGCCAGGGTGTCTGCATTGGAGCGTCGGCCGGTGGCGACCAGCAGTTGGTCGCCGCGGATCTCGCCCGCGGTGGTGCGCACCACGAAGTCGTTGCCGTCATGGCGCACGCGCTCGGGCACGGTGTGCAGCTCGATCCGCATGCCTTCGCCTTCCAACGCCGTTTTCAGCCCCGCGCCGAGGTCGGGGTCTTCCTTCGACAACAGGGTGCTGCGCGCCAGCAGGGTGACCTGCGCGCCCAGGCGGCGGAAGGCCTGGGCCAGCTCCAGCGCGACCACGGAGCCGCCCAGCACGATGAGGTGCTCCGGGACGGCCTCGGCCACCAGCGCCTCGGTCGAGGTCCAGTAGGGCGTCTCGGCCAGGCCGTCGATGGCGGGGATCGCCGGGCGCGCGCCGACCGCCAGCAGGATGCGATCGGGCCGCAGTGTCTGCTCGGTGCCATCGGTCTTGCGTACGATCAGGGTGGCGGCATCCTGAAACCGCGCCATGCCGCGCAGCAGCTCGATCGCCGGGTTGGTTTCCAGGATGCTTTCGTACTTGGCGATCCGCAATTGCTCGACCAGCTGCTGTTGCTGGCGCACCATGGCGCCGCGGTCGATGACCGGCAGGTTGCGGGGGATGCCGTCGAAGGCGTGGTGGGCCTGGAGCTCGGCGATCTGGGCGCCGCGGATCATCACCTTGGACGGCACGCAGCCGACGTTGACGCAGGTGCCGCCGATCAGCGCACCGCCCTCGATGAGGGTGACCCGCGCGCCCTGTTCCACCGCCTTGATGGCGGCCGCGAAGGCGCCGGAGCCGGTGCCGACGATGGCGATGTGCAGCGCGCCGCCGTCGCCCTGGCGGTGCGCGGCATCCGTATCGTCGATCAGCGTGGCGCCGTAGCCCTGCGCCTCGACGGCCGCGCGCAGGCGGGCGCTGTCGACCGATCCGTCGGTCTCGATGCGGGCGCTTGCCTTCTCATAGGACACCTCGGCCGTGACGCCGGGCAGGGCATTGAGCGCCGCCTCGGCGCTGCGGGCGCAGTGATCGCAGGTCATGCCGGTGATCTGTAATGTCACAGTATTCATGGTACAGGTTCCTTTTCGATCAATTTGTTTTCGTGTTGCGTGCGGCGGTTTCGTTTCAGGCGCGTTCCGACCGCTGTTGTGGAAGTTCACAGCCCTCCGGTCCGCAGCGGCGGTGCGCCGGCGACACCAGATCCCAGACGGCGACGGCCAGCATCAGCGCCAGCCCGCCGTACAGGGTCCAGGTGCTCCAGCCGTACTGGAACCAGGGATAGAGGCTGAGCAGCACGATCACCGGGCCGACCATGCCGGCCAGGCTGCGATACCACTGGCGATGGCTCAGCCAGCCCAGGGCGTTGGCCCCCAGCGCGATCCAGGCGAACAGCGGCAGCAGGGTGTTGACGAACAGTCCCTCCCACTGCGCCAGGAACCCCAGGCCGAGGGCCGCGCCGATGCTGGCCAGGGCCGGGAAGCACATGGCGCAGCCCATGGTGGAGACGATGGCGCCCAGCGCGCCGGACTTGTCGCCGACGCGCGCAAGCAGATGGATGAGACCGTTCATTGGATACTCCTCACTCGGTTAGCTACTGATCGATAGTGTAAATGCCGTACCCAGGTACGGAGTCAAGCGGCCGGGAATGCCGGATATCACAGTTGTTTCACTTCCTGAATCAGCTTGCCTGCCACTTCCTGCCCATCGCCGTACAGCATGCGCGTGTTGTCGAGGAAGAACAGCGCGTTCTCGATGCCGGAGAAGCCGGTGCCGCGGCCGCGCTTGACGACGATGACGTTCTTGGCCTTGTCGGCGTCGAGGATGGGCATGCCGTAGATCGGGCTGTTGGGATCGGTGCGCGCGACCGGGTTGACCACGTCGTTGGCGCCGATGATGAGCGCGACATCCGCAGTGGGGAATTCGGCGTTGATCTCTTCGAGGTCGTAGATCTTGTCGTAGGGCACGCCGGCCTCGGCGAGCAGCACGTTCATGTGGCCGGGCATGCGGCCGGCGACCGGGTGGATGGCGAACTTCACTGTCACGCCCTTGTCTTCGAGCTGCTTGCAGAATTCCCAGACCTTGTGCTGCGCCTGGGCCACGGCCATGCCGTAGCCGGGCACGATGATGACCTTGCTGGCGTAGGCCATCATCACCGCGGCGTCGCCGGCGTCGACTTCCTTCAGGGTACCGCCAGCTTCATCGGTCGAGGCTTCACCGCCGCTGGTGCCGAAGCCTGAGAACAATACATTGCTGATCGGGCGATTCATCGCACTGGCCATCAACTGTGTGAGCAGCGTACCGGCCGCGCCCACCACGGTGCCGGCGATAATCATCGCGGCATTGCCGAGCACGAAGCCCTCGAAGGCCACCGCCAGGCCGGTCATGGCGTTGTACAGCGAGATCACCACCGGCATATCGGCACCGCCGATGGGCAGGGTCATCATGATGCCGAAGGCGAGTGCCAGCGCGAAGAACATGAACAGCGGGAAGCCGCCGGTCGAATCCGAACCCATCAAAATCAGACCGAACACCAGGGCCGCGCCAAACACGATCAGGTTAATCTTCTGCTGACCGGGGAAGAGGAAGGACTTCTTCATCAGGCCCTGCAGCTTGGCGAAGGCGATCATGGAGCCGGAGAAGGCCACCGAGCCGATCAGGGCGCCGAGCACGGCCAGCACCAGGAAGCTCTGGTCGGCGAACTCGCCCTTGAGCAGCTCCACCGCCGCGATGGCCGCCGCCGCGCCGCCGCCCATGCCGTTGTAGATGGCGATCATCTGCGGCATGTCGGTCATGGCGACCTTCTTGCCGGTGTACCAGGCCGCGCCGCCGCCGATGGCGATGGCGATGGCGAGGATCATCAGGCCGTAGTTGTGCATGCCCGGCCAGAAGAAGGTGGCGATGGTGGCCACCAGCATGCCGGCGCCCGCCCAGACGATGCCGCCGCGCGCCGTCTTCGGCGAGGACATGCGCTTGAGGCCGAGGATGAACAGCACGGCCGCCGCGAAATAGCTCAGCTGGATCATTTAGCGGTCTCCTTGCTGCTCTTGAACATTTCGAGCATGCGCTCGGTGACCACGTAGCCGCCGACCGCGTTGCCGGCCGCGAGCATGACCCCGAGGAAGCCGATGAAGCGTTCCAGGTCGGTGTCGGCATGGCCCATGGCGACCATGGCGCCGACCAGCACGATGCCATGCACGAAGTTGGAGCCGGACATCAGCGGCGTATGCAGGATGACCGGCACGCGCCCGATCACCTCGTAGCCGGTGAACGCGGCGAGCATGAAAATATAGAGGGCGGTAAAGCCTTCGATCATGACCTTTCTCCTTCCACTAGCGCGCGGGTGGGCGCGTGCTTGATCTCTCCGGCATGGGTCAGGGCGCTGTTGCGGATGACCTCGTCGTCCCAGTCCAGCCTGAGTTCGCCGTCCTTGAGCATGGGGCTCAGGAAATTGAGCAGATTCTTGGCGTACATCTCGCTGGCGTGCACCGGCAGCATGCTGGGCACGTTGAGTGGGCCGTAGATGATCACGCCCTTGTGCTCGATCTGCTCGCCGGGCTTCGTGAGCTCGCAGTTGCCGCCGCCCTCGGCGGCCAGATCGATGATCACCGCGCCGGATTTCATCTGCGCGACCACACTGGCCGGGATGATCTTCGGTGAGGGGCGGCCGGGGATGGCGGCGGTGGTGATCACGGCATCGGCCGCGGCGATGTGCCGGGCGAGCACCTCGGCCTGCTTGGCCTTCTCCTCGTCGGTCAGCTCGCGCGCGTAGCCACCCGTGCCCTCGGCGGCGACGCCGGTGTCGACGAACTTGGCGCCCAGCGACTGCACCTGCTCCTTGGTGGCGGAACGCACGTCGTAGCCCTCGACCATGGCGCCCAGGCGCTTGGCAGTGGCGATGGCCTGCAGGCCGGCGACGCCGGCGCCGATCACCAGCACCTTGGAGGGGCGGATGGTGCCGGCGGCGGTGGTCAGCATGGGGAAGAAGCGGCCGCTGCGGTCGGCGGCCATCAGCGCGCCCTTGTAGCCGGCGACGGCGGCCTGCGAGGACAGCGCGTCCATGCTCTGTGCGCGCGAGATGCGCGGGATCAGTTCCATGGCGAAGCTGGTGATCCTGCGGTCGCGCAGTCTGGCGACCAGGTCGGCGTTCCGGTGCGGCTGCATGAAGCTGACCACCACGGCGCCTTCCTTGAGGGCGTCGATCTCGTCGGCGGTGGGCGGTTGGACCTTGAACAGCACGTCTGCCCGACTGAGCAGGCTACCGCGGTCAGCTACGATTTCCGCGCTGGTATAGGCGCTGTCGATATTCTGCGCGCGCATCCCGGCACCCGCCTCGATCAGAACCTTGCAGCCCAGCCTGGCGAAGCGCTCGGCGACGATGGGGTCCAGGGCCACGCGGTGTTCGTCCGCCGTGGTTTCCTTGGGTACGGCCACAACTATTGGCATGCTCAGATTCTCCGCATCCGGTCGGGATGATTGTGCTCGCAGCGCGCGTCGGCGCGGCGGTTTCGTTTCAGGCGCGTTCCGACCGCTGTTGTGGAAGTTCACAGCTGTCCGGTCCGCAGCGGCGGTGCGCCGGCGACACCAGATCCCAGACGGCGACGGCCAGCATCAGCGCCAGCCCGCCGTACAGGGTCCAGGTGCTCCAGCCGTACTGGAACCAGGGATAGAGGCTGAGCAGCACGATCACCGGGCCGACCATGCCGGCCAGGCTGCGATACCACTGGCGATGGCTCAGCCAGCCCAGGGCGTTGGCCCCCAGCGCGATCCAGGCGAACAGCGGCAGCAGGGTGTTGACGAACAGTCCCTCCCACTGCGCCAGGAACCCCAGGCCGAGGGCCGCGCCGATGCTGGCCAGGGCCGGGAAGCACATGGCGCAGCCCATGGTGGAGACGATGGCGCCCAGCGCGCCGGACTTGTCGCCGACGCGCGCAAGCAGATGGATGAGACCGTTCATTGGATACTCCTCATTCGGTTACTTACTGATGGATAGTATAAATGCCGTACCTAAGTACGGAGTCAAGCGGCCGGGAGACCCATTTCGGGCGTAGTGAAGCATGACGAAATCAGGGCTTGACCTGGAGTCGGCTCCAGGCTGTACGCTGCTTACCGAAGTCGGATTTTTTCAAAAAGGCCGGAACCTGGAGCCGGCTCCAGGTTGTCCTGGTTATCAGGAACGTCGCAACAAACGAGGTGATGTGATGCAACGCTTTTTAATTGTACCGCTGTTACTGGTCTGGAGTCTGGCGGCGTCAGCCGCGGGTACCCAGTATGCCATGCGGGTGGACGGGCTGGCCTGTCCCTATTGCGCCTACGGCATCGAAAAGAAGCTGAAGCAGATCGAAGGGGTCGAGAAGATCGATGTCGATCTGGAGCAGGGGCTGGTCACGGTGAACGTGCGCGAGGGCGTGGAGCTCACCGAGCCGCAGATGGTGCCGCTGTTCAAGGACGCGGGCTTCACCTATCGCAGCATGACGAAGCAGCCGCGATGAGCGCCGGGCGTGTGCGGATGAAAAAAGATCATGGTGTCACCTGGTTGGCCCTGTTCGCCTCGACCGGCACGCTCATTTGCTGTGCATTGCCCATCATCCTGGTCACACTGGGGCTGGGGGCGACGGTGGCGGCGTTGACCAGCGCTTTTCCGTTTCTGATCACATTGAGCCAACACAAGATCTGGGTGTTCGCCTTCTCCGGCGTCCTGCTCGGCATAGCCGGCTGGCTGTTGTACCGTCCCGGCCGCGCCTGTCCGTCGGACCCGGAGCTGGGCGAGCTCTGCAACAAGACCCAGTTATGGAATCAGCGCATTTACTGGGCCTCGGTGATTATCTGGGGCATTGGCTTCTTCGCCGCCTATATCGCCCTGCCGCTGCGCATCTGGCTGGGGTTTTGATGAACGAGTTCGTAACCGACTGCAGGATGTCGGTCCTGAGCCCCGCCCCGGCCCTGTTGCTTGTTTTTGCGCTGATTTGTATCCGCCCGGCTGCAGGCGCACCGATCACCTTCAACACGGCCCTGCCCGTCACCCAGGGCGTGTTCATCGCCCGCGAGCAGCTGGTCGTGAATCAGGCCGGCGATGACCCCAGCGGGGCCGACCGGGATCGCACCGAGGTCGCCGCCGTCAGCGTGCTGGGTTACGGCGTCACGGGTCGGTGGGCGCTGTTCGGCGAGCTCCCTTACCGGGACATCGATCTGGACCTGACCGCGGGCGGACAACGGGTCAGCCGCGGCACCAGCGGTTTTGGTGACCTTTCCCTGTTCGCACGCTATACCGCCTATCAATATGACCGGCCGCAGCGCACCTTCCGCGTCGCGCCGTTCGGCGGGGTCAAGGCGCCCACGGGCAAGGACGATGAGCGTGATGCGCAGGGCCGGCTGCCGGCGGCGGTACAGGCGGGCTCCGGCTCGTGGGACTATTTCGGTGGTGTCGTGATGAGCTACCAGACGCTGCGTTACCAGTTTGACGGACAGCTCGCCTATCGCGCCAACACCGAGGCCAACGGTTTCGAGGCGGGCGATGTGTTCCGCCTGGATGGCTCCCTGCAATACCGCCTGTATCCCTGGCGGCTCGGCGGCGGGGCGCCGGCCTTCGTCTATGGCGTGATCGAGGCCAACCTCGTCCACCAGGACAAGGACCGCCTCGCCGGCAGCAACGATCCCGACTCCGGCGGCACGCGGCTGTTCCTGACGCCGGGCATTCAATACGTCGGCCGGCGCTGGATCCTGGAGGGCGCGGTGCAGGTGCCGGTGGTTCAGGATCTGAACGGCACGGCGCTGGAGAACGACTACATCGTGCGTGCCGGGGTGCGGTTCAATTTCTGATTTCCGTGCAGGTGGAAACCCCGAAGGTTTCTAAAAACCCTGGATCCCCGACCGCGCTTTGTTCGCAGTCACAAAAAACGCTCGACCTGGAGTCGACTCCAGATCCTAATCTTTCCACGACATCGTCGAGCCTGTAGGAGAACGATGGGAGGCATGGCGGCGCAGGGCAAATCAGGGCTTGCTCTGGACTCGACTCCAGGTTGTACGCTTTTGTCGAGCTCAGGATCTTCCTGGCAACAGGAGCCAGGCGCGGGCGCTGAAGCTGGGCATCCTGCAGCTCGTCGACCGAGTGCTGAAGTACTTCGTGCCGGGGGTACTCCTCGCGGCGGCGGTGGAGCGCTTCTCCGAGCATCCGCTGGCGCGCGCTATTGTCGAGTACGCCGAGGCGAGCGGTGCCGAGCGGCTCGACGCCGAGGCATTCGAGGCGCAGCCGGGGCGCGGCGTACGCGCCCGAATCGAAGGGCAGGTCGGCTGCCTGCCGTCGTTGCGATGCCTGACGCCGTTGAACGCCTGGAGAACCAGGGTGCCACTGTCGTGGCCGTCACCGGGGATGAGCGCCTGGTCGGGTTCGTCGCCATCACCGACACGCTGAAGCCGGACGCCCGCGAGGCCGTCTCCCGCATGAATGCGGCAGGCTTGTCGCCGGTGATGATCACCGGCGACAACGAGCGAACGGCGCAGGCGGTGGCCGCCCAGGTCGGTATAACCGAGGTAATGGCGGAAGTCCTGCCGGCGGACAAGGCCGCCGAGATACACCGGCTCCAGCAACAGGGCTACCGCGTGGCCATGGTGGGCGACGGCATCAACGACGCCCCGGCGCTGACCCAGGCCGACGTGGGCATCGCCATCGGCGCCGGTACCGACATCGCCATCGAGGCGGCCGACGTGGTGCTCATCGGTGAGCGTCTCGGCGGCTTGGTGGACGCCTACGAGATCGGCAAGGCGAGCTTTCGCAAGACCGTGCAGAACGTCACTCTGGCGTTCGCCTTCAACGGCATCGGCGTGCCCGCGGCGGTCACCGGCTAGGCTACTGCTCGTTCGCATTTCACCCCTCGCACGTCGATGCGGAAGATCAGCAAAAACACCGGAAACAAGAGGTATCGCATTCCATGCTGCATTCAATGTTGTGGCTCGCCCGGCGGGCGGTCGCGTTTCCGAAGCTGACGATCCTGGTCGTACTGCTGATGACCGTGGGCTTCACCTCGCGCCTGCCGACGCTCACGGTGGACGACGAGGTGCTCAACATGATGCCGGCCGATCACCCGGCGCGCCTGCTGCAGGAACGGATCGAGCAGCAGTTCGGCGTGCGCGATCTGGTGATCCTGGCGGTGGAAAACGCACGGGGCGTGTTCAATCCCGAATCGCTGGCACGGCTCAAGGCGCTGAGCGATTTCCTTGCGGGCCAACCCGGCATCGTCGCGGAAGACGTGGCGAGCCTGGCGGCCTTGGACAACGTGGTGGCGCAAGCCGATGAGCTCCTCATGCGCCCGCCGTTGCAGGCGATTCCACCCGATGCCGCCGCTGCGCAGGCTATCCGTGACGAGGTGCGTGACAATCCCTTGTTCGTGAACCGGCTGGTGTCGGCCGACGGGACGGTGGCCGCGGTGTACGCGCCCATCGCCGAGGGAAGCACGCGCCGAGCCGTCCATGCGGCCGTGATGCGGCATTTGTCGGAACTCACGCCGCCCGGCAACGGCGATCGCATCCTCGTTTCCGGCAAGGTGATGATCGAGGGCGCGCTGGGCGCCGCCATGCGCAGCGACCTGCGGCGGCTCGCACCCATCGTGGTGGTGGTGCTGTTGACCCTGCTCACGCTGTACTTCCGGCATGTCGGATTGGCGCTGCTGCCGGTGCTGACGGCAATGATCACCGTGGTGTGGACCCTGGGCCTGCTGGCCGCGCTCGGGGTCCCGGTCTATCTGCCGACCACGCTGATCCCGGTGATGCTGCTGGTGATCGGCATCACCGACGAGGTGCATCTGCTCGGCGTCTACCGCCGTCAAGGCTTGGGCGAACCACGCCGCCAGGCGCTGCTGGCGGCGCTGGCGCGCATCGCCAGGCCTGTCACCCTGACCTCGATCACCACGGCCGCCGGCTTCCTGGCCCTTGCGGCCAGTCCGATCGTCCCGCTCACGCACTTCGGCCTGTTCACGGCCTTCGGCATCGGCGTGGCCTATCTGTTGACATTTACCCTGACGCCGGCCTATCTGGCATTGCTGCGGCGGCCGCGGGACTGGGAACACGCCGCGGCGACCCGGTTTGAACCGGGGCTTGGCAAGCTCGGACACAGACTTGCGCAACGTCCCGTGACGATCGGTCTGGCGCTGGCCGTGCTCGGCGGCCTCGCCGCCTGGGGGGCGGCGGGCACGCACGTGGACGAGAACTGGGTCAACCGCTTCAAGCCGGGGCATGTTTTGTTCGAGTCGGATACGCGCCTCAACCAAACCCTTGGCGGCACCACCATGCTCTATGGCCGCATCATGACGGGCGACGAAGGACTGAAAGATCCACGGCTATTGGCACGCATCGATGCCTTGCAGAGCGCCCTGGCGGCACTGCCCCAGGTGGGCAAGGTGACGTCCCTCGCGGACCTGCTCAAGCAAAGCAACCGGGTCCTGCACGGCGGCGATCCCACCCAGGAACGCCTGCCGCCCTCCCCCCAGGCCGTGGCCCAGCAGCTGCTGTTGCTGGAATCGAGCGGCGACCCCAACGATCTCAAGCTCTGGATCGATGGCCGGCGCCAGCGCACGCTGTTGTGGATCCAGCTCAAAAACCCCTATGCCTCCACCGCCCGGGCGTTGCTCCCGGCGATGGAACGGCTGGCCAGCGAGCACCTCGGCACGGCGGCCCGGGCCACCTTCGGTGGACCGGCCCACGTGAACGTGGCCATGGCCGATCTGGTGGTGACCAGCCAACTGCGCAGCCTCGGCTTGTCGCTCGCCGCCGTGTTCCTGGTGCTGCTGGTGCTGTACCGGTCCCCGGCCTGGGCGGGGCTGGCGCTGCTGCCGCTGGCCTTGGCGCTGGCGGGTGTATTCGCGTTCCTGACGTTCACGGGCCGCTATATCGACATCCCGCTGGCGGTGCTGGCGTCCATCGCCATTGGCCTCGCGGTCGATTACGCCATCTACGTTCTCGATCGCTACCGGGCTTCCCGTACAGCGGGTGAAGCCCAGCACGTCGCCGTGGGCCAGGCCCTGGTGGAGAGCGGTTCCATCGTCGTGACCAACAGCCTGGTGCTGGTGGCCGGGTTCAGCGTGCTCGCGTTCTCGCACTTCGCGCCGCTGACAGCGATCGGCCTGCTCACGGCGGGCGTGCTCGTGGCGAGCGCGCTGGTCTCGCTGCTGCTGCCCGCGCTGGCGGGCCGGCTGGCCTTGCCCCGGCCGGCAGCGACGACCAAGGGGGTCATCTCATGATCCGGTGCAGGTTGTTGGTAGCGGTAGCTTCGCTTATGGCGGTGACCGCGCTTGCCCAAAGCGGCCCCAGCGGCGAGGCGATCATGCAGGCGGTGGATGCGCGCGACATCGGCCGTGACGAGCGCGCCGAGGTGTTGATGGTGATGGAAGGCCCCGGTGGGGAGCGCCGCGAGCGGCGGCTCATCCGCTTGCGCCGCAGCGAAGGCCCCGAGCAGCAGGTGCGCATCCAGTTCCAGTTCCCGCCGGACGTGCGCAACACCGCCTTCCTGCTGCACGACCATGGAAGCCGCGACGATGACCGCTGGCTGTACCTGCCCAGCTTGCGCAAGGTCAAGCGCATCGCCGGCGCTCAGAAATACCGCAACTTCCTCGGCACGGACTTCACCTACGACGAGCTGGGCGGCCGCGAGCCCGAGGAAGACAACCACACCCTGGAAGGCGAAGAGACCCTGGACGGCAGGTCGGTCTACAAGATCCGTAGTGTACCCAAGGAGTCTGCCAACCCCTACAGCTACCGCCTGGCCTGGGTGTGGAAAGAGGTGCCGATCGTCCTGCAGGAAGAGTTCTATGACCGCCACGACCGCCTGCGCAAGCGCATGCGCGTACTGGACCTGCGGCCGGTGCAGGGCATCGAGACGGTGCTCAAGCGTGAGATGGTCGATCTGCAGGAAAAGCACCGGACCGAACTGACGTTCTCGGCGTTACGTTACGACACGGGTCTCGATGCGGGTCTCTTTGAACCGCGAAGTCTGGACCGGCCGGTGCAGTGAACCGGCGACTGGCGGCATACCTGCTGGCCATGCTGCCCTGGGTCTCATCGGCGTACGCCGGCGAGGCGCCGCGGTGGTATGTCATGCTGGCGAACGAGATCGCCATGGAATCGGGTGGCGAGGTCGTGAAGTTCCGCAATCGTCTCGAACCGGAGATGGATTGGGCCCTCGCCCCGAATCTGCATTTGAACGGTGCCGCGCGCCTGCTGTGGGATCCGGCCTTCGACGGTTGGGAACGCGAGGCTTCACTGCGCGAGCTGACGCTTGATTGGCGGGGTGGCGAGACGGATCTTCGGCTGGGACTGCAGCAGGTCGTGTGGGGCCAGGCGTCCGGGTTTCTGTCCGGGTTCGATGTGTTTCACCCGCGCGACCTGCGCGAGTTTGTGCTGCCGCCGTTCGAGTTCCTGCGCCGGCCGCTGTGGCTGGCGCAAGTACAGCAGCCGCTGGGCGAGTGGACCTTGGAGGCGCTGTGGTCGCCGCAGAAGCGGGTCGACAAGGTCGCCGGCGCCGGCGAACCGTTTTACACACCGGCGCCCCAGCCACCGGGTTTCACGATCGTGGACGGCGGTACCGAGATCGACCGCCAGCGCTTCGGGCTGCGGCTCTCCACGCATCGCGGGCCGTGGGACCTGTCGTTGATCTACCTGTACGCGCCGCGCGGCGACGCCGTGTTTCAGCGCGACCCGTTAGCCGGCGGCGTGCTGCGCGAGGTCGAACGCCACCAGGCCTTTCACACGACGGGTCTCGCGCTTGCCCGCGCCTCGAGGCTGGCGGTGTGGCGTGGCGAGTTGAGCATATATGCGGATCGGGAGTACCAGACAAGCGAGGCCGTAGGCGGTGTGCGGCGCACGAACCAGGTCAACGCGGTGTTGGGCCTCGACCTCACCCTGCTCACGGATCTGGACGTGACCCTGGAGGCCGGCCACCGGCGCATCCTGGATCACGATGACGCCTTCACCGAGCCCAGCGATCGCACGACGTTGGTGATGCAGGTTCGCAAGCCTTTCCTGCATGACACGCTGATCCCGAGCCTGGCGGTGATTGCCAACCTCCGCGACGGTGACGCCCTGTGGCGACCGGCGCTGCAGTGGCTGGTGACGGATCGTTTCGACATCGTGTTCGGTTTCGACCTGTTCAGCGGCCCGGCGGATTCGCCGTTCGGGCGGTTCGGAAACCACGATCGGGCCTACGTGACGCTGACGTATCGACGATAAGTGACGGAAACTATGGTGTTTATCTCCGCCACAAAAAACGCTTGACCTGGAGTCGACTCCAGCAGCTAATCTTTCCACGACATCGAACGCTTTCCGCAGGAGGGTCGCATGAGTATCAAGGTCGAAGTCTTTTCCTCCCCCGGCTGCGGCAAGTGCGGCCACGCCAAGGAGGTGCTGCGCCGGCTCGCCGAGGAGATCGGCGGCGGCCGGATCGAGTGGCGCGAGGTGAATGTGCTCGACGAGATGGACTACGCGGTGAGCCTCGGCGTGCTCTCCACGCCCGCCATCGCCGTCGACGGCGAGCTGGTCTTCACCGGCCTGCCCACGACGCGCAAGCTGCGGGCGGACTTGGAGGCACGCCTGTCCGCCACGCAACGGGAGGCACGGGCATGAGCGCGCTGTTGCTGACCGCCGCGGCCGTGCTCGGCGGGTTGTCGTTCTTCGAGCCCTGCACCATCGCCACCCACACGCTGTTCTCGGCGCGTGCCCACCGGCAGCCGCGTGCCGGTTGCTGTCAGGGATTATTGGCGGTGTGGCTGGCGCGCAGCGTCCTGTCGGTGGTCCTGTTGGTGGCGGCGGTCGCGTTCACTCCGCCACCGGCGTGGGGAGGCTGGCTGCCCAGCGTCATCCTGGCGGTGATGGGCACCGTCTACATCGTCTCCCGTTTCACCTACATCCCGGTACCGCACCTGGAATTCTTCAAGCTGTTGCCCGGCGGCCGGTCACTGCCGTTCGCGGTGCAACTGGGGCTGACCCTGCCGGCCTGCACCATCCCGCTGTTCGCGGTCGTGGCCGGCCTGGCGGTCACGGTGGGCTCGGTCGGCTTCGCGGCCCTGGCCGGGCTGCTGTTTGCCGCGCTATTCACGGCGCCGCTGGTGCTCACGTCCATCAAGGGCGTGCATGCGGACGGGCGCGAGTTGCTCAATCGCGCCGCCAAGGGCAGCCCGTATCTCACGGCGGCACTGCTGTTCGGCGCCGCGCTTTATCTGTTGATCCCCGCCCTCGATGTCAGCGCCGAGACGCTCAAGGCTTCTCTACAGCAGGCGAGCCTGGCGGGCATCGGCCTGGGCTTTCTGGCGGGGTTCGTGTTCAGCTTCAACCCGGTGTCCTTCGCCTCCATTCCGGTGGTGCTGGCCTATGTCACCAAGGCGCACGAGGAGCGCCGCGCGATTCTGCTGGGCGGGGCCTTCGTCACCGGTCTGATCGCCACGCACGTGGTGCTCGGTGTCGCGGCGGCCCTGGGCGGGGAGTGGGTAAAGGACATCATGGGCCGCCAATGGGGACTCGTCCTCGGTCCTGTCCTTATCCTGTTAGGATTGATCTGGCCCGGCTGGCTCAGGCTGCGCCTGCCCTGGATCTCCCTGCGCGCGAAGAAGGTCACGGGGATTTGGGGCGCTTTTCTGCTCGGCATCCCGTTTTCGGTGGCCATCTGCCCCTTCTGCACGCCGGCCTTGCTGGTGACCCTGACCGCCAGCGCCGCCATCGGCTCGGTACCGTTCGGTTTTGCCCTGTTGCTGGCCTTCGCGGCGGGGCGCAGCATACCTATCCTGTTGGGGGCGTCGAGTATGGGCTTTCTGGAGTCGCTGCGCATGCTGTCGCGCCACCAGAAGGGCATCGAGGTCATTGCCGGCATCACATTGATCCTGACGGGGTTGTATTTGCTCAATGAGTATTTCTTCATCATCAAGTACTGATCGCGCAGCAAAGGGACGGCGCGACAAGAAGGCCCGCGGCGAGGCCCGTCATCGCATCGGCGACGTCACCCGTCTCACCGGCCTTTCCGCCGATACACTGCGTTATTACGAAAAGATAAAATTGCTGCGGCCGGTCAACCGCGCGGCATCCGGCGTTCGCGTCTATGACGAACGCGACCTGTCCCGGCTGGGATTCATTCAGCGCGCCAAGGCGATGAATTTCTCGCTGGATGAGATCGCGCGGCTCCTGGAGATGCGGGAGGACCCGCAACACGCGCGCGACGAGGTGCGCGAATTGACGCACCGGAAGCTGGAGCAGGTGGAAAGCCATATGGAAGAGCTCGATACGCTACGCAAGGAATTGAACCTGCTCATCAACCTGTGCCGCGGCGCCGAGGCCGGGTGCCCGATCATCGACGATCTCGATAGCAAGTCAAAGCGCAAGAAACCAAAACGAAGTTAAGATCGGTTATTGGCAGAGCGAAAGCCCCGCTTGCGCACGATCAGGGTGGCGGCATCCTGAAACCGCGCCATGCCGCGCAGCAGCTCGATCGCCGGGTGGGTTTCCAGGATGCCTTCGTACTTGGCGACCCGCAATTGTTCGACCAGCTGCTGTTGCTGGCGCACCATGGCGCCGCGGTCGATGACCGGCAGGTTGCGGGGGATGCCGCCGAAGGCGTGGTGAGCCTGTAGCTCGGCAATCCGGGCGCCGCGGATCATCACCTTGGACGGCACACAGCCGACGTTGACGCAGGTGCCACCGTCAGCGCGCCTTGTTCCGCGGCCTTGATGGCGACCGCGAAGGCGCCGGAGCCGGTACCCGACGATGGCGATGTGCAGCGCGCCGCCGTCGCCCTGGCGGTGCGTGGCATCCGGGTCGTCGATCAGCGTGGCGCCGTAGCCCTGCGCCTCGACGGCCGCGCGCAGGCGGGCGCTGTCGAC
>OMKS01001982.1_pt1 | contig 17562 bp, 18 predicted proteins | sample 1674721 | NCBI WGS metagenome assembly OMKS01 (sample SAMN06264996, study PRJEB25208) | sediment metagenome | isolation source: hot spring sediment | place: USA: California | collected 2014-09-02
TTTTTCAAGCAGAAGACGGCATACGAGATCTAGTACGGTCTCGTGGGCTCGGAGATGTGTATAAGAGACAGGACGTACGCCGCCGGGCTCACCTCCACCGCCGCCCCGCACGGCGAGATCCGCGCCAGACGGAAGCTCTGCTCGCCCAGGGTGAACGCCTCGTCGAGGGCGAACCTCTCGTGCCCATCGGGATCTCCGTGGATGAGGCCATCCCCATCCACGTCCACCGCATAGAAGTCGCCCTTCGTGCCGAACGTGCCGTCCAAATCGCCGTCGACGAGGACGAACCTCGCGCGGGCGCCGTCGAGGGTGAGCTCGCCCTGGCGGGGAGCCCCGCCGAAGAGGTACACGTACCCCCGCCCCTCCGGCCACAGCACGCTGACCCGATAGGGATAGGCCTCGCCGCCCGCGGGATGGGCAACGAGCTCGAACATCCACGTGATCTGGCCCGGGCCGCGTGTCCCCGCTACCTCCTCTTCGGGGAGGAGTTGCCCGTCGCGATCCGCGTCCACCCATAGCCCAACCGTTCCATCATCGCGCACCCCGAGGAGGAACGCATAGCGAGCCGTGCCGAGGGCAATCTCCCCCCACTGGGCGAGGACGAGGGACGGCCCATCGAACCGCACCTCCTGGACCGGCGTCGCCTTCAGCCGGAGGGGGACGAGCGCCTGCGCCCACTCCTCGTACGCACCCTCCGGGGCGGGGGCGAGGCGGATCTCCTGCCCCCCGGCCCCCCCGAGCGCGGCGCACACGAGGAGAACCACCGCTGCTACCTTCATCCTCAGCGCTCCTTATGCCTGGCCGGCGGCGGCCCGCAACCGAGCCGCGACGATCTCCTTCCCCGTCACGGCGAGCAGCTCGAACAGCCCCGGACCGACCCGCGACCCGGTCACCGCGACCCGCACCGCGGGGGCGAGGGCCTTCACCGGCAACCCTACATCATCCGCCGTCCCCCTGAGGACGGCCTCGAACGCGCGGGCGGTGGGATCGGCGAGCCCCTCTACCCGCGCCGCCAGCTCGCGGAGCGCCGACCCGACCTTCGGGGTGAACAGCTCCTGGGCATCGGCGGGGAGATCGATCGCGCCGGGGAGATAAGGCCGCGCGCGGTCCGCCATCTCCACGAGCGTCTTCCCGCGCTCGCGGAGAAGCACCGCGGCCCGGGCGAGCTTCTCCCGTCCCACCGCCTCAACCGTGGCCCGCTCCGCCACGCCGCGCGCGACGATCCTCTCCGCGAGGAGGTCCGCGAGGCGCAGCGGGTCCAGGCGCCGCAGCCACTCGCGGTTGAGCCAGAGGAGCTTCTCCTCGTCGAACACTGCCGCCGCCGTGTTGACCCCCGGGAGGTCGAATCGGGCGACGAGCTCATCGCGGGAGAACACCTCCTGGTCCCCATGGGACCACCCCAGCCGCGCCAGGAAGTTCACGAGCGCCTCGGGGAGGATCCCGCGCCGGTCGTAATCGAGGACCGATCCCGCCCCATGGCGCTTGGAGAGCTTCGTCCGATCCGGGCCGAGGATGAGGGGGACGTGGGCGAACAGGGGCGGGGTCCACCCCAGCGCCTGGTAGATGAGGAGCTGCTTGGGGGTGTTGTTGAGGTGCTCCGCGCCGCGGATGACGTGGGTGATCCCCATGTCGTGGTCGTCCACCACGCACGCGAAGTTGTAGGTGGGGGTGGCATCGGAACGAAGGATGACGAGGTCCTTGAGCTCGCGGTGCTCCACCGTGACATCCCCGGCGAGGAGGTCGGGCACAGTAGTGGCTCCATCCCTGGGAACCCTAAACCACAGGGCACCCTCGGATTCGTAGGCCGCCCCGCAGCGCACGAGCTCGGCCGCGACCTCGCGGTGCCGCGCGAAGCGATCCGTCTGACGGTACACCTCGTCCCAGTCCAACCCCAGCCAGCGGAGGGACGCGAAGATCTGCTCGATCGCCTCATCCGTGGACCGCGTGCGGTCCGTGTCCTCGATGCGGAGGATAAACGTCCCCTTGTGATGTCGAGCGTAGAGCCAGTTGAAGAGAGCGGTCCGCCCCCCCCCCACGTGGAGGTACCCCGTGGGGCTGGGCGCGAACCGCACACGCACGGAAGCCATGGGCTGCATTCTACCGTCCCCCTGTAGAGGTCCCAAGGAACGTTGCCTCCTTCGGCGTCCGCGGCTACCATCTCCGGGCGAACAAAGGAGGTCCCTCATGGCAGTCGCAGCATACGTCCTCGTCCGCTGTCGCGGCGCGACGGAGGGCAAGATCGCGGAGATCATCCGCCGCCAGCCCCATGTTCGGCGCGTGGACACCGTGTTCGGAGACTACGACATCATCGCCTACCTCGAGTTCGAGGAACTCCCGTCCAGCTTCTCCGTAGCGGAGCTCCACAACATCGTGACCGAGGAGATCCGCAAGGTGGAGGGCGTCTCCTCGACGAGCACCCACATCGTGACGAAGAAGTTCACCGACTAGACCACAACCCACACAAAGGATGTGAACGACGATGAAGATCCTCGTCCTCGGGGGAACAGGAAAGATCGGAGCGGCAGTGGCATGGGACCTCGCACGGGAGGAGAGCGTGGAGGCGGTGGGCCTCGTCGCCCGATCGGCGGAGGCTCTCCAACGGACGAAGCGGTGGATCGGGAGCGAGAAGATCGTCCTCCATCCCGGCGACGTCGCTGGACCTGGCCTGGAGCAGGCCCTCGGGGAGTACGAGGTGGTGGTGATCGCCCTCCCCGACCGGCGCACGAGCTACCGGGCCGCCCACCAGGCCATCGTTCGGGGGGTACACGTCGTGGACATGCTCGAGGAGTATCACCGCCGCCCTGATCCGTACGAGACGGAAGGGCTCGAGGTCCCGGCCGGGATGACGGCCGAGGAGTACGGGGACTGGCTCCATCGGGAAGCCCTGCGCAACGAGGTCACGTTCCTCGACGGGATCGGGTTCGCCCCGGGGATCTCCAACATCACCGTCGGGGAGGGGATCCGCAGGCTCGATCACGCCGTGGCGGCGGTGGCACGGGTGGGGGGGATCCCGAACAAGGCCGCTGCGGCGCGCCATCCCCTGCGGTACATGGTGACGTGGGCGTTCGACCACGTGCTGCGCGAGTACATGATCAAGGTCCAGGTGAAGAAGGACGGCCAGGTGGTCGAGGTGGACGCCCTCACCGACCGGGAGACGTTCCCGTTCCGGCAGTTCGGTGTGGACGAGGTGCTGGAGTGCGCGATCACCCCCGGCATGCCCTCCTTCATCCACACGCGGCCCGAACTGCGCGATTTCGCGGAGAAAACGATCCGCTGGCCAGGCCACTACGCGGCGGTGGACGTGCTGCGGGAGTGCGGGCTGCTCGATCTGGACCCGGTCCACCTCGACGGAGCGGCGGTCGCGCCCCGGGAGTTCACGGCGCGGGTCCTCTCCCCGCGGCTCCGCCCCGGACCGGGGGAGGGGGACGTGTGTGTGATGTGGAACACGGTGCGGGGGACGAAGGCCGGTCGCCCGGCCCGGGTGGACTACTACCTGTGGGACGAGGCGGACCCCGTGACGGGGATCTCGGCGATGGCCCGCGTCACCGGGTTTGCCGCAGCGATCGGGGCGCGGTTCGTGGGGGCGGGGAAGATCCGAAAGCGGGGGATCGTGGCCCCGGAGGACGCGATCGTGGGGGACCTCTACTCGGAGTTCATCGCCGAGCTCGCCCGCCGCGAGATCGCGGTGCGGGAAGTGGAGTCGATCTCATCGAGGGGGTGTCTGCCGTGAAGCGGGATTTCGTGCGCATCGCCGATTGGTCGGCTCCCGAGCTGTGGGAAGCCCTCGACCTCGCGCGGCATCTCAAGCGGGAGCACCGGGCAGGGATCTCGCACCGGAATGTGCTCGCCGGGAAGACCCTCGCCATGATCTTCCAGAAACCGTCACTTCGGACGCGCGTCTCGTTCGAGGTCGGGATGACGCAGCTCGGGGGGCACGCCCTGTACCTCGGCCCCGACGACATCAGGCTCGGGAAGCGGGAGACTACCGCGGACATCGCCCTCAACCTCTCCCGCTACGCCGATGGGATCATGGCGCGCGTGTTCGGGCACGACGTCGTGGAGGAGCTCGCGCGGTACGCCACCGTCCCCGTGATCAACGGGCTTTCCGATCTCCACCATCCCTGCCAGGCGCTGGGGGACATGCTCACGATCCTGGAGAGGCGGGGCGAGCTTCGGGGGACGACCCTCGCCTTCATCGGGGACGGGAACAACGTCGCCCACTCGTTGATCGAGGCCTCGGCCCTGTTTGGAGTCCGGTTCCGCATCGCCTGTCCCAAGGGCCACGAGCCGGAGGCGGAGATCGTGGAGGCGGCGCGGGCCGGGGGGACGGCGGTGGAGATCCTCCGCGACCCCCGGGAGGCGGCGCGGGAGGCGGACGTGCTCTACACCGACGTGTGGGCGAGCATGGGCCAGGAGGAGGAAGCCGAGCTTCGCCGGCGGACGTTCCAGGGGTTCACGGTGGACGTGGAGCTCGTGGAGCGGGCGAACCCGGGGTGCCTGGTCATGCACTGCCTCCCCGCCCACTACGGGGAGGAGATCACCTACGAGGCATCCCGCCTTCCGAACTCGGTCCTGTTCGACCAGGCGGAGAACCGCCTCCACGCCCAGAAGGCGCTTCTGTCCCTCCTCCTCGCCTAAGGAGGACGAGAGGCCTTACCCGCCCCGCGGAAGGGCCCTCCCGCCTTTCCCCTGGCAGCGCGGACAGTAGTTCGTGCGTACGTCGTCGTAGAGGATCTCCGCGATCGGGGTGCCACAATCGGGGCAGGGGGCACCCCTCCTCCCGTGGACGGAGAGGAAGTCCCGGATCTCCCGCTCGAAGAGGGCGTCCCCTGCCCGGCCACGGATCTCGGCGATCGCCCACCGCAGGGTATCCCCGATCGCTCGCCACAAGCGCTCTTGCTCGTCCGTGGTCAGCGTGTGGCCGTAGCGAACCGGGGACAGTCTGGCGTGGAACAGGATCTCGTCCGCGTAGGCGTTTCCGATCCCCGCGATCAGGGACTGGTCGGTGAGGATCCGTTTGAGGGGGCGCCGCCGCGCGAGGAGGCCGCGGAGGACATCCACGGTGAACGCCTCCGACAGCGGCTCGCGGCCCAACTCCCGGAGGGGTTCGGCCGTGAGGAGGTCGGACACCACCCACGCGGCCGCCAAGCGCGGCGACCGCGCCTCGATGAGGCGCAGATCGGTCCCGTCCTCGAACGCCAGGCGCAAATCGGTCGCGGTGGTCGGCGGATAGCCGTGCCCCCCGTGCCATAGCCATGCCCAGCGCATGAGATGGATGAGGAGGTGGAGATCGGCGCCGAAGGAAAAGAGGAGGTACTCCCCCCGCCGGCCGATGGTGTGGAGCCTCCTCCCCACGAAAAGAGCCGGGCCCACCGCGCGCGTGCGGAGGAGCCCTGGGCGGTTCACCTCGACCCCCCGGACCGTCTGCCCCACGATCCGGGGGGTGAGGATGTCCTTCACGACCTCCAGGTCCGGCAGCTCCGCCAACTCACTTCCCGAGGAAGAACAGGAACGGGAAGATCCACGGGAAGCAGCACGGATCGCAGCATGGATCGTAGCACGATGGGCACGCCGTCGGGGCCCGCGACACCTTCAGATAAGGGTCGCACAGGGAGACCCCGCACGCCCTCGAGGCAGGCAGACACCACGCGTAGCAGCAGCTGTCATCGCGCGCCACGATCCTGACGTGGGTCGCCACGTCGCCCCCCGTCGTCGCGACCACGATCCTGTAGAACCCCGGTGCTACCTGCACCCCCGCGAGATCGCGCTGGTCCCAGACGATCTCTGCGCTCGCGGCGACCGGCATGGGGTAAACGTAGCTGTACACGACTCCCCCCCCGAACGCCTCCACCGACCACCCGGTGATCATCGTCGTCGTAGCGCAGGGATTACAGCAGAAAATACCCCACGGGATGACCAGCTTCACCAGGATCGGCTCCTCAGCCCAGAACGTCGCGTAGCAGGGGGGTTCAAGCGGCGGAGGGGGCGGACAGGGATCGCACCACCCCTGGCCTACCGCCAACCCTCCTCCCAGAAGCGCGACGACCAACGTCGAGAGAAACGCCCGCTTCATCTCGTGACCACCTCCGCCCCATTCTACACCGAACGGCGTCCTGGGTTTCACCGCTCTGGGGGCACCGAGCGCGCCGCCGTTCGGGGCAGGGCTTCTACCCACCGGGGCCGAGGAGGGACAGGGTAAGGGAAAGGGTCCCCACGGAGAGAAGGGTGGACAGGAAGAGGGCCGAGGCCGCCAGATCCGGTCGCCGGTCGTATTGGGAGGCGAGCAGGAAGGCATTCACCGCGGTGGGGACGCTCCCCTCGACGATGAGGCTCCCCCGGAGGAGGCCCTGGACCCGGAACGCGCCGGCGAGCGCCCACGCCAGGGCCCCTCCCCCCACCAGGCGGAGGAGGGCGAGGGCGAGGGCCCCGCGGGCCACGCCCACCCCGCGGACCTGCGCGAGCTCGATCCCCAGGAGGAGAAGGAAAAGGGGGATCGCCCCTTCGGCGAGGAGCCCTGTCGTCCGCGCGAGAAGGTCCGGGATCCCCACCCACCGGGCGAAGAAAGCGGCTCCCACGGCATAGAGCCACGGCACGCGCAGGAGGGCTGCCCAGACCTTCTTCCCCCCGTGCCCGTCCCACGCCGCCACTGCCACCCCGAGGGTCGCGAGGAGGACGGTGTGGGTGGCCAAGAACACCGCGCCCACGTCCACTCCGCCCTGTCCGTAGGCGAACAGGAGAACGGGGAGCCCCAGGTTCCCGCAGTTCCCGAACGTGAGGACGAGCGAGGCCACCGTCCGGCCGGCCCGATCGGAGCCGAACATGGCCCGCCCCACCCCCATCGAGAGGGCGAACATCCCCCCGAGGTGGGCGAGGGCGAACAGGACGACCGTCCCCGAAGCGGCAAGGTCCGCTGTGCGCAGGGACTCGAAGATGAGCGCTGGGGAAAGCACCCAGAACGCGACTTGGGCCAGTGGCCGCGCTGGGACTCGCCCCAGCCGGCCCAAGGCCCAGCCCGCCCCGGCGAGGAGAGACGTGGGAAGGAGGACAACGAACATGGGGGAACGGTACGCGGTGGTGAGGGCGGCGTCATCCCGCCGGGGAGCTACAATCCCCCCTGCGCAACCCATGAAGATCGCGGTCACGGGAAACCCTGGGGTAGGGAAGTCCACCCTCGTCAGGCAGGTCGTGGAGCGCGTGCCCCTCTCCGCGGGGGGCATGATCACCGCGGAGATCCGCAAATGCGGGCGTCGAGTGGGTTTCTCCGTGCGCGACCTTGCCACGGGCACGGAAGGGATCCTCGCCCACCTCCACCTCGCCGATGGGCCCGCGTTCGGACGGTACCGCCTCAACCTGCGCGATCTCGACGAGATCGGTGCCGGGGCGATCGAACGGGCGATCGAGGAAACGCAGCTGGTGGTGGTGGACGAGGTCGGGCCGATGGAGCTCCATTCCCCGCGGTTCGTCCGCGCCGTGGAGCGGGCGCTCGCGGAGGCCCCCCACCTCCTCCTCACCGTCCATCGCGCCTCCAACCATCCCCTCGCCTACACGATCCGCCACGGGGTGGATCACCTCTTCCGCCTGGGCCGGGACAACTGGGAACAAGTGCTCGCTGCGATCCTCCGTCACCTGACGGCCGGCTAGCCCACGGCTGCGGGGAGACCGCACAGGGCCGCGATCTCGTCCGCAACGTCGAACGCGGCGTTGGGGAAGGCGATCGCTCGCGCCCGGTCGCCGCGGCGCGCGAGCTCGCCCGGCGTGGCCAGCCACCGATGGAGGATGGCCGCTACCTCAGCTGGGGTGGAGGCAGCCTCCCCGGCACCGGCCCCCACCACGAACGGGATGTTCGGCCGCTCCTGGGCCATCCCCCCGAAGAGGATCATCGGGAGCCCCGAGATGGCGGCCTCGCCGATCACCCCAGGGCCGGGCTTGCCCACGAACACATCCGACGCACGCATCATGACCTCGAGGTTCGTGACGAACCCGTGGACCCGAGCGGAGACCCGCCACGGGTAGCGTCCCAGTACCTCCACGAGGGCCTGATTGCGACCGGCGATGACGACGAGCTCGACCGGGAGCTCGGCCCGGTCGATGGCCCACGCCACTCGCTCGATGCCCCCCATCCCCTCCCCCCCGCCGACGAGGAGGACGATCGGGCGATTGGTCTCCCAGCCCAGCTCCTGTCGCGCGCCCGCCTTGTCCTTGCCGTAGAGAGCGAACTTGGGGTGGGCAGGATGCCCCACCACGCGCAGCCTGTCCGGGCTCAGTCCCAGCTGCCGCCCCCGCTCATAGGCGCTTGAGCACGGGACAAGACAACGATCCACCTCGGGGTGGTACCATCCGCTGTGGGGGTTCGCGAGATCCGTGACCACGGTGACGATGGGGAACTCCCGCGCGGCAGTCCGCCGCAGGGCCACCGCGAGCTCGCTGAATGCAGGATGGAGGACGACGATCACGTCCCACGCCCGGGACCTCCGCGCCGCCCGCCGCACCCGGGGGACGGCGAGCCGCGGGAGCTGCCTGCGCCCGACCCGCGTGGCGATGAGGCGGTCGGTCACGGTCACGAACAGGTTCCAAGACGGCTCGTGGTAGCGAACCCACAGCGGGTAGATCTCCGGCGCTCGGTTCCAGGGGAAGTACCCGCAGGCACGGAACGCATCGAAGTAGTCGCAGGCGAACGTGTCCGGATACCGGAGGGCGAGGGCCGCTTCGATCGCCCGTCCCGCGGACCGATGGCCGCCCCCCGTGTCGGACATGAACAACCCGACCTGAATCACGGCCCCCTCCCTGGGCCACGAACTATACGGGCCCCGCACGGGCCCGGTCAAGCCCCCTCCCGCTGCGGGGCGATCCAGCGCGGGCCGGGCAGAGCATAGGCGTCGCGGTAGAACTCCCGGAACACGCGTTCCACCTGGCGCATCATCCGCTCCACGTCCTCCCCCTCGGGCCGGGACGGATCGGGGAGGATCGGAGGGGCGAAGTGCACCGCCACGCCCCCCAAGCGGCGCGTCTCGCGTAGGATCCGGAGGCACATCCGCCCCAGCGGTTCCTCCTCCGCCCCCGGGCGGTAGACGTACGCGTTGCCGAGGAGCACGGGGACGATCGGGGCCCCGCTGCGATGGGCGAGCTTCGCCACCCCCGGATAGAGCCGCCCCTCCCAGTAGAGGTGACCCTCGGGGAAGACCATCACGCTTCCCCCCCCCGCGAGGTAGCGCACGGCGGCGGCGACGGTCCGTGCATTGAGGGAGCCCTTCTCCCGCGGATCGCGGGTCACCCGGAACCGGAAGAACGCTTGGTAGAAGAAGCGGAGCCAGGGATGGCGTTCGTCGACGTGGAACAGGGCCCGCGCCCGCCACCGGCGGGAGTGGCGGACCACGAACAGGGGATCGAACGAGCCGACGTGGGTCACACAGAAGAGGCAGGGGCCGCGCGGCGGACGGCCCACGGCGTGGGACGGCACGACGAGAGGGAGGAGAACCGTGGCGAGGAAGTACATGCCCCATACCGCCTCGTAGGGCAATGCGCACAGCAGCGCCCCGATGCGCCGGGCGAGCCCCTTACCTCCTTCTCGGTTCACGCGACCCCTGGGGATCCGCCCAGTACCTTTGGCCGGGGATCCGGTTCCGGCCCATGGCCACATCGAGCCAGTACCAGAACGCCGTAGCTGCCCCGCGGACCCACCCCGCACGCACGAAACGGCGGTTCGAGGTGTAGCAGGGCATCGTAGGGACGAACCGCACCCGCCCCAGGGTGCGCAGCGCGCGGGCAAGGCGAAAGTCGGGGGATGCTCGCTCCTCCAGTGGAGGGTAGCCGCCCACCGCAAAGTAAGCGTCTCTGCGGATCCCCAGGTTCGCCCCCCCACACAGGGGGACCCCGCACAGGCGGGACAGCGCGGCGAGGACGCAGTACCCCGCCACCTCCAGCGGGCGAAGCAGTGCCCAGCTCTCCCGGAACCCCATCGGGCCGTAGGCGGCCACCGTCCCCTCTCGGGCAAGCGCCCGCACCATCCGCTCCAGCCAACGCCGGGGATACATCGTGTCCGCGTCGGCACTGACAATGAGCTCCCCCCGGGCTTCGCTGAACCCACGGTGGGCGGCCGGCAAGTACCCCCGCCGTGGCTCGATGACCACCCGGTCCGCGAGCTCCGCAGCGATCTCCCGGCTCCGGTCCGTGCTCCCGTTGTCCACCACGAGGAGCTCGTACTCCTGAAACGTCTGCGCCCGCAGCGAGCGAAGTGTCTGTTCGAGGAACCTCTCCTCGTTCAGCACAGGGACCACAACCGTGATCGTCGGCGTGGTCACCCTTGGCCCCTCCCGCTGTAGGTCGTCATCGCACGACGATGGACACGAGCTTCCCCGGAACGGCGATCACGCGTACGACCTCCTTCCCGTGGAGCCGTGCCTGGACCTCGCCCGCGGCGAGGGCCGCCTCCTGGAGGGCATGCGGGTCGGAGGCGACGGGAACGGGCACGCAAACGCGGGCCCGGACCTTGCCGTTGATCTGGACCGGGATCTCCACCTCCTCCCCCACAACCGCGCCCGGGTCGTAGTCCGGCCAGGGCGTCTCCAGGACCGACTGCTTCTCCCCGAGGCGGTGCCACAGCTCCTCGGAAAGGAACGGGGTGAACGGGGAGAGGAGGAGGATGAGGTCGCGGACAACCCGCCGCACGAGATGGGGATCGGCCCCTCCGCCATCGACGTAGGCCCCAAGCTCATTGACGAGCTCCATAATCGCTGCGATGGCCGTGTTCAGCCCCAGCTCTCCCGCGAACTCCTCGGTCACCTTCTTCACCGTGGCGTGGAGCTTCCGCCATAGCCGTCGCCCCGCGGGATCGAGTCGCTCCGGCTCCCCCTCGACCCCCGCCAAGCGGGGCAGCTGTCCGACCACCAGGTTCCAGAACCTGTTCAAGAACCGCCACGCCCCGCGGATCCCGTCCTCGGACCACTCGATGTCCCGGTCCGGGGGGCCCATGAACAGGGTGTACAGCCGCTCCGTGTCCGCCCCGTAGCGGGCGATGATCTCCGCGGGCTCGACGACATTCTTCTTCGACTTCGACATCGCGAAGTAGGACGTCGCCACCTCCTGGCCACACTTCGCGCAGCGGAGGCTGTCCACCTCCTTCGGGTACAGCCACCCGTGCTCGGGGCACCGGTAGGCGGCATGGCAGACCATCCCCTGGGTGAACAGGCGCTGGAACGGCTCCCTGAACCCGACGTACCCCAGGTCGTAGAGGGCCTTGGTGATGAACCGGGAGTAGAGGAGGTGGAGGATGGCGTGCTCGACCCCTCCCACGTAGAGGTCCACCGGGAGCCAGCGGTTGACGTCCTCGGTCACGAACGGGGCCTTCTCCTCGTGGGGGGACACGAAGCGGAGGAAGTACCAGGAGGAATCCACGAACGTGTCCATCGTGTCCGTGTCTCGTCTGGCCTCCCCTCCGCACCAGGGACAGGTCGTCTCCGCAAACCCAGGGATGTCCGCCAGGCCCATCTTCCCGATGAACGGGACGTCGGGGAGGAGGACCGGCAGTTCCTCCTCCGGGACGGGAACCACCCCGCAGCGGTCGCAGTACACGATCGGGATCGGCGCCCCCCAGTACCGCTGGCGGGAGATGAGCCAGTCCCGCAGCCGGTAGGCGACCGTGCGCCGGCCGATCCCCTTCCCCTCGAGGTAGGCGACCGTGCGCGCGATCGCCTCCTCCCCCGGGGTTCCTGTGAGCGGTCCGGAGCCGACCATCGTCCCCGGTTCCACCAAGGCCTCGCTCATCTCGCCGGGGTCGGGAATCGACCCGTCGGGGGCGGCGATCACGACCCGCACCGGCAGCCCGTAGGCGCGGGCGAACTGGAGATCGCGCGCGTCGTGGGCGGGCACGGCCATCACCGCCCCTGTCCCATAGGTCGGCATCACGTAGTCGGCGATCCAGATCGGGATCGGCTCCCCTGTCGCGGGGTTCGTGGCGTAGCTTCCCAGGAACAGGCCCGTCTTCGGCCGCTCCGTGGACGTGCGCTCCACCTCCGTGGCCCGGATTGCCTCCTTCCGGTACCGCTCCACCTCCCCGCGACGCTCGGGCGCGGTCAACTTGTCTACTAGCGGGTGCTCGGGGGCGAGGACGAGCAACGTCGCCCCCCACAGGGTGTCGGGGCGGGTGGTGAAGACCTCAATGGGGCTTCCGACCCCAGTGGGGAACGCGATCATCGCCCCCTCCGAGCGGCCGATCCAGTTCTCCTGCATCTTCTTCACGTGCTCCGGCCAGTCGAGGTCCGCGAGGTCGGAGAGCAACCGATCCGCGTAGGCCGTGATCCGGAAGAACCACTGGTCGAGCTCCCGCGGCTCGGGTGTGGTCCCGCAACGCTCGCATTCCCCTCCCACCACCTGCTCGTTGGCGAGCACGGTGCGGCAGCCTGGGCAGTAGTTCACCATGGCCCGCTTCTTGTAGGCGAGGCCGCTTCCGTGGAGCTTCAGAAACAGCCACTGCGTCCAGCGGTAGTAGTCGGGAAGGCAGGTCGTGATCTCGCGCTCCCAGTCGTACTCGATCCCCCAGGCGCGGAACTGGTCCTTGGCGTAGGCGATGTTATCGAGCGTCCACTGCCGGGGATGGATCCCCCGCTCGATGGCCGCGTTCTCCGCGGGGAGCCCGAATGCGTCCCACCCCATCGGGTTGAGAACGTTGTACCCCCGCATCTTGAGGAAGCGGACGATGGCATCGCCGATGATGTAGTTCCGGCCGTGGCCGACGTGGAGGTACCCCGAGGGGTAGGGGAACATGTTCAGGTAGTAGAACTTGTTCCTCGGGCGCGCAGTGTCGACGCGGAAGTACCCCCGCTCCCGCCAGTAGTGGCGCCATCGCTCCTCGATGGCCTTCGGGTCGTAAGGCTCGCCCCTCACAGGAGCCCTCCGCAGGCCAACCGCTCCGCCTCGTCGAGGGTAGCGCGCACGGCGTCCGGCGCGTCCATCTCGCAGTAAAGCCGCAGGATGGGCTCGGTGCCCGAGGCGCGGAACAGGACCCAGCCTCGATCGAGGCGCAGCTTGAGCCCGTCCAAGGTCTCCACCTGCACCACCCGCTGCCCGGCCAACCGCTCCGGGGGCGCTTTCTCCAACCGCGCCATGACCTCGAGGCGGTTGGGAAGAGCGAGGTCGCGCCGCGCGTAGTGATGGGGGCCGACACGGGAGAACAGCTCCGCGACGAGCTCCCCGATCGGCTTCCCCGTCGCCGCCACGAGCTCGAGGAGGTAGAGGTTCGACAGGACCCCGTCCCGCTCCGGGATGTGCCAGCCGTACCCGTAGCCGCCGGACTCCTCGGCCGCGAACGCCGCCTTCCCCATCACGAGGTCCTCCACCGCCCACTTGAACCCGATCCGGATCTCCCGCCACGGAACGCCCGCCAGGTCGGCGAGCTTCCCGATCATGTCCGTGAGCGCGAACGATTTGAGCACCGGCCCGGCCAGGCTCCGGTGCCGCACCAGATGCCATAGGATGAGGGACGCCGTGCGATGGGTATCCAGGAACGCGCCGCTTTCGTCCATCCCCGCCGCCCGATCCCCATCGCCATCGGTGATCAGGCCGACCACGATCCGCCCCCGTGCCCGCCTCCGAAGCGAGCGGATCACCGCCTTCAGGGGGACCGCGTTCTCGGGGAGCGGCTCGGGTTTTCGGCCCCCGAAGAGGGGATCCACGGTCGAGCGCACCTCGAGGTGGGGGATGCGCACCGCCCGCAAGAGCTCCGCCAGGTACCCTTGGGCCGAGCCGTACATCGCGTCGACGACGACGTACAGCGGGGCGCGGACCAGCCCGCGCAAGTCCACCGCCTCCCGCAGCCGGGCGAGGTACTCCTCCTTGATCGCCCGCGTTCCCACGGGAGGATCCCCCACCTCGGGGGCGCGGGGAGGAAGGTGTGACTCGATCAAGGCCGTGATCTCGGGCGTCGCCGACCCCCCGTACTCGGGCTTGAACTTGACCCCGCTCCACCGGGGGGGGTTGTGGGAGGCGGTGATCATCGCCCCTCCTGCCAATTGCCACTCCACGACCGCCGCCGAGAGGGCGGGGGTGGGGACGGGGGCCGCGGTGACCGCCACCGGGATCCCGCTCTGGGCCACGGCCCGTCCCAGATGGCGGGCGAACTCCGCGGACGAGAACCGCGTGTCGTAGCCGACAATGAGCCCCGCTGACACCGGGCGGCAGGGCACGCCCCATGCCCGGTAGGGGGGGAGATCCCGGCGCTCCGGGGCGTGGAGGACGGCGGCGATCGCTGCCCCCACCCGGGCCACGTTGGCGTACGTGAAGTCATCAGCGATCACGCCGCGCCAGCCGTCCGTTCCGAACCGAATCCTATCGCTTGCGGCCATGCCGATCCTTTCGCGGTGGAGGTGCGAGATCCACCCGCACGATGTGCGGGGGAATCTGGATCCCGTCCGCCTGAAGGAGGTCTGCGATCAGCTCCATGGGGAGGGCGGTCTCGATCCATAGGTCGCGAAGCGACACGACCCCATTGCGTACAGGAACGCACTCCAGCGCCCGCTCGATCGCCCGCCGATACCCGTCCACCAATCGGGACAGGTCCTGCTCCAGAGTCTCCATACCCCGCCGCTCAGTACCGCCACTCCACGGTGTAGCGGACCTCCGCTTGCCCCGACGCGGGCACAGGGACCCGGAACAGGACCCGTTGAGCGTCGAGGCGCTCATGGGGCAGGGTGGAGTCGGTGATGGCCCAAACCCCAGGGAGGGTCTCCACCACTTCGACCTCGACCGGTGCCTCCTTGGCGGAGCGGAGGGTGATCCGGTACGTGTCCCGATACAGGTTCTCCGTGATCCGCTCCCGTGCTTCTTGGACCCGCTCCCCGGTGAGGTCGAACGCTGCCCCGATGGCGAGATCGACCTCACCGCCCAGCGGGGTATGGTCGAGGGTAGCTGCCCCGACGAAGAGTTCCCCGCCTTCGTCGTAGAACCGGACTTCACCGGCGGGGAGGGCAGCGAGGGCATTCGTGAACCGAACCCGCACCGCGACGGCCCCCCCTGCGAATCGGTAGGCGCGGGTGTAGGGCACGGTCCCGGACAGGAGCGGAGCCAACGCAACCCCCTGGGTGAGGTCGACGGGCTCCGGGAACGCGTAGCGGTGGTACTCGAACGCCTCGACGGCGCTGAACTCCGGGGCGAGGGCAAGGGTGCGCACCCCGAGCCCATCGGGTACCTTCGCCGCCGGGCGGTACACGTCGCCCGCGACGAGGGAGACCGTGGCCCCCGCGAAATCGACGCCGGTCCGGTTCGCAAACGTCGCCATCCCCCGGAGGACGAGCTCATCCTCCAGGGACGCGGTGTAGGTCACATGCCACGAGAGGCCCTCGGCGAGGTAGCGCAGGCCGACCGTCGCCGGCCCCGGCGCTTCGGTGCGGTAGCGGATGGCGAGGGCGAGGCCCCGGGCGCTCGCCGCCTCCCCGGCGGCCACGATCCGGTCGTAGGAGGGCAGGAACACGAGGCCCTCCGCCGTGCTCAGGACGAGCGCCGGCTGCGTGGCGAGGAGGCGGCCTGCCAACCGCTCTCCATGGGTGAACACCGTGACGGGACTCCCCACGAGGCCCTCCACCGCGGGGAGGTCGGTCCACTGGGGAGCGATCCGCGTCGCGGTCAGACCCTCCACCACCAGGCTGTCGACGAGCAACGTCAACGGGAGGTCCTCCAGGAGGAGCTCCCCTTCCGGAGCGAGGAGCACGGACCTCGTCTCCGAGATGAGCCCGTATCCACCCGAGTAGATCGTGACCACGGGCGCTGCGGCGCCCGCCACGGCCACAACCCCCCCCATTGCCAGGGCGAACATCCTGAGCATGTGCATCACCTGCCTCGCTGTCATCTTACCCCGCGGGAGGAAGGGCGCAACGGGCCCCATTCTCGGAGCACGGAGCCCCGCGCTCAGGCCGATCGGGGGGCGATCTCGAGGGCGCGCCGGCGGAGGGGGAGCAGTGCACAGACGGCGTCTCGAAGGGCAATCATGTTATCGCCCCGTTTTGCGGACACGACGACGTGGGGCACCGCTTCCAGCCGGAGCGCCTCCAGGCGGGCCCGTTCCTCGAGGGTCCCAACGAGGTCGAGCTTGTTCAGGACGTGGAGCGTGGGCGGGGGAAGCCGGTCCGGGCCCACCACCTCCATCACGACCCTGCGCACCACACGCAGGTGATCCGGTGCCGCCGGGGAGGCAGCGTCGAGGACGAGGAGGAGCCCCGACGCATCGCGCACCGCCCCCAACGAAGCCCGGAACGCGGGCACGAGCTCATGGGGCAGATCGCGGATGAACCCCACCGTATCCGTGAGAAGGGCTTCCCCTCCGGGCAGGACGAGCCGCCGCACCCGCGTGTCGAGGGTCGCGAACAGCTTGTCCTCCACGGGCACATCGCACCCGGCGAGGCGGTTGAAGAGGGTCGACTTGCCGGAGTTCGTGTACCCGACGATCGCGATCTCCGGAGGGCCCTCCCGGCGGCGGCGGGCCTGCTGGACCGCGCGGTCCTGGGCCGCCTTGTGGAGCTGGCGACGCACGGCCTGGATCCGGCGGCGGATCGCCCGCCGCCCCTGCTCAAGGCGCGTCTCCCCCGGCCCGCTCGTCCCGATCCCGCCACCGGGATCGGTCAGGGCCTGGCCCCATCCGCGCAGCCGGGGGAGGAGGTACTCCAGCTGGGCCAGCTCCACGGCGAGGGCCGCTTCCTTCGTGCCGGCACGCTGGGCGAAGATGTCGAGGATGAGCTGGGAGCGGTCCACGACCTTGAGGCCCGTCACCTCCTCCAGGTTGCGGGCTTGGGCCGGGGAGATCTCCGATCCGACGATGAGCGTGTCCGCCCCATCCACCCGCGCCTGGGCGCGGATCTCCTCCGCCTTCCCTCCCCCGACGAATGTCCCCGGGTCGGGACGGGAGCGATGCTGCACCAGGCGGCCGCGGACGTCCACGCCCGCGGTGGCCGCCAATGCGGCGAGCTCCGCCAGCCGGTCCTCCCCCTCCACTCCCGGCGGGGCCACGTCGACCAGGATCGCCTTCTCCCCCCCGTAGACCCGGGCCCGTCGGCCCAGGTAGTCCTCGATCACCGGGATCAGTCTGTGACCCATACCCTCGCACCCAGACGGCGCAGTCCCCCGGGGAGGTCGGCGTAGCCGCGGGCGATGTGCTCCTCCCCCCGGATCTCCGTGCGCTCATCAGCGGCGAGCGCGGCGAGGACGAGCCACAGCACCCAGCAACAGGCGAGGCGTACGACACGGCGCAGAGGGACCGTTTCGAGATAGCCGCGAGCGAGAGCGCCGACCAGTGCGAAGAGGATGATTGCCGGGGCGATAACCACGCGGTCCAGCAGCTTCATCTCGATGAGCGACAGCCATGCGTAGAGCCAGCATGCCTGTACGCCGACCTGTACGGCAGGAAGGAGCAGGCGCGGCAGAAATCGCCTCACACGTCCCCCAAATCGAGCAGGTCATCGGGTCCGCGGATAGCCCGGTGGCGGAACGGCAACCGACCGTGCGAGGTCTCCGCGGCGGCAGCCAATAGGAAGGCAGGTTCGCCGTCGACCGTGCAAACCCGTTCCCGCAAATCGTCGGAAG
>OMKS01001983.1_pt1 | contig 17554 bp, 14 predicted proteins | sample 1674721 | NCBI WGS metagenome assembly OMKS01 (sample SAMN06264996, study PRJEB25208) | sediment metagenome | isolation source: hot spring sediment | place: USA: California | collected 2014-09-02
TCCCGCCGCCAACGCAAAGCTTGGTTTTTCCGTCAATTCCCTATAATTTCCGGTCATGATTGAGCGAATTTCGAAGAAAGTAACGATGAAGAAGATGCCGCTGATTCTGTTGGGTATCGTACTGCTGGGCAGCTGTGGTACCCGGCGGATGGCGAAAGGTCCTTCCGATATTGTATATGTGGTGGCAGCGGAGGATGTCCGGCAGAAGGTTAAGGCGGCGATTGATACGACCTTTTCCTTTGGGATTCGGACGCCCGAGTTTCAGCATTATTACCTGACCAACTGGCGACCGCTCAATGAGCTCGGAGAGGTTATTTATTTACCGCATTCGATTGTCGTAGCGGATATGAATGTCAGCAACGCCGCCAGTCAGCTGGTGAAGAGTTTATTGAGTGCTGAGCGGCTGGAGTCCATTAAAGCCGATACGGTGGCGCTTTTTGCGCTGCCCGATGTCTGGAAAAAGACGCAGATAATGATAATCGCCGCCGGTTACGATATGGAAAAATTAGCGGATTTTATCAGGCAGCGCCAGGGCTGGCTATTTTCCAAAATTGACCAAAAATATATCGAGAGGCAATCCCATTTTCTGTTCAACGAGTACGAGCAGAAGGAGCTGTCCCGGAAAATCCGGCGGAAGTACGGCTGGACGATGCGGATTCCCAGCGATTTTCAGATAATCCGGGAATCCCCGGAGGCGGGTTTTCTCTGGCTCGGGCGGGCATTGCCCTATCGCTGGATTTCAGTTACCTGGGAACCCGGTATTCAGACGGAATGGCTGACCGCCAACGGACTCTTTGAGAGGCGGGAAAAGCTGGGGCGCATCTACGGACAGATCAAAACGGAGAAGCGTTTTTTAGGGCACAAATATGTCAAATTTGCGGGCTTTGACGCACTGCGCATGTGGGGGCTCTGGTATCATGAGGAAAAGCCGCAGGGCGGACCCTTTATGACCTATGCATTTTACGATTCGTACACCGATCAAAGTTTTATTATTGATATGCTGGTGTATTCGCCCGGCGAAAGAGTCCTTGCGTATCTCCGGCAGATGGAGATCATGGCGGCGACGTTTCGGACGCAAGACACGAAAAATTGAGTGATACATAGCGCTTCTGAAGGCGCGAATAATCAATTGCTAATTGATGCAGGGGCGTTTAAATTAATTTGAGGTTAGTGGGAAATGTCGAAAATAGCCATACTAGTCGGAAGCACATCGGATTTAGCGGTTTTGGAATCCGCCAAAGCCTATCTGGAATTTTTTGAAATCGAACACGACATCCGGGTTTTGTCGGCGCACCGGCAGCACGATGAGCTGGTGGATTATATCAAAGCGGCGGAAAAAGAGGGCGTGGAGATAATCATCGCCTGTGCCGGCATGGCGGCTCATTTGCCGGGGGTAATCAGCGCCATCACGCCTCTTCCGGTCATCGGTGTACCGCTGGACGCTTCTTCGCTGAACGGAGTTGACGCGCTGCTGTCCATTGTCCAGATGCCGAAAGGAATCCCGGTCGGCACCATGGCGGTGGGGAAAGCCGGCGTGATCAATGCAGTGGTCTATGCCGCCCGAATTCTGGCGCTCAAGAATCCGGAATTGCGTGACCGGCTGGCTGAATTTCATAAAAAAGGGTCCAAACTATAAAATCCATGACGATACTGATTACCGGTGCGAACGGCATGCTCGGTGAAGAGTGTGTTAAATTATTGTCAAAGCAGCATTTTGTTGTTGCTACCGATCTGCAGGACGGTCTGGAATATGACTGTGCGGTGACCTATCAGATTTTGGATATTACCGACCGCCAGGCGGTTGCGCGGATTACCGAACAGTATCAGCCGGATACAGTGGTCAATTGTGCCGCCTTTACCGATGTGGACGGCTGCGAAAATCAACGTGAACTTGCCTGGCGCGTCAATGCCGGCGGTGTCGAAAATTTAAGCGCTGCCCTGCAAAATACCAGCTGTCGGTTGATCCATATCTCCAGCGATTATGTTTTCGACGGAACCGCCGGACCCTATTCCGAAGAACAGCCGCCGAAGCCGATCAACTATTACGGTCAGACCAAACTGGACGCTGAGAGAATTATCGGGAAATCAAATCTGCCCTGGACTATCGTACGGACCAATGTGCTGTTTGGCAATACCACCCTGCAGAAAGCCAGTTTTGTCCGCTGGGTGATTGAAAAGCTGCGACATTTCGAGACGATTTCGGTGGTCAACGATCAGTTTGGCAATCCTACCTGGAGCTACGGCATGGCGGAAGCGATTAATAAAATTATTGAAAAGGATGCGCGCGGATTGTACCATTATGCGGGAACGGATTATCTCGACCGGTTCGAATTTGCCCTGAAAATCGCCGAAATTTACGATTTGAATCCGCTGCTGATCCGCAAAACGACAACGCGGGCTTTACATCAGCCGGCGCCGCGACCATTCAGAGCGGGTCTGATTTGCGATAAAATAAAGAGAGAACTGGATGTACCGTCTTACTCGATCAACGAATCACTCACCAGGATGAAGGGAAACAGTTAGTGGAATCACTGGTTATCATACCGACCTATAACGAAAAAGACAATATCCGGACCGTGATTGAAAAAATCAACAAGTTGAATATTGATCTGGATATCCTGATTATTGATGACAACAGTCCCGATGGAACGGGCGCGATTATCCGGGAGTTGCAAAGTACATACAAAAATATATTTCTGATCGAGCGCCCCGGGAAACTGGGTCTCGGCACCGCCTATGTCAAGGGTTTTCACTGGGCGCTGAAAAGAGGGTACACCTATATCATTGAGATGGATGCCGATCTGTCACACAATCCGGATGACCTGCCGCGTTTGATCAATGCCTGTAAACGGGGCGCCGATCTGGCAATCGGGTCGCGTTACAGCAACGGCGTGAATGTGATCAACTGGCCGATCAAGCGACTCCTGCTGAGTTATTGCGCCAATCTCTATACCCGGGTTGTGACGCGCATGCCGGTGAAGGACGCTACCGCCGGTTTTAAATGCTTCAAAAGAGAGGTGCTGGAAAGTATAGACCTCGACCGGATTAAATCCTCGGGCTACTCCTTTCAGATCGAAATGAATTTCCGCGCCTGGAAGAAGGGGTTTACGCTGCAGGAGGTTTCGATCATTTTTATTGAGCGTACGGAAGGTCATTCGAAAATGTCGAAGACCATCGTCTGGGAGGCGGTGTTTATGGTGTGGAAACTGAAATTTCTGGGCTGGTTGGGTAAACTGAAGTAATGCAAATATCGGTCATTATCGTCAGCTATAATGTCAAGGAGTTTCTCCAGCAATGTATCTTATCGCTGAAAAATTCCCTGAACGGGATTGACCACGAAATCATTGTTGTGGACAATAACTCGGTTGACGGGACGCCGGAGACCATTGCCTATAAATTCCCGGAAATTCGACTGATCGAGAACGAGGATAACCGTGGCTTTGCGGCGGCGTGTAATCAGGGGCTGAAAATCTCGACGGGAGAATATCTCCTGCTGCTCAATCCCGACACGATGATTCAGGAAGATACCATTGGGACGATGATCAATTTCTTCGAAGAGGTGCCTGACGCCGGCGCGGCGGGTTGTAAAATCCTCAACGCCGACGGTTCCCTGCAGCTGGCATGCCGGCGCAGTTTTCCGTCGCCCATGGTGGCGCTGCCCAAACTGCTGGGGCTGAGTCGTCTGTTCCCCAAAGTCAGATTGTTTGGTAAATACAACCTGACCTTTGAGGACCCGGATAAATTGATCGAGGTCGAAGCCGTGAGCGGTTCTTTTTTGATGTTCAGGAGAACCGTTTATGAGCAGCTCAAGGGTCTCGATGAAACCTTCTTCATGTATGGTGAGGACCTTGATTATTGCTATCGCATCAAGGAAGCCGGCTGGAAGATATATTATGTCCCCGATACAAAAATCATCCATTACAAGGGGGAGAGCGCCAAACTGGCGAGCTTTGATAATTTCGTTATCTTTTATAAAGCGATGGACATTTTCGTTAAAAAACACTTCAGCAAAAGCTACTCCCTGCTTTTTGACATTATCCTGAGAACGGGAATATTCGTCAGGGGTGTGATTTCGCTGATCGGACGCTTTTTGCGCAAACATATCATCCTGTTTGTGGATGGGGTAGCCGTTTCGGCGGCTATTCTACTTGCCCACTATTTACAGCCGGAACCAATCCAGGACATCTCCCTGGTCTTTTCCATGTTGATCTTTTATCTTTTGCTCTGGCTGGGAACCGGCTATACGATTGGTCTTTATGAACGGCGGGAGCTTTCCTACTCCCGGGCGGCAATCGCCTCGGCAATCAGTTTTGTGGCGTCTATTATTTTTAATATGCTATTTAAGGGCTTTATCTATTCGCCGCATCTGCTGATCTGGAGTTTCTTGCTGGTGATGCTGTTTCTCCCCGGCTGGCGGATTTTTCTGCTCTTTTTACAGCGGCGCCGGATTATTTCGCCGAAGTCGCCGCTCTCCCGGGCGCTGCTTTCCCGCCGAACCATCATCGTCGGAACCGGTAGCGAGGGTGATAGAATTGCCAAAAAATTGCAGAGTCATATTGAGCACGGTTTTGAAATTTTGGGTTTTGTGGATAAAAAATATTCCATCAAAAAGAATCTGGGTTTTCCCTTTCTTGGCATCGTCACTGATCTGGGCGAAATCATCCGGATTCACCGGGCGACGGAAATCATCTTTACCACCGATGAATTCAGCAATGACGATATATTGAACATTCTGGACCGCTTAAAAAAATTGCGGGTAAATGTAAAAATCGTACCGCAAAACCTGGATTATATCATCGGGAAATCCAGCGTTGAAAAGATTGAGGACATTCCCCTGATTGAGGTGGAATATAATCTGTACCGCCTGGAGAATCGTTTCGCAAAGCGGTTGTTCGATCTGGTATTAGCGCTTCTTGGGTTGATCGGTATGTCCATATTCATGATACCCTACGGCTGGTTGGCAGGCTATAAATTTGAACGACGTAAATTTCTGGGAAAAGAGGGCAGTACCTTTACCGGTATCGTCTTTGCGAAGCGGAACGGTAATCATGCGCGTCCGGTGGTGGAGAAGTTTCCGCTGCTGCTTTCGATTATCAGCGGCGATATGAGTTTCGTCGGCAGTGAATTGCTGACGATCAATCCCCATTTTCGGCGCCTGCGGTGCAAACCCGGTCTGACGGGTCTGTTCCAGCTGCAGGAAACCCACCGACCCGAAGCAACAGACAAACAGAATTATGAGCACTATTACATGCAAAATCATTCTCTGTTTCTGGATGTTGAAATAATTTTAAAAGCACTTTTGAATATATAGACAGGAAATTATGGCAAAACTTACCTTAGATTTTGAGAAACCGATTCTGGATCTGGAAAAAAAGATTGATGAAATGCGGGAACTGGCACGGGTGAACAGCGTTGATCTGAATGACGAGATTCAGAAGCTCGAAGATAAACTGTCGAAGCTGGTCAAAAAGACCTATTCCAATCTCAATCGCTGGCAACGGGTACAATTAGCCCGGCATCCCGACCGACCGTATACCCTGGATTATCTGGAAAAAATCAGTTCGGATTTCATTGAAATTCACGGCGATCGGCATTTTGCCGATGACAAATCCATTATCGCCGGATTTGCGACCGTTGAGAAGTATAAAGTCGTGATCATCGGTCAGCAAAAAGGGCGGAATATCAAGGAGAATCTCTATCGTAATTTCGGCTCGCCGCATCCCGAAGGATACCGGAAGGCACTGCGGGCGATGAAACTGGCGGAGAAATTTCATAAACCGGTCATCTCGTTTATTGATACTCAGGGGGCGTTTCCGGGAATCGGTGCGGAGGAGCGGGGACAGGCGGAAGCCATTGCCCGCAATCTGTTCGAAATGAGCCGGCTGCGGACGCCGATTCTGATTTGTGTGATCGGCGAGGGCGCCAGCGGTGGCGCCCTGGGAATCGGTGTCGGTGACCGTACGATCGTGCTGGAAAACACCTGGTATTCGGTCATCAGTCCGGAAGGCTGCGCCTCGATTCTCTACCGCGATGCCGGGAAGGCGAGTCTTGCCGCCGAATCCATGCGGGTGACGGCAAATGATCTCTTCGAGTTGGGGGTTGCCGATGAACTGATTCCCGAGCCGGAGGGGAGTGCCCATCGCAATCCCGACGCCATGGCGGCGGTTCTGAAAGAACATATCCTGAAAAATCTCGCTGAACTCGTTTCCATCCCCATAGAGGAGCTGGTCAGGCAGCGAATCGAAAAGTATTCTAAAATGGGTAGCTGGAGTGAGGAATAGCTCCCCACCCAAATTTCATTAAACACTGAAAATGCCGAACGAATTAACCTTTTTCCTGATGATTATTGTCGTGCTCTGTACGACGCTGCTGATGTTCCGTCTGGGTAAAATCTGGCTCTATGCCTTTATTGCGGTCTGTATTGTTTTAGCCAATATTTTTGTCACCAAGCAGTTTCGGCTATTCGGTTTGAGTGCCACCGGTGGTAATATCACTTATGGGGCAATTTTTCTTGTCACGGATTTACTGTGCGAACATTACGGCAAAGAGGCGGGACGCAGGGCGGTAATGATCGGTTTTTTTGCGGCGCTTTTTTATCTGGTCACGTCGCAGTTTATCCTGCTAATGCAGCCGGCGGAATACGATACGGTGCATGACGGCATGCGGTCTATTTTTTCCTTTGCGCCGCGGATCGTTCTGGCTTCGCTGATCGCCTACCTGATTTCCCAGTTTCATGATATCTGGGCTTATCATACCATTCGTAAACTGACCCGCAACCGCCTGCTCTGGCTGCGCAATAACGCTTCCACCTGGTCAAGTCAGCTGATTGATTCAGTGACCTTTTCGCTGATTGCTTTTGTCGGCGTTTTTCCGTTTAAAATTGTCCTGCAAATTATCCTGTCAACCTATCTGCTGAAAATAGTCGTTGCGGCGATTGATACGCCCTTTATCTATCTCAGTTATCACTTTCTGCCTCACGAATTGAGGGAGCAAACCGCCGGACGGGTATTCCATTAATTCCGACTTACAATCACGATTGTGATTTTCTCTTTCAGGAAGGATCGTTAACTTTAATGCTATGAAAAAGGGAATATTTATCACGTTTGAAGGGATTGACGGCTCGGGTAAGACGACCCAGATCAATGCGCTGATTGATCGGTTGCAAGCGGCGGGGATCAGTTATCTGCTGTTGCGGGAGCCGGGCGGAACTGAGATTGGCGAGAAGATTCGGGACATTCTTCTGGATAAAAATCATCACCGCATGTGCGCCATCACGGAGCTGTTACTCTATTCTGCCAGCCGCTACCAACTGACGGAATCCCGAATCATTCCCGCCCTTGAAGCCGGAGCGGTTGTGATTTGTGATCGGTTTTACGATTCGACGACAGCCTATCAGGGCTACGGACGCGGGATAGACCTGGATTTTATCCGGCAATTGAACACTGTCGCGACGAAATCTTTGGCACCGGATAAGACCTTTATTCTGGATATAACTCTGGATGAACGTCACCGGCGGCTCGGTCGGAAGAGTCTGGATCGCCTGGAAAAGGAGGCGCTGGATTTTCATCAAAGGGTCCGTGCCGGATTTTTAAAAATGGCGAAAGACGAATCCCAGCGATTGGTCGTGCTGAACGGCAACCAAAATCCGGATAAGTTATCCAATCAAATCTGGGAACATTTTAAATTGATAAAGGAAACCAAAGCTAATGAAACGAAATAAGCGCAGAAACATACTCATCGGCATATTATTAGGTGCTACAATCCTGTTTGCCGTCGGCAATACGGATATTTACAAAGAAATCTCCAATTCCGTGCGTCTCTATAACGAGGTTTACCGGCAACTCTTTACGAATTATGTTGATCCGATCAAAACCAGGGAATTTACCGAAAACAGTATCCGGCAGATGGTCAAGGAGCTGGACCCCTATACGGTTTTCCTGACTGAGGATGAGAAGGAGCCACTGGAGACTTTAACGAAGGGTAAATACGGCGGCGTCGGCTTACGGATCAGTATGCGCAAGGATACCCTAACCGTGATTGCGCCGATGGATGGTAGTCCCGCCAGCCGGGCGAATATTTTGCCGGGGGATCAGATTCTGAAGGTGGATTCGGTTTCGACTGTCGGGGTGGAATTGGATAAATCGGCGAAAATGATCCGCGGTAAAATCGGTTCGACTGTTATACTGACGATTCGGCGACCCGGCATTTCCGGGATTAACGAGTATACCTTAACCCGTGAAAATATCAACGTCACCGATGTCAGTTATTCCGGAATGCTGGAGGATCATATTGCCTATATCCGCCTGTCCGGCTTCTCAAAAGGGGCATCCCAGGAGGTCCGTGATGCCATCCGAGCGCTGCAGAAAGAGGACCGGCGGATGAAGGGGCTGATTCTGGACCTGCGCGGTAATCCGGGCGGGCTGCTGACAGAGGCGTTGGCGGTTTCTGAACTGTTTACTAACGTCGGGGACACACTATTACTCACCAAGGGACGGACGTCCATGGCTAATAAGGTTTTTATCGCCAGTGAAAAACCCGCTCTGCCTGAAGATGTCAAACTAGCGGTTCTGATTAATCAGGGTAGTGCCTCAGCCAGCGAGATTGTTGCCGGAGTTATGCAAGACCTCGACCGGGGCATCGTGCTGGGTGCACCCAGTTTCGGGAAAGGGTTGGTACAGACCGTCTTTCGTCTCGACCGCGATCATTCGATGAAAATCACAACGGCGAAATACTATATTCCCAGCGGGCGGTTGATCCAGAAACCGGATTACCTGAATAATCCGGAACTGGTGGAACAAAATATTCCCGGCGATACGATTTTCTTCAGCCGGAATCGCCGGGTACTCAAAGGCGGTGGCGGCATTGCACCAGATATCGTGATAAAAGGCGAACCGCTGACCGATTTCAGCCGGGAACTCTGGCGCCAGAATATGTTTTATTCCTATGCAATTCATTATAAATCGGTGCACGGTGAGATCCCGACACCGGTCGTTGTGGACGAGAAAATCGTTGAAGATTTTCGTAAATACCTGGAATCCGGTGAATTTACTTACAATCATAAATATGAAAAGCGTCTCAAAGACCTGGAAAAAGAGCTGCTAAAAGATGAATATTTTGAAAATATCCGGAATCCTTTTCAATCCATTTATGCCATTTATGATTCGCTTAAAGCGGGTGAATTTGACCAGAATCTGGATCAGATCCGGCGTGGTCTGGCAAGCGAACTGTCAACTCTCGCCGGCGGTTTGTCCGAGCGGATAAAAAATGATCTGAATTCTGATCTGGTAGTGGAAAAGGCGGTGGAATTACTGTTAGATAAGACGGTCTACCAAATGACCCTGGGATATGCCCATTAATCATTAATCAAACAGGAGTGGTGTTCGATGCGTAGGAAATTGTCAGGTTTATTATTTGCAATTCTGATTACGATTGGTCCATCGCTGATCGCCGATACCTCGGCGGTATTTATGCGGATCAATGCGATTTCCGAAGGTATTCAAGAACAGTATTGTCCGGATCCGCGAACATCGGTCTGGACGGTTAAAACCCAATGGATCAACGACCGGTACGTGCTGACCGGCGAGACGGATAATGGAGACGCAAGAAGCGAATTTTACAGACAAATTGACGAGAATTTTTCTGACCTCAACAACGAGAAGAATATAAAACTCTTGCCTGACGACGTAATGAACGGGATTATCTTTGCCGTACCGAAAAACTCCATTGTCACTCTGCGCAGACGACCTTCGGTGAAGGAGGAAATGGTAACTCAGAGTTTGCGGGGCTTACCGCTGGATATCTTGAAAAAGGAGCGGGGCTTTTATCTGGTGCGGACCGATGACGGCTACCTGGGCTGGGTCGGGACGGACCGGGTTCAGGAGGGCGACCTGGAATTCAAAAATGAGTGGCAGACTGCGCCGCAGGTGGTCTATGTGGACATAGAAGGAGTTGTCTACTCCGAACCGAGTAAAAAATCGCAACCGGTCAGCGATGTGATAATGGGCAACAGATTTCGGCTGCTGGAGCAAAAACGGCGCTGGACAAAGGTCGGTTATCCGGACCAGCGGGAAGGTTATCTGCCGACGAAGTCGCTGGAAAAACTGGCAAACTATCTGAATCGTCCGCTAGACTTTAAGGAACTGGTTAAAACGGCAAAATTGCTGATGGGACGACCCTATATGTGGGGAGCGGCGTCGCCGAAGCAGCTGGACTGCAGCGGCTTTACTCAGACAGTCTACCGCCAGCACGGCTATGTCTTGCAGCGTGACGCCAGTATGCAGGTGTATGAGGGGGTAGCAGTGGACACAACCAATTTTCCGGAACAGCTGCAAACCGGCGATCTGATTTTCTTCGGACCTAATCCGCAGCGCATTACCCACGTCGCCCTGTATATCGGGAATTATGAATTCATGCACTCGTCGGGGCGCGTCCGGCTGGATAGTTTTAATCCTGCCGATCCACATTACAACAACTATCGCCGGACTCATATCCGGGCGGTGCGGCGAATACGGAAATGAATTCAGAATAAAATGTCTTAAAGGGAGATGGCAGTCTCCCTTTTTTATTGGTTTATAGATTCTTCACTGCGTTCAGAATGACAAACAGGGAAAACGCCGCCAAGGGGGTTCAACCCCGGTGTTGGATTGGTACTTTTTTCCCTGTCGAATAAAGTACCCAAAAAAGACCTCGACTGGCAGAATCGGCGGGAGATTCAAGGCTATTCCACAAAAAGGGGTTTCAATCCCGAAAAACTTGATTTTGGCGTGAAATTGGTGTAGTATCATGACAAGCAATATGAGGTGGAAAAATGGAAAAGGAATCAGCTAAAATACTGTTCTGGTTACCGCGGGTACTGATCATGCTCTTTGCTGTCTTTATCAGCCTGTTTGCGCTGGATGTGTTTTCCGAGGGGCAATCCGTATTCAGAATGATCTTTGCCTTTCTGATCAACCTGATCCCCACCTGGATCATCATATTTACCATTATTGTTTCCTGGAAGCTAGAATGGATTGCCGGGCTGGTTTTTACTATTCTTGGCGCAGCCTATATCATCATAGCCTGGGGAAAAGTTGATATTATGGCTTACCTAATTATTTCTGGACCGCTCTTTATTATCGGGATTTTATACTGGTTGAATTGGATTAAGCGTGATGAACTGCGACCGGAGGGCATTGATAAGGCTAGAAATAATCATCACAATCGTGAGGATATGACCGGCGAACACAGGTTTGGCGACGCCGGTCAGGCAAGTATTGCTGTTCTGTTTTTGATTGTCTGGCTGAGTGATCCCCTGCTATTGGAATCCACCACACATTTAAATGAGCTGATACCCCGCATTATCCGGTTTCCAATCGGAATTATTCTGCTGATCAGCGCCGGATACCTGGCAATTTCGACCCTGAAGATTGTTTTTGGAGAAGTTCGCAAACCACCTGTTGTTATTCGGGAAGGCGCATATAAATATTGCCGTCATCCCATGTATCTTGCGGAAATATTACTCTATCTGGGTTTGCTAATCATCAGTATATCGTTTGCTGCGTTTATTGTCTGGCTGCTGGCAATCGGTTTTCTGTATTTTATCGGTCGCCATGAGGAAAAACTGCTGCTAAAGCGATTTGGTGATGAATACCGGAAGTACATGGCAGAAGTGCCGATGTGGATTCCTCGACTGAAACGGAATTGATAAACCGCAAGGTACGCCCCTTGCTTTATGCATCTATACGATTAATAAATTAATAATCTCTGCCTGAGCAGTTCAGTCGGGCAGGTGTGCACTCAGTGGTGAATTATCCAGGTTAGGCATGGTCAAATGCGAGACAGGGGCGGGATTGTGTCTTATCCGGTCTCATAATTCGTGATTCATGCCGGAATTCATTTTTGATCGCGTCCATTAATTCATGAACAGAGATAATTTTTTCGGCGCGCCAGGCGTTCGCGCCGGCAAACGCAAAACCGTAGTAGAATTTACCTCGCCGTGCTAATATCAACGCCTTGGCAATGCAGTAAGGCACCTTTTCGAAATTGCAGGTGCGCAGGCATTTCCAGGGACATTTAAAAGGTTTTTTTTCGCCCTCAACGACCGATTGCAGAAATTCATTATCAATCGCCCTGCCGGGTAATCCCACAGGGCTTTCGATAATCCGCAAATCGGACTCCTGGCAGTCTAAATACATCTCCTTGAAACGGATATCTGCATCGCATTCACCCGTTGTTACAAAACGGGTTGCCATCTGAACTCCGGCGGCGCCGAGTTGTAGAAATTTATAGATATCCTCACCGGTATAAATGCCACCGGCGGCAATCACCGGGATTGGACGCTGAAACTGCCGTTCAAAGGGTTTCATAGCGCTTATGACGTCAGCAATCAGGTTTTCGAGGGTATTGGCTGCCTGGAACAGTTCGGCGCTTTTAAAGCCGAGATGTCCGCCGGCGAGGGGACCTTCTACAATGACGGCATCGGGGATATGCGAATATTTTTTCCCCCAGTGACTGAAAATCAATTCTGCCGCCCGGGAGGATGATACGATGGGAATGAACCGGGTGCGAATATTGTCGAAACCTTTTTCAATGATGAACCGGGGCAATTTCAATGGTAAGCCGGCGCCCATGATGACGACATCAACATCCTCTTCCACAGACACTTCAATCAGGCGGTCAGCATCAGTCAAAGCGATCATCACATTAACACCGATTAATCCGTCGGTTTTTGAACGGGCGGTTCGGATCTCCTGACGCAGGGCTTCAGCGTTGGCTTCGTGAAAGTCGCCTTCGATTGCGCCGCCATTCATACCGATACCCACCGCTGCAATAATGCCGATACCACCTTCATTGGCGACGGCAGATGCGAGGCTGGACAGGGAGATTCCAACGCCCATCCCGCCCTGAATAATGGGCAGTTTTGCACGTAAATGACCAATCTTCAATTCCGGCATGTTTCCAAACATTTTTACCTCTCAACTCGAAATTCAACAATCACGGCATGATTAAAAATCAAAGACCATTCTACGAAATAATTCTGTTTGAAATTGTAAAAGAATAGTAAAAAATACCGGATAATCGGAATGCCCGGAGCAAATAATTCGATATAGATAAAAACAGAACGACTTCGATCAAGGATAAGTATGTATTTATTTCGAAAACTACGGAAAGGTCAGATATATTGATTGAACGAAAAGCCGCCCGCCGGTTCCATCTATTTATAGGCGAGTCAGAGTGAAATGTAACGTTTCCTAAAACTCGTATTCCATCCCAAAGATCGGCATAAAGCGCCACTGGTAGGCGGTATCTTGACGATTTGTTTTTGTATTCCAGTAATAAGAGGCGACATTTTTATGGTCGTAGGCATTCCAGAAACTCAGATAAAAAATCAGATTCGATCGTTTAAATAAGAACCGGCGGTCAAAGCGGATATTCAGTGAGTGATAATCGGGATAACGACAGGTGTTGATGCGATCTTCAGCGAGTATGCCGCGATTTTGCCGTATGGATTCTGCGATGTCAAATGGGGTATACGGAGTTCCGCCGGCATAAATCCAGCGCAGGCTGAATTCCCAGCGGGTATTCGGTTTATATCCGCCTTCCACAGAAAAAATATAGCGATTATCGAACTTCCGGTTTTGCCACTCACCGTTCCCGTCCTGATATTGGGATTTAAAAAGCGACAGGCTGGTCAATCCGTAGAGTTTATGCGCTAGTTTTTTCTGGATCATGATTTCAAAACCGTAGGAGCGCGCCCTGCCGGTATCATCCAGCTTTGCATGGTAAGAATAGAAACCGTATTGTTGATAAATTTCATCAATCAGAAAAAAACCGGGATTCTCCGGATCCACCGGAAATTTCGAATATTTTTTTCCGTATATTTCAATGGTCAGACGGGTGGCATCGGTGAGCAGGTATTCGGTTCCTAGAACCAGGTGGACTGCCCGGGGATTTTCAAGGCTTTTGAAATTGTCATTCTGAACCAGCAGGACATGCGGCAGACTCTGGCTGTACCAGCCGCCGGAACTGTAGATTGCGAAATGCGGATTACTGGAATACCGCACGGAGAAGCGGGGCGCCAGCAGACCCTTTGAATGGTAGCTCTGCCGGTCAAAGCGCAAACCCAGCGTCATAGTCCAGAATCTTAGCGGTGTTAATTTCAGCTGCCCAAATGCACTCGTTTCAGCATAATTCAAATCGCTTTTAAGCGCGGAGTATTTTGGAACGTCGGCGGAATCCACCACACCGGACTGATAGAGATTGTTATAATTGTTGATATGAATGACCTTCTCCAGACCGAATGCGAGTGAAGATGCCGAATTCAGACGAAAGTGATTGTTATTTCGCAGGCGATACTGTTTTTCCGCCGAACGATTATGATACAACAGGTCACCAGTCCCCGCCTGAAAGAATTTCTCCCTGAACCGGGTTGTTGTATGGGAGATCGAGGTATTTGAGTACCCGCTTTTATTCCAGAGCGCCCGCCAGTTGATTCCGCTGGTGGATTCGAAGATATCCTGATCGCCGTAGTAGGTCATGTCGTAATCAAAGGCGGCTGCGGCGGTTTTTGCCAGTGAATGCAGATGATCGTCACCGATGATCACCAGTGCGCTCAGTTTGTGCCGGTCGTTTAGATTATAGACAACTTTGGACTGAAAATCGCCGTAGCGGGGAACGGAATTAGTGCCCAAATTCACCCATTTGATGATAAAGTCGAGGTAGCTGCGCCGGACGGAAACCAGATAACTGGCATTGCTGCCTACAGGACCTTCAAGCACGGCGCCGAATCCGTTGAAATTCCAGTCCAGCTGACCGTCAAATTCTTCTTGATTACCTTCCCGGAAACGGATGTCCATCACCGACGAGAGGTGATTGCCGTATTGCGCCGGGAAACCCCCGCTGGAGAAACTCACATCCTGAATAAAATCTACATTTAGAAGACCGATGGGACCGCCGGTAGCGCCCTGCGTCGGCCAGTGATTGATATTCGGTATCCGGATATTGTCAACATAAAAGCCGTTCTCTGTAGGACTGCCGCCGCGAACCACCAGGTTATTGGTTTGATCATTGACGACGGCGACGCTGGGCAGGCTCATCATGATGCGGCTGACGTCGCCGGCGGTACCGGGCGAGCGGCGGATTTCCTCGTTGGTGAAATGAATAGTGCTGACGGGCTGTTCTTTTACTTTACTGAAAAATCCGGCTGTGACGACAACTTCATCCATGTTCAGGGATGTTTGTGACAGTTCCTGACTGATATATGTAATCCGTTGCGGTCGAACAATAACATCGGTTCGCACGGCTGTTTCGTAGCCGATGTAATTGAATTTCAGTATATAATTGCCCACCGGAACATCGTTAATGTAAAACCTTCCTTCGGAATCACTGGCAACGCCAATGTCGGTGTTGACCAGAAGGACATTGGCGCCAATCAGTGGTTCCTTGGTCCCGGAATCAAGGATAATCCCGTGAATCCGACCGGTTGATTTTTCAGCTTGAGCATTGAGGCTGGAGAAAATCATGATTGCGGCGTAAAAGAACGGAATTCGCAGTTTAGAGATCGTTTTCAGCATAATGATCCTTTTAAATTGTAAATAAACCGTTCGGAAATTATTGAATAAAAAGCAGCCTGTCGTCTCTACCCATGGGACTGAACTACAAGTACCGGTTCAATCCCGTTGGTCTGAACTTATCAGTCCGATGTTATGTTGTGTAGATGAAGTCTTGCGCCCTTTGCGCTATCTTTGCAGTTTGCTGTCGCGAAATTGAGAAGGCGTCATGCCGGTGTACTTCTTGAAGATTGTATTGAAGGAAGATTTGGAGTTGAATCCGGCATCGAAAGCGAAGGCGATTAACTTATATCCGCGTTTCGCCGGATCGAGGAGGTCCTTTTTCACCTGTTCGACACGATAATGGTTGATAAAATCGAAGAAATTTTTACCTGCCTGTGTATTGAGAACTTCCGATAAATTGTGAGAGCTGATCTGGAGCCGCTCCGCCAGCTGCGCCAGCGTCAAATCGCTGTTTTGATATAGATGTTCGGAGTCCATTAGCTGCAGCAGAGCCTGATGCGATTCCTGGAGTTTTTCCGGCGTGAGTCCCGATTTACGGTAACGGGCGGTCAGATCGGATTCTGCATGCATATCAGATTCTTCACTATCCAATTGGTCTATTGATTTGACGGTCTCCGGATTGCTGAGAATCTCCGATTTGATCAACCCCATATAGCCCAGCGAATAGACATACACCGCGATCAAAGTAGATGAAAGAGTGAAGAAATTGGACAGATTGATGCCATATAAGAAAAAGACGTTTTCGCCGATGAAAACCACTAAAAACAGACTCAGTAAAAAGGTAGTGTTACGGAGCCAGCTTAAGCGGATTTTCCCGATACTGGAGAAATAGGACTGTAATCGCCGGGAATAGCTATGAAGCATGACCAGAGTTTTGGCAATATAAACCGCCGAAATCAGGATGATGATCCAGTTGTATAACAGAGCCGCTGTGGAAAGTGATTCGGCTTTGCTCTGCTGAGCCAGAGGAGCATATTCGTTGCTGACCAGAATGCGGTAAGTGATCCAGAAGACCTGGTATACGCCGAACGGTAAAAAATGTAGGCAATTCGTTTTTGAAATCGCCTGCCGCGGTGGATTAGAAAATAGGCGTAGAGATAGTGCAGCGGGGGTAGCAGCAAACAAAATCCCAGAAAAACCTGGATCAGATGCGGGTGTTTACCGATATAGCCGATTTCATAAGCGAACAGATAGAGTAGTACAAGCGAAAAAAGGGCGATCATCGCCGCCAGAAACCGGTTTGCATAGAGCTTTCGATAGCGGCGCATCAGAATGATCGTCAGAAAAAATCCCTGGGCACCGGCGAGAAGCAGAACAACATTTGTAAGGTTTAGATTCATTTTGAATAAATTTAATACAATGTCCGATAATTAGAAAGTGTTTCGATAACAATAAAACCAGATTGACTTTGGATTTTATGTGGTGTAAATATGTTTCAGTATATATAATAATAAATTACGGAGTGATAAAATGAAGTTCAAAGAGAGTGTGGATATCATTAAGTCTCTGGCGGAAAGTTCACGGTTGCTGATTCTGAACACCCTGTTGGAAAAATCGCAGTGTCTGGAAGAATTGGCGGAGCGCCTCAATCTGGCGGCGTCAACGGTTTCCTTTCATTTGAAAAAACTGGAAACAGCCGGGCTGGTGTCGAACGAAAAGCACCAGTATTATGTTATTTTTTCTGTTAACCGGGAGGTTCTGGGTATCTCCCTGAGGGATTTGGTGACGATTGGAGATATCGAAAAAGCCGTTCAGGAAGAGCGGCTGGAGCAATACCGCCAGAAGATTTTAAAAACCTTTTTCCGAAAGGGCAAACTGCAGCAGATACCAGTTCAGCGTAAAAAACGCTATATTATTTTACAGGAATTTGCCAGGAAGTTCGCAAAAGGTCGGAAATACAGCGAAGTGGAAGTGAACGAAATCATAACGAAGATTTACAACGACTACTGTCTGATACGGCGGGATATGATTGAGGAGCAGCTGCTGAAGCGGGAGGGGCAGAC
>OMKS01001986.1_pt1 | contig 17537 bp, 17 predicted proteins | sample 1674721 | NCBI WGS metagenome assembly OMKS01 (sample SAMN06264996, study PRJEB25208) | sediment metagenome | isolation source: hot spring sediment | place: USA: California | collected 2014-09-02
AACGAGGAGGAGGCACGTGCCAACTAAAAGTGTCACACTGGGCAAAAAGGTACTGCGGATCATCGGCGTCATCGTGGGCGTGCCGGTGGTACTCGTGTTGGTGTTCGTTCTCATGTACACCTTGATGGACGAGACCAACGGCGAGATCACGTCCTCCGGCGTGCAGCGCGAGTATCTGCTGTACGTGCCGCCTAGCTACGATCCCGCCACGCCGGCGCCGCTCGTCATCACCCTCCACGGGTTCGCGCAATGGCCCGCCAACCAGCGCGACGTCAGCCGGTGGAATCCCGTGGCGGACGAATATGGCTTCATCGTGGTCTACCCTTCCGGCACAGGCTTCCCCAAACGTTGGGGGGCACGTGGAACCACCGACTCGCTGAATCCGCAGATGAAAGACGTCACGTTTATCTCCGACCTGATCGACAAGCTGGAAAGCGAGTACACCATCGATCCTACCCGCATCTACGCCAACGGGCTGTCGAACGGCGGCGGGATGTCGTATCTGCTGGCGTGCGAACTTTCCGAGCGCATCGCCGCCATCGGGACGGTGGCGGGCGCGCATCTCTATCCACTGGAGGAGTGCCGCCCCACGTATACCGTGCCGATGATCGCCTTCCACGGGACCGACGACCAAATCGTTCCTTACTACGGCGGCCCATCAGGGATGTTCGACGTTCCCTTCCCCGTGATCCCGGATTGGGTGTCACAGTATGCCGTGCAAAACGGCTGCGCCACGCCGCCGGGCGAACTTCCCGCGCAAGGGGAAGTGACCGGCATCAAGTACACGCAATGCAATCAAGATACTGAAGTCCCTTTCTACACCATCCACGGCGGCGGCCACGCGTGGCCCGGCAGCACCTTCCTGCCAGAAGCGATTGTGGGACACAGCACGCAGGATATCGACGCCACCCGCGTGATATGGGCGTTCTTTCAGCAGTATAAGCGCACACCATAAAAAATCCTCAACGGATCGAACGGATTGGGCAACAAAACATCCGTTTGAATCCGTTAAATCCGTTGAGGGATTCTATCAAGGAGCACCAAGACGATGAAAACCACGTTACCCTTCCGTCAAATCCATTTGGACTTCCACACCCACGAGGAGATTCCCGGCATTGGCGCGGCGTTCGACCCGGACATCTTCGCCGACACGCTGGCGCAGGCGCACGTCAATTCGATCAACCTCTTCGCGCGCTGCCACCACGGGTGGATTTACTATGTCAGCGAGAAATACGCCGGCCGCCAGCACCCGCACCTCACGCGCGACCTGCTGCGCGAGCAGATCGACGCCTGCCACGCGCGCGGCATCAAGACGCCGGTCTACATCACCGTGCAGTGGGATCACTATACGGCGCTGCGACATCCCGAATGGCGCGTGCTGCGGGCTGACGGCAGTCTGGAAGGCACCCCACCCTACGAAGCCGGCTTCTACCGGCGTCTGTGTCTCAACACGCCCTACGTGGACTGGCTCAAGGGCTTCGTTCAGGACGTGATCGAAACGCTGCCCGTGGATGGCATCTGGCTCGACATCGTGGATGCGCAGGATTGCTCGTGTACCTACTGCCAGGCCGGGATGCGCGCGCAGGGATTGGAACCGTCGAATGAAGCGCACCGCGTCCAGTACGGCGCACAAGTCCTGCACACCTTCCAGAACGAGATGGCGGCCTTCATCCACGCGCTCAATCCCGACCTGCTCATTTTCTACAACGCCGGGCACGTTGGGCCGCGCCACCGCGAAATGCTGGATGCCTTCACCCACCTGGAACTCGAATCGCTGCCGAGTGGCGGGTGGGGCTACCTGCACTTCCCCATCGCCGCGCGCTATGGGCGCACCCTGGGATTGGATTATCTCGGTATGACGGGCAAGTTCCAGACCTCGTGGGGCGACTTCCACTCGTTCAAGAACCGGGCCGCGCTGGAATTCGAGTGCAACCACATGCTCGCGCTCAACGCCAAGTGCTGCGTGGGCGATCAACTGCATCCCACGGGCCGTATCTGCCCGGAGACCTACAAGCTCATCGGCGCGGTCTACGTGCAAGTGGAACAGAAGGAAGCGTGGTGTGCGGGCGCTGAACAGATCCCGGAGATCGGCGTGCTCACCCCGGAAGCCTTCGAGACCGTGCTGCGCCGCGAACAGAGCAATTTCAAGCCGATCCAGGGCGCGGTGCGGATGCTCCAGGAAGGTGTTGACGGCATCAAGTACCAATTCGACATCCTCGACGGCGAGAGCGACTTCAGCCGTTACAAGGTCTTGGTGCTGCCGGATTACATCCCCATGGATGCGACGTTGCAGCAGAAGCTCGACGCCTATCTCGCCAAGGGTGGTGCGATTGTGGCCTCGTTCGCCTCCGGGATGGATGCATCGCAGACGCAGTTCACGCTGGATATGGGCGTCGCGCTCACCGGCGAAGGTCCCTGCGACACGCATAACAACCTGGTGCGCGGCAAGGAATATCCCGGCAACGCCTACATCGAGTACATTGTCCCACGCGCCGGATTCGACGACGGCCTGGCGCAGACCGAATACGCGATGTATATGCGCGGTATGGAAATTGCGGCGCGTGACGACGCCGAAGTGTTAGCAGATACCGTCGCCGCGTATTTCGACCGCACTTACGACCATTTCTGCTCGCACCGGCAAACGCCCTCATCGGGTCAAGTCACCCACCCCGCCGTAGTGCAACAGGGACGCGCCATCTACTTCAGCCAGCCGATTTTCAGCCTGTACCAGGCCAAAGCGCCACGCTGGTGCAAGCAACTGCTCTTCAATGCCCTGGCGCGCTTGCTGCCCGAACCGCTCGTGCGCGTCCAAGCGCCGAGCGCCAGCATCGTCACGCTGAACGCGCAGCCTCAACACAACCGCCAGGTGCTCCACCTGCTCTACTACGTCCCGGAGCGTCGCTGCGACGAATACGATGTGATTGAGGATGTTACGCCGCTGTACGACGTGGCGGTGTCGATCCAGGTGGCGCAGCCGGTCAAGAACGTCAGCCTCGTCCCACAAAATGCAGCGGTGCCGTTCACACTCGACGCCGGGCGGGTGACGTTCACCGTACCCAAAATTGAAGGTCATCAGATGATAGCGTTGTCGTTAACCTAACCCGGATAAACCGGAACCAAAAAGGCTGGCGACGCCCGTTTCTTGCTCGTTGGGCAAGAATTTGCGTGGTTAGGCTCTAAAGGGTACAGTTCTGGCGCGTAGGCCGACCACGAATGGCGCAACGAATAAACGAATTCAGGTCTCGGCTAAACGAAAAACTCGCGTTAGCCAGGCGCCTATTCGTTTATTCGCTATAAATTCGTGGTCGGCAGAGTCCGGCTTGTCCTTACCCCCCTATCAAGTACAATGATGAAATGTTGGAACGTTCAAACGAAGGAGAGAGATGATTTACAGAGAATTAGGAAAAACCGGCTACAAAGTGTCACAGTTGGGCTTCGGCGCGATGCGGCTGCCGATGATGGAAGTGAACGACGTGCAGGTGGTGGACCGCGAATTAGCCATTCCAATGATTCACCGCGCCTTCGAGACAGGACTGAACTACATCGACACGGCGGTCGGCTACTGCAACGAGGACAGCCAGCGCGTCGTCGGCGAGGCGCTGAAGGGCTGGCGGGAGAAGATCGTCGTCTCAACGAAAAATCACTACTACGGCGAAGACGAATCCGAATGGTGGACGAACCTGGAGAACAGCCTCCAACGACTGGACGTGGAATACATCGACATCTACAATCACCACGGCATCAACTGGGACCGCTACGTCAACGCCGTCGAGCCGCGCATCAGCAAGTGGATGCGCAAGGCGAAGGACCAGGGCCTCATCAAGCACATCTGCACCTCGTTCCACGACACCAACGAGGCGCTGATGAAGTTGATCGACACTGGCTACGTCGAATCGATCACGCTGCAATACAACCTGCTCAACCGCGATCTCGAAGAGGGCATCGCCCACGCCAAAGCAAAGGGCGTCGGCGTGGTGGTGATGGGGCCGGTGGCGGGCGGTCGCCTGGGCGTGCGCTCGGAGGTGCTGGCGAACCTGGTGCCCGGCGTCGATCGCGTGCCGGAACTGGCGCTGCGCTTCGTGCTCTCCAATCCCGGCGTGACGGTGGCCCTCTCAGGTATGGGCACGATGCAGATGGTGGAGGAAAATGTCGCCATTGCCGCGGACGAGATCAGCCTGACGGAGGAAGACAAAGCCGTGATCCGCGAGCACGTCGAGCGCCTGGCGGAGATGGCAAAGCTCTACTGCACCGGCTGCAAATACTGCCAGCCCTGCCCGATGGAAGTGAACATCCCCCACATCTTCGAGTTGTATAACCTGGGCCAGGTCTACGGCCTGTGGGAATTCGCCAAAGACGGCTACGCCACCTTCCCCGATAGCCCCTGGATCGGCGGCAAGCAAGCCGACGCCTGCATCGAGTGCGGTGAGTGCGAGGAGAAGTGTCCACAGAACATCCAGATTCGAGAGCAGCTCAAGGCCGCACACGCGGCCTTGTCTATGTAAGCTAATGAGCATCCGCACGACGATCATCAAAAAACTGGCCGCCCTGCAAATGGCCGGCTGGTCAGAAGGCCCCATTGAAGCGCAACGGGCCAGGCAGGAGAAACGCATCAGGCGTATTCCGCTCGCTGCGGACATCCAATGCCAAGCCATCGACATGGAGGGTGTCCCCGCCGAATGGATCGCCGCACCCGGCGCAGACAGTGGCGTGATTCTGTATCTGCACGGAGGCGCTTACACCCTCGGCTCGATCAATACCGCGCGCGAATTGGCTGCGCGCTTGGCGCGCGCGACGAACACGCGCGCCCTGGCCGTGGAGTACCGTTTAGCGCCGGAACACCCCTACCCCGCCGCCATCGAAGACGCACTCACCGTCTACCATTGGCTACTCAAGGAAGTTTCCCATTCCCGCATCATCATCGCCGGCGACTCTGCCGGGGGTGGGCTGGCGCTGGCAATGCTCGTGGCGCTGCGCGATGCAGGACAGCCATTGCCCGCGGGAGCGGTGTGTCTCTCCCCCTGGACAGACCTGACGCTCAGTGGTAGTTCTATCCAGAGCAAAGCCGCAGCCGACCCCATTCTGGACGCGGACAGCCTGGCGGTGTACGCCAGGTACTACGCCGGAGAACACGCGTTGACGTCGCCGCTGCTCTCACCCCTATACGCCGATTTCAGAGTTTTGCCGCCCCTGTTGATCCAGGTGGGGACAGAAGAAATCCTGTTGGATGATGCGGTGAGCTGCGCCGACAACGCACGCGAGGCCGGTGTGGATGTCACGCTGGAAATCTGGGACGAGATGTTCCACCTCTTTCAGATGCTCCCATTCTTGCGCGAAACCAAGAAAGCTGTGGAGCATATTGCCGCGTTTGTATCCCACAGATTCGCTCTCCCAACACGATAAAACGTGAAGCGTGATACGTGACTGGCAATCACGCTTCACGCAATAACTGTCAGGAATTTGTCCGGGAATTCACCAGGCGCAGTATATTGCGCCTGAAGGTACAGGTAAAAGGGTGTTTTTGCGCGTGCGGGCGCGCCCGCACGCGCAAAAACACCCTCAAGAAAAACGGCTTTAGCCGTCCATTCCGGCGACAGCGTGAAACCGCAATAATTCCCGGACAAGCTCGAAAAACGACGAGACCTACCGCGCCCAGGCGATATCCAACTCGTGGAGCTTGCCGTCCGTGGGGACGCCGGTTTGCGGATCCCAGCCCATCATCCCGTAGAACAGGGTGATGGCTTCGTCGAGCACTTCGGGCGTCACCGGTTTCTCGTTGAGCGTGCCGCTAACGTGATAGTTGCTCATCCGCGCGGGCAGTGTGTCGTCGGCGCGCGTCAGCCCCTCACGCAGGTTGAAGAGCCGCGCCAGCGTCACCCCGCGCTCGCCGACCTTGAGCAGTTCCCACTTGCTCACCTTCCAGCCGGTGATCGCACGCACGATCTCGATGATCTGATCGTCAGACCAGGGGATAAACATGCACAGCCCCAGGCTGTTCTTCAACCATTGCCAGTTGGTGGTGTTGGTGTAAGCGCGCACTTTGGCGGCGTTCAGCACGGTGGGCGGAATCGGCTCGTAGACGCCCACGGTGTAGGCCGTCTCCCCTACCGGATCGCGGGCAAAGCCTTCATCCCAGACGTTGTGCATGTGATCGGCGCCGGTCGGCGAGACGGCATAGCCGAGCGCCTGCCCGTGCCGCGTGCGACCTTCGTGCATCGGGAAGGGCTGTCCCTTCACGTTGATGGCATACGCTTCCGCGCCATGGCCGATCTTTTGCGCCACGTAGGTTGAGCCTTCGGCCAGCAGGTCGCCCAGACCCTCGCGCTCGCCGATCTGCCGGACCATTTCGACCATCGCTTTACCGTTACCAAAACGCAACTCCAGGCCGCCGGTGTCTTCCGTGGTGAGTATTTCGTTCTCAAAGCACTCCATCGCAAAAGCGATCACCATGCCGGTAGAGATCGTGTCCAGGCTGTAAGCGTTGCACAGCTCGTTAGCCTTGGCGACGGCGCGCAGGTCATCCACACCGCAGACAGAGCCGAGTGCGCCCAGCGTCTCGTATTCCGGCCCGCCGTAGATCGGATCGACGTCGTACTCCTCATCGTGGACTTCGACCACGCGCTTGCAGCGGATCGGGCAGGCGTAACAGCCACCGCGATCCACCAGCATCGTGTCGCGCATCGCCTCGCCGCCGATCTTCTCTGCGCCTTCGAACTGGCCATCCTGGAAGTTGCGCGTGGGCAGCGCACCGACCTGGCTCAGCCCGGTCAGGCCGCCGGCGGTGCCAAGCTCATGCATGCCCCAGGCTTTGTCCTTCCAGGTATCGACCATTTGTTTGGCGAGCGCCTTGACGCCGGCATCGTCGGCCACAGGAACCGCCGTCCGCCCCTGCGCCGCGACGCACTTGAGGTTCTTCGATCCCATCACCGCGCCCAGGCCGGTGCGCCCGGCGGCGTGCTTGAGGTCGTTGATGATGCAGGCATAGCGCACCAGCTTCTCGCCACCGGGGCCGATCATCGCCAGACGCGCGTTCTTCGCGCCCAGTTCGGCGCGCACGGCCTCCTGGCACTCCGCCGTCATCATCCCCCACAGGTGGTCCGCCGGGCGGAGTTCGGCCTCGCCATCGTGCAGCCACAAGTAGACGGGCGACGCGGCCTTGCCGCGCACCACGACCGCGTCGAAGCCCGCGCGCCGCATCTCCGCGCCGAAGAAGCCGCCCACGTCGGATTCGCCATAGTCGCCGGTCAGCGGCGACTTGCCACCCACCGCGCTGCGCCCGGAACCGGCAATCGGCACGCCGGTCATCGGCCCGGCAGCGAAGATCAGCAGGTTGTCCGGGCCGAGCGGATCCACGTCGGCGGGCATTTCATTGAGCAAGTAATAGCCGATGAGGCCATTCCCGCCCAGATAGCGCCGGTAGAAGGCCTCCGGCGGTTGTTCGACATCCACAGTACCGGTGGTCAGATCGACTTTTAGAATTTTTCCCGTGTAACCATTCATTTTGTACCTCCACAGTAAATGATTGGTGATTTGGTAATCGGTAACTGGTAACTGGTAACTAGTTACTGGTTACTGGTTACGCATTACTGATTACTCGTTACCCCAACAACGTACCACCCTCATCGGATTGCGCGGGACCTTTCTTGTCCCAATCGATATCATCAATGCTGTGAGCCTTGCGCCATTCCTCAAAGTCCGCCACGATTTCATCCGTCCACTTTGTATCCATCTGGCTGGAGTTGTAGATGCCCTCACGTAGCCGCTGGTGGCTGAAGCGCTCGCGCATGTGCGTGCGCTCGGAGTGCTCGACGACCTCTTCGGCCAGGTGCGGCGGGATGAAGAGGATGCCCGTCATCGTGCCCAGGACGACGTCACCCGGCATACACGTCGCCGCGCCGACGCGACAGGGGACATTTATCCCGGTCAAGACGACGTTGCGAATCGGCGTGGGGTCGAAGCCTTTGCAGAATGTGGCGAAGTTGTCAATCTCGACGATCTGCTGCGCGTCGCGGATGCCGCCGTAGATGACCTGCCCGCGTTTGGTGCGCGTGGCGATGGCCGTGGAGAGGTTCGCGCCGGAGTACGTGCCCTCGTACACCTTGCCGAACAGGTCGATGACGATGACATCATCTTCGACCAGGGTTTCGACGACCCAGGAGTTCATCGCGCCGATGCGGCCCTCGACTTCGTGACCATAATCCATCAAATAGTCATGCAGGTCGGGGCGATGTGGGACGAAGACGCCCGTCACGGCGCGGCCCACAAGCACAATCTCAGGGCGCAGTTGCGTCCAGTCGCCCTCAAACTGGAAATGATACCCGTGCTGCCAGAGCACAGACCACGCCTCTTCGGTCACGACGCGCTGCATCCGGCGCAGGATGTCATCCGGCACACGCGGGCGACCGTCGGGAAAACGCTCCCCGGTCCACAGGGGCGTTAATTGGATAATGTCTTCTCGGTTGTTGAATTTCATAGTTCTCCTTAAACTGGATGCTGGATACTGGATGCTGGATGCTGGATGCTGGATGCTGGATGGTGGATGCTGGATGCTGGATACTCGTTACTCATTTCTCGTTACTCGTCACTGAAAGGCAATTTACAAGTCACGAATCACTGATTACCAATCACCACTCACCCATTACCCGTTGCGCCGAAAACGTCGAGGTAATGACCGCAGCGTTCCTGGAACGATTCGACGGCGACTTTCCCGAAAGCAAAGTAGTGCATATCCTCCGCACGCGCGGCTTCGGTGAGACGGCGGGCGGTGGTGACGAAGAGGTCGGTCGCCACGTTGACTTTGGCGATGCCCGCGGCAATGGCGTCGCGGAACTGCTGGTCGGAGCAGCCGGAGCCGCCGTGCAGCGAGAGGGGGATATCGACCCGCGAGCGGATTTCGCGGAGCAGGTCCAGGTCAAGCTGCGGCTCCCCGGCGTACAGGCCATGCGCGGTGCCGATGGCGACCGCCAGGATGTCCACGCCGGTCTCCGCCACGAAGCGCTCCACGTCATCGGGATTCGTAAAGCCTTTGCGCTGCGCGCCGAAGTCCTGGTATTCTTGGCCGGAACCCACGTGGCCCAACTCCGCTTCGACGGCCAACCCGACCGCGTGCGCAGCCCGCACGACAAGACGCGTGTTGGCGACGTTCTCCTCGAACGGCAGCTTGGAGCCGTCGTACATCACGTCGGTGAAGCCGAACGAGATGGCCTTGATGCAATGCTCGAAACTGCCGCCGTGGTCCAACATCAACGATACAGGTACGGTCGCCGCCTCTGCGCGCGCGCGGATGTACGCAGCGAACGCCCGTGCATTGGGCCGGTCGAGCGCCCCCGCATAGATGGCAATCATCGCCGGGGCCTTTTTCTCCTCCAAGGCGGCGAACATTGCGTCGGTACTATACATGTCGACCGTGTCGAAGAGGGGCAGCGCATAATGGTGCTGCTGCGCGCGTTCGAGTTGCGGAAGAATTGAAACGAGTGGCATAAATGATCTGATCTCCTTGTGTGAAATATGTTGCCTGTTATTCTATAGCGACTCCGCGTTCATGCAAGAACGTCATCACCGCGTCGAAACTCGGAATCCCGCCGCGACCACCGAGTTGGGTGCATTTCAGCGCCGACACTGCGGTCGAGAAAAGCGCGATCTTCCGCAGGGACCAGCCGTGCAGCAAGCCAACGATGTACGCGCCGTGGAACACATCTCCCGCGCCAGTCGTATCGATGACGTCCACGGGGAAAGCCGGAATGTGAAATTGCGCTTCCGCCGTGACCGTATAGCTGCCGTCGATGCCCTCGGTCTGCACGAAGAGGCGCGGCCCCATTGCCAGAATCGCGGCGCCGGCCTCCCAGATGTCGTCGATGCCGGTCAAGTTTCGAGCAAACCCCGATCCGCTAATGAGAATATCGACGTGGGGAATCAAACGGCGCAGGTGTTCGCGCACCGGGCCATCGGTTTTGTGACCGTCCAGTACCACCGTCTTACCCGCGGCTCGCATCCACTGCGCCGCCTGGATCGCCGCCGCGTTGTGGAAACCATCCAGGTGCAGGTAATCCGCCGAGGTGATGTAGTCGCGGTCTAGCTCCTCCGGGCGGATCTGATCCTCGCCCCACCGCTGCACCCCCGAAAAAATGCGCTCGCCCGTCTCTGCGTGGATATTGACGACGACCACCTGATCTTCCGGCGCAGCGCGGTAGACCATGCGGCTCAAATCGATAGCACACTCGCGCATCGAGCGCAATTTGAACTCGGCGGCGGCATCGTTGCCCGCAGTGCCGATGAAGCCCACGCGCGCGCCCAATTTGGCCGAGGCCACCATCGCCGTGCCTACCGGCCCTCCACCATCGAAGCCAAAGGCGCTGATCCGCGTACCGCCCTCCCACGTCGGCAAGTCCTTGCAGCGGATCAACACATCCAACGTACACATCCCTAAACCGATGATCTGTAATCCGTTATCCATCGTCCTACCCTTCAGAATGAAGAATTGCAGAAACGTCATAATTATAGGTGATTTTCACGCTTTGACCTCTTCGCAACACTGCGCTATACTAGAGGCAACCAACGACGTAGGAAAACTAAGCCGGCGTCCGCTCTGGCGCGCGCGTCATTCATACTCATATTATACCCAATGAGGGAAGTTGGTTAAAATGGAACAGGGATATTTTTACCACTATCGACTAGGAATGCAAAAGCTCGTCACTGCGCTGGGCAGGGACCACCCGCGGATTTATGAGGCGCGTATCCTGCAACACCGCCTCAACGAAAACCTGGCGCAAACGCTGGAACACGGCACGACGCCATCCCTCGAGGACAGCCGCGCGCGGATCCTCGAAAGCTGCGAGCGCCTCAGCCGTCTGTCGACCGGCGCTTCTTTCCACGATTTGTGCGGATTGCCGGGAACGTCAACGTCGCGGGTAACGGCGAGAGACAAACAACAGCTTTTGGACGCATACTTCACGCGGATGAGCGACCTGCTAGTCTATCAGGGATTGCGCAACGCTCACGCCGCCAGTGAAGTGCGCGGCATTGCCCGCGAGCAAACGTTGGCCGTGCTGCACGGCCTCGGCGATGACGGTTCGAGCAAGGGGCAAGTGCTGCAATTCCTCTACGAATCGGGCCTTATCACCCAGGGACCGGCGGTTTTCTTCCTGTCCGATGCCAATCTGCGCGAGGTGTGGCTCAACGGTGCGTTCCTGGTCGAAGCCCATCTGGCGGGCACGCATATGGAAGGCGCGCATCTGGAACACACACACCTGGAATGGGCGCACCTGGGCGAGGCACAACTCAATGAAGCACATATGACAAAGGTGTTCCTGGTCGCTGCGCACCTGGCCCGTGCGAACCTCCTCAAAGCCGACCTCCGCGATGCCCACCTGGTCGGCGCAAAATTGGCCGGGGCCAATCTCAAGGAAGCCGACCTGACCAACGCGCATCTGGAGTGGGCCTTTATGGGCACCACCAACCTGTTGGGCGCGTGTCTGAAAGGCGCGCAAATGGTGGGCACCGAACTGCGCGGCGCCAACCTGGCGTACACCGATCTCTCCAGCGCGAATTTGCAGGATACCAGCCTCACGTGGAGCCGTCTGCGCGGCGCGACGTACAACGAAGAGACGCTATGGCCGGAAGGCTTCGATCCGATTTCAGCCGGCGCCGTGCTGAAAGAATGTCCAGAGTAAACGACGATGCAGGTTCCGCTCATGTCGTGCAACCGAGCATCAACGTCAAGGAGGCACAATGAAAACCACAGAACCGTCTATCGAAACGTATCGTAAGTTTCTCAAAAGTGATTTATGGGAAAAGTTCGGCGAGATACAAACCGACCAGCAAAAGCGGCTGCCCGCGCCCCCGTTGCAGAAGCCGTATCCCGAGGACGCACCGTTGATCGACCTGGTCGCGCCCGCCGATTTGACCGTCGGGACGATGCCGCTACTCGACGCGATCAACGGGCGCCAAAGCCATCGCCGGTTTACCGATGCCACGTTTACCCTGGAAGAATTGTCGTTTCTGCTGTGGGCCACGCAGGGCGTCCACGAGGTCTGGCGCGGCGGAATCGCGGCGCGGCGCACCGTGCCTTCGGCGGGGGCGCGGCATCCGTTCGAGACGTACTTGCTCATCAACCGGGTGGAAGACGTGAAACCAGGGCTGTATCGCTACCTCGCGCTGGATCATAAACTCTGCTTCCTACATGCGGATGACCACCTGCCCATCGAAGTCGGCGCAGCATGCAACGGGCAGGGCTTTATCGGGACGGGCGCGGTGGTGTTTATATGGACGGTGATCCCGTATCGCACGGAATGGCGCTACAGCTTCATCTCGCCCAAGATCATCGCTTTGGATGCAGGGCACGTCTGCCAGAACCTCTACTTGGCCTGCGAGGCCATCGGCGCGGGGACGTGCGCGATTGGCGCGTACAATCAGGGCATGATGGATGCACTGCTCGGCGTGGACGGCGAGGATGAATTCACCCTCTACGTCGCGCCGGTGGGGAAAGTATAACAGCACCTACACTGCGAGGACAGGTATCCTTACCACGAATCTTCACGAATGTCTGCATTCGCCGAATCCACACTGAGTTTTTACTCTATTCGTGAAAATTCGTGTGGATTCGTGGTTTGTTTTACGATATCACCGCCGGCTGCGTGAACGGCGGCGCTTGCTCCGCGACTTTTTGCCGGAACCGGCTTCTGTGGGTTCCGCCTCCTCAGTAGGCTGCGGGACGGGCGCGTGGAGCATTCGCTGGTAATAGTCGTCCAACAGCATCGTGATGACCTCCAAGCCATCGTCGTCCTCGGCGAGGCTGCGGGCCAGGGGGATAAAGCGCTGGCTGCGCTCGGTCTTCAACTTGTCGCGGTCGCGCAAGCGCGCTTCGAGTAAAGCTGTCAATCGTTCGGCCACCACACCGGCCACATCTTCATCCGTCGGCATATCGCGTTCCTCCATATCGATACTGTAATGCTGCATGATGCGTTTGAGCATCAGTTTCTCGGTCAGCCCCACCAGCGAAATAGCGACGCCGGCCGCACCCGCGCGGCCCGTCCGCCCGGCGCGGTGGATGTAGCTCTCAACGTCTTCCGGCAACTCGTACAGGATGACGTGGGAGAGTTCAGGGATATCGATACCGCGCGAGGCCACGTCGGTCGCGACCAGAAAGCGCAGTTTCCCCTGACGCACACGCTTCAACACCCGCTCGCGGTCTTTCTGCGAGAGATCGGAGCTGATCTCGTCGGCGTCATAACCGAAACGCTGCAAAACCACCGTCACGTAATGCACGCGCATCTTGGTGTTGCAGAAGATAATCGCCGAACTGGGATTCTCAATTTCGATCAGCCGCACCAAACCGCGATCTTTCTCCATATCGGGCAGCGTGTAGTAGACGTGTTCGGTATCCAGGACGTGAACGTGGTCGCTGCTCAGCGACAGGAACTCCGGCTCTCGGATAAACTGGCGCACGGTGCGCAATACAGAAGGTGGAAAGGTGGCCGAAAACATGCTGGTATGGACATCGCGCTTGGGCAGGTAACGCTGCACCTCGCGCATATCGGGATAGAAGCCCATCGACAACATGCGATCCGCTTCATCGAAGACGAGCATCTCCAGATGCTCCAGCGTGAACGTGCGTCTGAGCAGGTGATCGAGGACACGCCCCGGCGTCCCCACGACGATGTGCGCGCCTTTCCGCAGCGCGTCGATCTGCGGGCCATACCCAACGCCGCCGTACACCGCCACGGTGCGCAATCCGGCAGGGGCACACAGCAGCTCCGCCTCCTGGTTCACCTGGCGGGCCAGTTCGCGCGTCGGCGTGAGGATGAGCGCCTGGCACTGATCGCGGGCCGGATCGAGGCGCGTCAACATCGGTAACAAATAAGCACCGGTCTTGCCACTGCCCGTGCGCGCCTGGATCATCATCCCGCGCCCGGCGAGCAGGTAGGGAATGGCGCGCGCTTGCACCGGCATCAGCGTCGTCCACCCCGCGCGAGCCGCCGCCGCGCGCAGCGGTTCGGACAACTGGTCGAGGGAAACGTCGGCCAATGTATTTTGTGGCCCGTCGGTTACGGGCGTTGTTGCTATGTTCATAAGGTTAAGTATACCACATAATCCCACCTCTCAACTTGCCGCTTCCCCGGCGTCGCCTATAATGAAGGTATATCAACAGTTTTTTGCTATGAAAGCCACACATATGGCGTGATTCATAGTCAGGAGGAAAGACCTATGCAAGCGACACTGGACCAGATCAGAAGTCTTGAGCGTCTCTACACCGAAGGCTACGAGGATAGTTTTCTCGACCGCGCTTTACACAAGATCATTAACCACCAGCTCACCCGCGATCAGGCAGATTTCGAGACGCTAAAAAACGACCTGGAATCGTTTGAGCGACGTTACCGGATGGATTCCAGCACATTTTTCAGTCAATACAATGCGGGTCTATTGGGCGATGAAGCAGACCTCGTGGAGTGGAGTGCGCTATACAAGATGTATACCCGTCTACGTGCGCGCCTGAATATCCTTCGCGGTGCAGAAGGATGACCGAGATTGATACGTATCTCGAAGCGCTGAAACTCAAGTTGGTCACCAGCGCCGTTGTGTCTCAATACACCATCGTCAAGGAGAGAGCAACAACGACAGATGGCTATCTACGAGTGCAGATTACACTCTCGAACGGCGATTTTCTTGAGATGACAGAATATTTTGTCCACAGCCAGCGGAAAATCAAGACAGTTGATTATCGCTACCAATGGATGGACGCCACAAAGCGCCACCTGAAACGCCGTTGGGATAACACAGCACATCATCCCGAGATACCGAATTTTCCTCACCACATTCACGAAGGAAGCGAAGACCACGTTGTCGAGGGCAAAAGACTGAACATCAGCCAGGTGTTGGATATGCTCGAAATTCTGCTCACCGACGCACAACACCAGACAACATGAGCGAAAATTCCACCCAACACACGGCGACACGCTACGGTCGCTCAGTCGTAGGCGCGGCGTGGCTGGCCGTGTTCTGTCTCTTCGGCTACCGGGCCACGTTCGCCATCCTCAAAGGGCCGATGGGCCTCACGCTCGGCTGGAGCGCCGCTGAAGTCACCCTGGGCTACTCGGCGATGATGGTGGTCTACGCGGCGACGGCCTACTTCAGCGGCGTGATGCTCGACCGTTGGGGCGCGCGTCCCGTTTATGCGGCTGCCGCCGTTCTGGGCGGCCTGGGATTCGCCCTTACCGCACACATACACACCTATGCCGCTTACCTCGTCACCTTCGGGCTGCTCGGTGGCTTGGCGACGGGGATGCTCTGGGTCACGTCGACCGTCTCGGTGCGGCGGTGGTACATCGGCAATACCTACGCCGCGCGGTGGGGCATCGCCTTCGCCGGAGCGCCGCTGGCGCAATTCGCCCTGGCGCAGTTGGTGCGCCCGCGCCTGAGCGCGGCGCAAGCGACGCTGGAAGCGACGCTGGAAACGACCGTTTTCGCGGCGCCCGACGTGGACGCGGCGACAGTGTCGATTGCCGAAGCGCTGGCCAATCCCCTGATCCGCGCGCAAGCCCCGGTCGCCGCCGCCCTCAGCGCGCTGGACGCGGCCTGGCGCACCGAGATGCTGTTGCTCGGCGGCATCGTTCTGGTGATGCTCGCCCTGGCGGCCCTCATCGCTAGACGCCATCCCGAGCACTACGGCATGACGCCCTTTGGCGCGGAAAGCGTACACACGGCACACGCCCCGCACGTCTGGCCATTGCGCGACGCCTTCTCCCGCTACCCAATCTGGGGCGTGATGCTCGCCTTCCTCACCAGTATGATGGCCGAGTTTCTCATCTGGACGCAGGTGGTGAGCTACTGGACGGACGACGTGGGCTATTCCTTCCAACAGGCGACGGGCATCTACGCCGTCATCGGGTTGGTGGGGATCGTCAGTATGCCGCTGCTAGGCCGCGCCGCCGATGGCCTCGTGGCCGCCGTCTCCCACGAGGCGCGGGGCCGGAAGGTGATGCTGCTCATCGGGCCGCTCACGGGCGCGGCGGCGTGCGGATTGCTGCTCGCCTCGCAAAATCTGGCGCTCGCCTACGCGGCTTGTGTGCTCTTCGCCGTTTACTGGGCCATCGTGCCCGGCTCGGTGGTGGGGTACGCCGGCGCGATCTACGGGCGCGCGTCGCTGGGCCGTATATGGGGATTGGCGACGCTCATCGTGATGGGGATCGGGCCGTTTGCGGGATCGTACATCGGCGGCCTGCTGCGCGATCTGACAGGCAGCTACACCTACGCCATCTACTACGCCCTGGGATCGTTCCTCGCCTCGGCGCTGCTGGCGACGACGCTGCCGCTGGCGTTACGAGAAAGCTTGACTGAAAATGCCTCACCTGTGCTATAATAAAAGCAAATCGATCAAGGAGGTATACGATGGTCGTCGTAGAGCAAATTCAACAACGGCTCCTGCAACTTCCACCTGTTGAACAACGCGAGGTTCTAGACTTCGTCACCTTTCTACAACAGCGGTATGCATCGAAGGTCGTACACCCTGAAACACGCCGTCTGTCCCGACACCCAGCTTTCGGTTCCTGGAAATCACGCAAGATCGACGCCCTGGCTTATGAACAAGCTCTTCGCGCCGAGTGGGATGCGCGCCTATGATCGCGGTCTTCGACACCAATATAATCATTGATGCACTCAATGGCATTCCCCAAGCCGATGCCGAATACCGCCGCTATCGTCGTGTACTCATCAGCCGCATCACCTGGATGGAGGTATTGGTAGGGACGCAGAATCAGGAAGATGAAGCACAGGTACGCGATTTTCTGGACACGCACTTCGAGACTATACCGCTTGACCTAGCCGTCGCGGAAACAGCAATCCGCCTGCGAAGACTGCATCACCTGCGATTGCCCGATGCTATCATCTGGGCTACGGCGCAGGTCTATGCAGCCCAATTGGTTTCGCGCAACACCAAAGATTTCGACCCCGAATGGGCGGGTATCCTCGTTCCCTACACCTTGTAAATTCTGCCTTTATGCGCTATCCAAACGTCGAATCGCGGGCAAAAGCCACCCCAACAGCCCGGTCAACGCGCCGCCCAAACTGGTGCAGAGGAACATCACGGCCATACCTGCGCCCGGCCCTGTCCCCACCAGCCAGCTCAGCGAACCCGCGAGCGCGCCGCCTTCGAGCATCGCCGGCTCGAAAATCCGGTCGGCCAGGAATCCGGCGGCCAGAAACCCGAACGGTTGCGCCGTCACCTGCACCATCTCACGGGTGGAGAAGACGCGGCCCTGCACATCCGGCGGAACAACTTCTTGCCACAGCGCGTAATACGGGCTGACGATGAAGGGGATACTAAAATTGGCGAGGAATCCGGCGATAGACCACCCCGCCACCGAACGGCTGATCCCCATCAGAAAGTCGCAGATCAGGAACGAGAGCGAGGTGCTGAGCAGGTACAACCGCACTTTGCGTCGCGGCCCACCCCACAGGCTGAGCGCCATCCCCCCGACCTGTCTCTTATACACATCTCCGAGCCCACGAGACCGTACTAGATCTCGTATGCCGTCTTCTGCTTGAAA
>OMKS01001988.1_pt1 | contig 17527 bp, 9 predicted proteins | sample 1674721 | NCBI WGS metagenome assembly OMKS01 (sample SAMN06264996, study PRJEB25208) | sediment metagenome | isolation source: hot spring sediment | place: USA: California | collected 2014-09-02
CTCGATCCGGGGCGGCACCGTCAGGTCGAAGGCCTCGGGATCGACCTGGATACCCTCCGGACCGTGCAGCCGGAGCCGGTACGTGTGCTCACGAGCCGAATGATTGAACACCCGCACCTGGAGCGTGCCCGACCCGCCGGGCCGCAGCGACAGTCCGTAGGGGTAGAACCGCACCCACCGCTCGTCGATGCCGTAGTTTGGGTCATCCCACGGCAGCACCTCGGCCAGCAACCGCCGCCGCTCGTGCAGGGCCCGCTCCATGAGGTCGATCTGGGCGTTCGAGAATCGGAACGGCTCAAGGACGTGCTGGTTGACCAGCCACGTGCCCGCGGGCAACCCGCGCACCGCGTCCAGGCAGTACAGGTACCCCAGGCCCTCATGCAGCAGGTTACGATTCTGCAGGCAGTAGTCGTCCATCCCCGTCGGCGTGAACGAGTCCCCCACGAACAGGATCCGCTCGCCGTTTCTCTCGGCCAGCAGGGCGCTGTGGTAGATCGTCTGCCCCGGGAAATCGCGGAACGTCAACCGCAGTCCGTCCCACGGCATCCCGTGGCCATCATCCACGATACGCAGGTTCCGCAGAGGCGGCCGCGCGATGACGGGCAGGCGGTACGCGCCCGGCCTGGCCAGGATGTCATCCAACGGCCGCACCGCGTACACGGGCACGTCAAACTGCTCCAAGAGCTCCTCCACGGCGTCCGTGTGGTCCGAGTGGTAATGCGTGATGAACAACCCATCGAGCCCGCGCAGCGTTCCGCCTTCATTGAGCCGCCGCACCTCCTCCACGATCGCCTTGCCCCCGCAGTCGATCAAGAAGCCCCGGCCGCTTTCGCCGAGCAGCAGGCGTGAGTTGTGAATCGGGACGACCCACGCGGGCGGCCTGGCCACGTGCTCGGCCTGCGCCATCCACGGCACATCGGGATCCTCGCCCAAAACCCGCCGGGCCAGGGTATCGTACCCCTCGCGGAAGTACCACCGTCCCGCGCTGACCGACAGGTAATTGCGGTACACCGCCTGCAGTCTCGCGATCAGGGTGTCGATCGCCTCGACCGGTCGATGAATCACCGGGCCCCGCGCCGGCACCATCACATCCAGACCCTTCGAGCGCAACGTCCGCAGGCTTGTGATGAGTTCGCCCATCCGCCCGGCCCAGCCATGGTAATGCCCGATCCGTGCATCGGGCACGGCATCCTGCAGGCTGTACAGGTCCAGCAAGTGCCCCTGGCCGTAGATCACATCGCCCACGAATCCGTACCGCACGCCATCCACGGTCACGATATACGAGACCGCCCCGCGCGTGTAGCCGGGCGTGTCGACCACCTCAATCGCCAAGCCCCGCCAGTCCAGCACATCGCCGCCCTTGACCGTCCGCCCCACCGGGATCGGCTCGGTGAGGATCTTCGTCGTCTGCTGTTCGAAGTCATAGAATCGCTTCTGCGGCCAGTCTTCCCAGAACCGTCGCGGTTCGTGGAAGAACGCCTCTTCGGCCGCGGGCGCCACGGCGACGGCACCGCGCTCCACCAGGGCCCGCCCGGCCTCGGCGACGTCCCGCCGTGCGTGGGTGAACAGGACCCTCTCGGCGGTCCGCACCTTGTCCGCCGGCGCCCCGTAGACCACCAGGCGCCGGCCATCCTGCTCGATCACGGCCCCGTTCATCGGCCCGACGACAAGGCGCACGTGGTCGCTGAGCCGGTCACTCTGTTCCGCTGCCGCCCAGACGCGCAGTTCGTCGATGGCCGTGGCCAGAACGCCGGCCGAGCCGCGGAACGCCCCGGAGCCGCGGGGCCGGCCGTCCAGCGTGTACCATTCGTAGAAGCCCTCGTTTTCGATGACGCGGCGGACCATCGGACGCAGCTCCTCATACGCCGCCTCGATGTAGCCGTGGCGGATCATCTGGCGGATGATGCGGCCGCCGAACCAGGTCCAGTCGCCGCCATTCTGGTAGCTGTAGGGCCGGGCCATCTGCGGATTCTTGAAGAATCCGGCCGGGTAGGCTGGATACAGCGTCAGGCCGATGGACGTCGCGCCGGCACGGATGCGGTTCTCGATCATGGTCTCAAACGACCGGGCCGCCTCATCGGCCTCCAGCAGGCCCGCCTCGATCGCGACAGCCGTGCCGCCCTGATAGTAGATGACCTGTTCGTTGAACTCATCGGGCCAGGGCGAGCCGTCCAGGTACAGGTGCGGGCGGAACTTGCTGCCCGTCCACAGATGCAGCCGCACGTTGTTCCGCACCGACCGCCACAGCGCCGCCCATCGCCCTCGGTCCGGCGCATCGGGCCCGGCCAGCTCGATGTAATCCCGCAGCGCGATGGCCAGCATGGCGTTGTCGTAGACGTCCACGGCCCGGTGGCTGCGGTCGGATAGATTCACGCCGGGGTTGTCCTCCGGCTGCACGTCCCCCCAGTCCGCCGTCGTCGCGCCCCAGATCAGGCCATGCTGGTCGTCCCATCGGTTTCGCCGCAGGAACTCCAGCGCTAGCCCCATGCGCTCCAGCACGGTCTTACCGTCCACCCGCTCAGTGAGGATGGTCCGGTTGCCGGTGACTCGCACGTATCGCGCGACGGCCTGAATCAGGGAGGTCTCCTGGTCGGTCTCGACGGTGTTCTTGTGGGCCAGGCCGGCCGCATCCAGCCCGTCTGGAATGTCTCCATCCGGCCCCTGCGCGGCGAAGAATCGCAGCAACTGGCTCCGCAGCACCTCCGGCTCGTGGACCTGAATCGCGGTCTCGATGAACGTGTTCAGGTCGCGGATCCACACCTGCGGATAGCCTTGGCCGGCCTCAAAGCCGCCCTTGAGCAGATCGTGGGCCATGCCGGCCACATGCTCCAGGTCGCCATCGGCCAGGATGCGCTCTCGCAGGTCGCGTCGCTCGTTGGCCGGCATCCGATCGGCCATCCGCAACCGCAGCGGCTCACCGCCCATCCGCCACAGCACGATGTCCCGCACCTCGCCGGTGGTCATCCAGGTCATGATCCCCAGCGGCTTGCATAGGTCGACCTCCGGTCGTGTGTCGATGGCGCGCTCGCGGATGTCCGCGTCGATGACCCGGTCGCCCTCAATCCACACCTGGATGCGTTCGTCGGTCACCCGCAGGCGGATCGGGTACCACTTGCGAAACTCGAAGTCCAGCAGGACGGTCGTGTCATTCTCGGCCGCATCGAGCCCGTCGATGTTGGACAGGCCGACCGTCTTGCCGCCCCAGCCGCCGACGATCAGGGAGCAGAAGCTCTGGCCGACGGGAAAGGTCAGTCCGCAGAAGAAATCGCGTCCTTCAATCCGCCGGGCCTCCAGCGTGATCTCGTAATTCGACGAAGGTGCAGGGCCGGTCCAGCGGATGCCCGTCTGTTCAACGCCCCGCTCCAGCCGGATCGCTCCATCCTGGATGCGGACAGCCCCGCTGCCCAGGTAGTCGGCGGCCTGCCATTGCCCCAGGTCCTTGCCGTCGAACAAGGGCTGCGGACTCAGTGTCAGGCCCTGCCCAGACCCCGCACATGCCAGGACCAGAATGACGGAAAGCCCCCACGCGCAGCGGTTAACCCGCCTTTGGATTCCTAACCGTCTTCCGCGCGGACGATGGGCACAAAACCGGAAAAAGTCGGGATGGCGGGTCCTGGCTAGGTTCATGAATTTCTCCAGGTCGGTTTCTCTTGCTGTAAGCTCTGTTCGATCAATCAATTATAGCCCCCACAAGGTGTCTGGGACAATGGCGTTTATCGTGATGGGGGTAAAGCTGACCTTGGCACAAGCACCTGAATCGGTGCAAGAAGTCTGGCCCTTGGAGCCCGGCCCGCATAGACTGTGTGCCTTCGGATGGCCGATGCCGTCCGCTTGGGGAGGTGTTTTGCTGTTCCCGCCGCACCGAGACGGCCGATACACACAAGACCACGATGCAGTCTTTGCAGCCTTGGGGATTGATGATGAGTACACGGCATATGGTGATCGGATGCGTGATGGGCATGCTGGGGACGACGGCCCTGTGTGAGCCGGCCGGGCCGACGGTAAGCCTGAGCTACCAGGACAACGCGACGGGGGTGAACAAGGCCGCCGACTTCCTTTATTTTGTCCCCGTCATTTCCATAACGCCCGTGGATTGTTCGGCCAGCGAAGGGAATACCCAGACCTCGCGGATCACGGACTATCACAGAAGCCTGCAGGGCGACCAGTTCACGGTCGATTGCCGTTTTGAAATGCGGGGCCGGGGCTGGCACAAGAACCGATACGATCCCGCGAGTCTGATCGCCTGGCTGTCCAGGGACAAGGAATCCGGCGACCTCAAGAACCTGCTGGAGTATATCGCGTTTGAGGGCGAGGGCCTTGGCCGGGTTGAGATTATCGGACGTATGGTGGGCGACGAGCCCCAGGTCGAGACTGTTCGTGTGCACTTCAACGCGGACGGACACACCAGCCCCGTGCGGGCGGGTCTATACAACGTCAAACGCAAGGATGGCGGCTATCGCTACGAAAACCGCTACGACCCGCAGGTCGTGCGGATCAATGCGCTGGAGTTTCAGCGATCCGAGGGGACGCCCAAGATGGCGGTGTCCGTCGCGTCGGTCGTCGCCGCGGGCAAGGCCGAGGGCCTGTGGGGACGGATCAAGGGGGCGATTGCGAATCTGCTCATTCCGCCGGTGGAGATCGCCGAGCAGGGCCAGGAGACGATGTTTGAATTCGGCAAGGCCCTCCACGACCGGGCGCCCACGTTCACGTTCCCCAAGGCGAAAAACCTCATCGAGCCCGGCCCCACCACCGCCGACGCCGCGGACACACGCGCCGACCGGTCGTGACCTCGTTCGACCTCGCGGTGACGAGTCGGCAAGCCCGACAGCAATGTCGCTCTTACGGGTTAGTATCGGGCTTCGGCGGTTCAGGGTCCGGCGCCTGGACGGTGACGATCACGCGTCGGTAGGCGAACAGGTTGGGCTTGCCGTTATCTTGCAGTTGCAGGATGACATGAAAGGTCTTGCCCGGTTCTTCCTCGGGCACGGTGAAGCAGGTCTTGGGCCGATCGGGCCCTTCCAGCGAAAGCGGTTTTTGGCTCGTACCCGCCTCGAGGTAGTGCCACCACAGGTAGGTGATCGTATCCCCGTCCGGGTCGCTCGATCCCTCGGCCGAGAGGGATACTTGTGCCCCGGCGGGGGCCGTGATTTCAATGACCCCCTTGCCCTCCTGGCCGTTGACGACGGCGACGGGGTTATGGTTGGCCTGGTCGGCGGTCTCGGCCACGCACCAGTCCATCCGGGCGGCAAAGTCGTTCTGATACGCCTCGCGCCAGCGCCAGATCGTCGCCTGGTCGCTGGTGACCGTGACGCCGCTCTCCGCGGTGACGGTGTCGCGGCTGTCGCGGGTGTTCGTCCAGATCGGGCGGGTCTCGGCGTAGGTCTGGTGCAGCGCGTATCGTCCGCCCCAACCGCCGTAGGCCGGGCTGACGTGACTGGCCAGGCCGTTGTCGATCAGCCCGAGGAACGAGGGCGTGTCCCCTTCCATGATGTATTCGAGCTTCGGGTAGAGCTCACCCAGCGCCCCGTGCCCCTGGATGATGTGCTCCTCCAGCCAGGGGTTGTCCACCAGCTCGAACTTGTGCATCGGCCCGTTGCGATAGAACCGATCGCCGCTGATGCCGGTCCACGTGGCCTTATGGTACTCGGCGCTATCGACGCTGCTGGGCGAGACGATGTAGAACAGCTTGGGGAACGTCAGCCGCAGCCATCGACCCGAGTCGTCCTGGTCGCTGATCGTGTAGACGCGGAGCTTGGCGACGAACTTGTCCACTTCGTCGCTGCCGCGGGAGTTCTTAACGTCCCACAGGGCCTGGGCCAGGCAATTGGCCCCGCCCCAGACGCAGATCCACACGGGCCGCGGGTCGTCCTTGTCGACGACGTTGATGATGTGCCGCGAGCCGTCGGAGGACTTGTCCGCCCCGACCCCGGCCATGCCGAACTCCGGCCGCCCGGCCTTGACCACGGCCTGCAGGGCCTCGGCCGTCGGGTAGCCCGGCGCGTGCTTGAGCAGGGTGTCGCGGACCTTGCCATAGGCCTCGATCCGCTCGAGGATCTTGTCCGGCCGCACCTTGTCCTTGAGCCAGACCGAGGTGGTGGCGATCAGACCCTCGACCTCGAACTCGTTGGCATAGACGAGAAACCGGACGAGCGACTGCTCATCATCCGGCTCATTGCTGATGTCGGTCAGAACAATCACGCGGGGCCTATCGGCCGGACACACCGCCGCCCCGGCCGCCAAAACCAGCACAATCAGCCCCAGCCGGACTGGATTCCGCACAATATCCCTATGCATCATTGTCGCCAACCTCCGCCAATGGGTTTTCCCGCTCATCCTGTCCGGAACCATACTACCATTTTATCCGCTCCGACTCAACCGACAAAGCGATGCTCAACCCGCCCGTTCCTCACGGGGTCCTGTCGCGGGCGCGATACGGGTGTGGCGGTTTCGTTGACAGCCCCGTGTCCGCCGGGCTATAGTGGCCGTTAATCCAGTGTAAATCGGAGGATGTCGGATGATACCGAACATACGGAATCCACGCGCGAGGTCCTTATCAGGTTCGCTGAAAGTGGCGTTTCTGGCCGTGATCGTCTTCGCGGGGCTCGCGGCACAGGCCGTTGGGGGCGATCCACCGGCCCGGAGGATTGACTTGGCCGGGGTCTGGCGATGTCAGCTCGATCCGGAGGATCAGGGGGCGGCCGAGCAGTGGTATCGGCTCGACGCGTTCGAGCACACGGTCCATCTGCCGGGGTCACTGACCGAAAACGGCCTGGGCGACGAGATTACCGTCGATACGCCCTGGACCGGCAGCATCGTGGATCGTTCCTGGTTCACCGAGCCGCAGTACGCGCCGTATCGCGAGCCGGGCCAGGTCAAGGTGCCGTTCTGGCTGACGCCGCTGAAGTACTACAAGGGCGCGGCCTGGTACACCCGCCTGGTACGGGTCCCGCCAGGCTGGAAAGACCAGCGGGTGGAGCTTTTTCTGGAGCGGTGTCACTGGCAGACGCGGGTCTGGGTGGACGGCCAAGCGGTCGGGTCGCGGGATTCGCTCAGTTGTCCGCATGTGTACAACCTGGGGGCGTTGGAAGCGGGGGTGCATCGGATCACCATCTGCGTGGACAACCGCGTCAAGATCGGCGTGGGCGTCAACGCGCACAGCGTCTCGGACCATACGCAGGGGAACTGGAACGGGATCGTCGGGCGCCTGGAATTGCGGGCCCGGCCCCGGGTGTGGATCGAGGATGTGCAGGTCTGGCCCGATCTGGATCGACGGGCGGCCGTCGTTCGGATGCACGTAGGGAATGCCACCGGCGGGGAGATTCGGGGGATGGTCGCCCTTGAGGTCCGACCGCATCCCAATGGACCGGTCCTGGTCCGACGCGAAGTGCCTCTCCAGTGTCCGGCCAAGATGAATGACATCGAGGCGGACTGTATCCTGGGTGATCGGGTCGCCCTGTGGGACGAGTTTTCGCCCAATCTGTACGTGCTTCGCGCCGAAACGCGTGTCGGAGTGGACCGGGACGTTGTGGAGACCACATTCGGACTGCGTCGGTTCGCCACGCAGGGCACGCAGTTCACAATCAACGGGCGCAAGACGATCCTGCGCGGCACGTTGGAGTGCTGCATCTTTCCGAAAACGGGCTATCCGCCGACGGACAAGGCCGAATGGCGGCGGATTCTGCGCATCGCCAAGGCGCACGGATTGAACCACATCCGGTTTCATTCGTGGTGTCCGCCGGAGGCGGCGTTCGCCGCGGCCGACGAGCTTGGCGTGTACTTCCAAGTCGAATGCGCCGCCTGGGCGAACAGTGGTTCGAGCATCGGGGACGGCCGACCCATCGATACGTTCATCTACGCCGAGGGGGATCGGATCATCAAGATGTACGGCAATCACCCCTCCTTTTGCATGCTGGCCTACGGGAACGAGCCGGCGGGCGGAAATCAGCAGCGCTGGCTGGGAGAACTGGTGACGTACTGGAAACGCAAGGACCCGCGGCGACTGTACACCAGCGCCGCCGGCTGGCCGATCATTCCGGAAAACGACTTCCACAGCACACCCGCGCCGCGAATCCAGGCCTGGGGCGAGGGCCTCCGCAGCCGGATTAATGCCCGTCCGCCGGAGACGATGACCGACTATCGCGATTTCGTCGTCCAGCACGAGGCGCCCGTCGTCAGCCACGAGATCGGCCAGTGGTGCGTGTATCCCAACTTCGATGAGATCGCCAAGTACACCGGCGTGTTCCGCGCGGCCAACTTCGAGATCTTTCGCGATTCTCTGGACGCCAACCACATGCTCGACCAGGCCCACGATTTCCTTATCGCCTCGGGCAAGCTGCAAGCCCTGTGCTACAAGGAGGATATCGAGTCGCAATTGCGCACGCCGGGCATCGGCGGATTCCAACTGCTGGACCTGCATGATTTTCCCGGTCAGGGGACGGCCCTGGTGGGCGTGCTCGATGCCTTCTGGGACGAGAAGGGTTATATTACCCCCGCCGAGTATCACCGCTTCTGCGGGCCGACCGTTCCCTTGCTGCGCGTGGCCAAGCGGGTCTGGTCGGCCGATGAGCCGTTCGAAGGGGTTGCCGAGATCGCGCACTTCGGATCGCAGCCTCTGGATCGTCGGTGCGTTTGGCGACTGTGGGATGTCCATGGCCGGGTCGTCCGACACGGGCCGTTGCCGTCGCGAATGATCCCCATCGGTAACGGCACCGAGCTTGGCCCGGTCCGCTTTGATTGGTCGGATGTGAAGGCCCCGGCGAAGGTCAACCTGGAGATCGCCGTCGAGGGCACCGACATCGCCAACGACTGGGACCTGTGGGTGTATCCGCCCGCGCCCCCTTGCTCGGTACCCGAGGGGGTTCACGTGGCCCATGCCCTGGACGACGCGGCCCTGGCGGTCTTGCAGCGGGGCGGCAGAGTGTTGCTTCTGCCTGCTCGCGGCAGCGTCGCCGGTGACGTGGGGATCGGCTTTTCGAGCATCTTCTGGAACACGGCCTGGACGCGTGGTCAACCGCCCCACACGCTGGGAATCCTGTGCGACCCGGCGCATCCGGCCTTGGCGGGGTTTCCCACGGACTCGCACACCAACTGGCAGTGGTGGTACCTGATCAGCCGCAGCCAGGCGATGGTGCTGGACGAGCTGCCGCCGACGTTCCGCCCGATCGTGCAGGTCATCGACGATTGGGTGACGAACCGTCGGTTGGGTCTGCTCTTCGAGGCCAAGGTCGCGGGGGGCAGGCTCCTGGCTTGCAGCATGGACATTGAAGACGACCTGGATGATCGCCTTCCCGCCAAGGCCCTGCGCGAGTCCCTGCTGGAGTACATGGTAGGGGAAAACTTCCGGCCCGCCGAGGAACTGCGGGTCGAGGACGTCCGGGGCCTGTTGCGCCCGCCCCGGCTGATCGATACGCTTGGTGCATGGGTGCTGCGGACCGACAGCCACGAGCCGGGCTACGAGGGCGAAAACGCCATCGACGGCAACCCCAATACGATCTGGCACACCGCCTGGACACCGACGCCGCCGGATTATCCGCACGATATCGTGATTGACCTGCGTCGGCCGGTTCGCCTGCGTGGCCTGACGTACCTGCCGCGTCAGGACATGCGCAATGGCTGGGTCTCGCGGTATGCCGTTTACGTGAGCGACGACCCGGACCGCTGGGGCGAGCCCGTCGCCCGCGGCGAACCGCCGTTGAACCGAGAACTCAAGACGATTCGATTCGACACACCGATGGAGGGACGGTACGTGCGGTTCGTGGCCGTGGCCGGTCTCGAGGGCCAGCGTTTCGCCTCGGTCGCCGAGCTGGATGTGATCGCCGGTGACGGGCCATAGGTTGCTCCTTCTTCTGAGTCCAACGACAAGACAGGAGAGTGTGATGACGCCATACAACACGCTGCGGCGGCTCATCGTCGGGATGATCGTTTGTGTGTTTTCAGGTTTGGGGCCGGTTGAGCCGGCCGTGGCCGTCGAAGACGGCCAGGTCGTCGAGCGGGGGATACCCGAACCGATGAGCGGTCATCCGGGCAACGTGTATCTTCGCGGCCAGACGGTCTGGGTCAGACTGCCCGAGGACATGCCTGATGACGTGAAATCGTGGCGGGTGCTCGACGACACCGACCGCCAAATCGGCCACGGCGATATGCAGCCGGGTCGTACGCTGGTTGCGTCGCGTTTGCGACTGGGCGATCTGGACGTGGGCTGGTATCGCGTCGAGTTCCTGGATGCGGACGGCGACTGCGTTCAGTGGACGACCGCCGCGGTGTTGGAGCGGCTCAAGGCCCCCATCCCACAGGATTCGCCGGTGTGCGTGGATTCGGCGGCGGCCTGGTTCGCCAACAGTCAACCGATGGACCAGGCGAGACTGGCCTCGCTGGCGGCCCTGGCCGGGGTCAACTGGGTGCGCGATCGGCTCAGTTGGCGCGAGATGGAGGCCCTGCCGGGTCAATTGACCCCGGGGCAGACGACCTACGACACCGCCGCCTGGATTCAGACGGACCGCGGGCTGAAGGTGTTGCAGGTCTTCCACAGCACCCCCTCGTGGGCACAGGATACGATTTTGGACGGCGACCTGGCCGGGGGGCGCTTCCCTCGCGATCTGCGGCTGGCGTATCGGTTCTGCAAGGCGATGGCCCGGCGGTTTTCGGGCAAAGTGCACGCCTGGGAACCGTGGAACGAGGCGAATATCGAGATGTTCGGCGGGCACACCGTGGATGAGATGTGCAGCTACCAGAAGGCCGCGTACCTGGGGTTCAAGGCCGGCGATCCCGAGGTCATCGTCGGCTGGAACGTGTACACCACGCTGCCGACCACACGGCACACCGAGGGCCTGCTGGAGAACGAGGCCTGGTCCTACTTCGATACGTACAACATCCACACCTATGAATGGGCCCACGATTACGCGCGGTTGTGGGGCCCGGCGCGGCAGGCGGCCTGCGGAAAACCCCTCTGGGTCACCGAGGCCGACCGCGGGCTCAAGTACGTCGGCCCCGAGCCGTGGTGTGAATTATCACGCGAAGATGAATTACGCAAGGCCCGCTATATCGCCCAGTCGTATGCCTCCAGCCTGCAGGCCGGGTCGGTTCGACATTTCCACTTTGTCCTCGGCCACTACTACGAGAAGCATAACGGGGCGCAGTTCGGCCTGCTGCGCAAGGACATGACGCCGCGCCCGGCCTACGTGGCCTTGGCGGCGGTCGGTCGTCTGCTGGCCGGCGCTGAATGCCTGGGCCGATGGGAACAGCCCGGCCGTCCCGATGCCCACGTCATCGCCTTCCGCGCCCGGCCCGATGGGGTGGAGCGGGACGTGCTCGTCGCCTGGGCGGAGAAACCCGTGGATTGGGCCGAGCGCAACAAGACCCGCGTGCCGTTCTCGTTGCCGGAGGCGTGGAAGGCCGAGTCGGTCTGGGACTATCTGGGTCGGCGGCTGGAGACGATGCCCGCCGAGTTGGGGGGTCGGGCCGTGTTTATCGTTTTGCCCGCCGGGCAGACGAAAGAGCTTGCCCTGGGCAAGCCTGCACCGGCCGAACCCCGCGAGGACAAGGTCTGTCCGATTGTGCTCCAGGTGCAGGTGCCGCGCGGGGATGCGGTGAAGATCGCGCTTATTCCCTGGTCACAGGGCTTCGAATACCGCATCGAACCCGACCGGCCATTCGCCCTGCACCTGTTCGCGTACAACTTCACCGATAAGCCCGTGCGTGGTACGCTGCGTTTGGACTCACTGCCTGAGGGGGGGCAATTGGAGCCCCGGCAGTGGGGCCTGTCGATCGAGCCGATGGATCGGACGGCCTTCAAGGGTGAACTACGGATGTCGGCGGGATCGGGCACGGTCAAACTCGTCGGTGATTTCGGGGCTGCGGGCCGGTCGGTCCTGGCCTTTCGCGTGCAAGCCGGAAATCGGGAGGATTGAAAATGAGATACGAGCGAATAGCGTGGATAGGCGCCGTTCTGATCCTGATAGGGGGTGCATGCGGGCATGGCATGGCCGCCGAAACGACGATGGATAAGCCAGTCCTGATCGAGGTGCGCAAGATCTGGGACCAGGCGGAGCACAGCGCGTTTACCGACCTGATCCGTTTCAAGGACTACTGGTTCTGCACGTTTCGCGAGGCCGACAGCCACGTGGGCGGTCGGGATGGGCGGATTCGGGTGATCACCAGCTCCGACGGTCGTGACTGGGCCAGCGCGGCCCTGATCGCCGAATCAGGGGTGGATCTGCGCGACCCGAAGCTCTCGGTCACACCGGATGGCCGATTGATGATCGTCGCCGGCGGATCGGTCTACCGGGAGCGTCAGTTGGTGGGCCGACAGCCGCGGGTCTGCTTCTCGGCGGATGGCCGGGACTGGACCGCCCCCATGCCCGTATGCGAATCCGGCGATTGGCTGTGGCGGGTCACTTGGCATGATGGGGTGGCCTGGGGCGTGTCGTACCGTGCGGGGGCGCCGGAGGGCGAGGTCCTGGCGCTCATGCGCAGCAGCGACGGCCTGCGATACGAGCGGGTCTGCCCGCTGGACCTGACCGGTCGCCCCAATGAGACCACCCTGCGTTTCCGGCCGGACGGGACGATGCTGGCCTTGGTGCGTCGCGAGGCCGACAACCGCCACGCCATGATCGGCTCCAGCAGGCCGCCCTATACCGAGTGGACCTGGCACGACACGGGCCATCGGGTCGGTGGGCCGAACTTTGTCATCCTGCCCGATGGGCGGATGTGCGCGGCGGGCCGCTCGTACCCCGGCGGGGCGCGGACCGTCCTGGCGCATCTGACCCCCACGGCGTATGAGCCGGTCCTGACCCTGCCCAGCGGGGGTGACACGAGCTATCCCGGCCTGGTCTGGCATGAGGGCCTGCTGTGGATGAGCTATTACTCCTCGCGCGAGGGCAAGACCTCCATTTATCTGGCCCGAATTCGTCTGCCGCAAGGCCGGGACTGACTCGGGCGTCGGTTTTTTTGTTGTGAAGTTGTCACAATACAGCCGCATTCGGCACGAACGGACGGCAGGGGAATTCGGGTTTTGTGTGGGTTCGTGCGTCTTTCCGATTGAAAGCCGATCGTCAGCTTGGTAGGATTCGCATCTTTGTGGCCTAGCAACGGGGCGGTCGCATCTTTTTTGACTCGAATCCGGCGGCCGTCGCGCTGTGCGCGGGCCGTTGCGACAGTGCGGATGTGGATGGGATATGCAGATACGACCTTTTCAAGGATATCGATTTGACGGCCAGGTCGTCGGGGACGTGGGGCGGTGCGTGGCGCCGCCTTACGATGTGATCGATGAGGCGCTGCAACAGCGCTTGTACGAGCGCAGCGAGTACAACATCGTTCGCGTCAGCCTGGGAAAGACCACCCCTCAGGACAACGAGCAGAACAACCGCTACACGCGGGCGGCCGCGTGCCTGACCGAATGGATCAGCTCTGGGGTCCTGAAACAGGACCCGACCGAGCGGATCTATGGATACGTGCAGGACTTCGACCTGGGGGCTCGGCACTACCGGCGCAGCGGCATGGTGGCCCTGGGGGAGCTGGAGGAGTTCGGCAGGGGGGTCCAGCCGCACGAGAAGACGCTCGACGGGCCGAAGGCCGATCGGTTGCGCCTCATGTTGGCCAAGGCCGCCCAGCTCGGGCAGATCTTCATGCTTTACGACGATCCGCAGCGTGTGGACGAGCAGGTGATGACCCGAGCCGCCACGCATCCGATGCTGTTGGACTTCCTCGACGATGCCGGCGTGCGGCACCGCCTCTACGCGATTGACGAGCCCGAGGATATGCGGCAGGTGGCGGACATGATGAGCACCAAGTCGGTGGTGATCGCCGACGGGCACCATCGTTACGAGACGGCCCTCGAATACTACCGCAGGACGCAGAATCCGGCGGCGCGGTTTCGCATGATGATGTTTGTGAACATGCGGAACGAAGGCTTGCAGATCTTCCCGACGCACCGATTGGTCCGCGGCCTGGCGGCGTTCGATCCGGCGGGGCTGCTGGCCCGTCTGGCGCAGCGGTTCGAGATGGTCGATTTTGCGTTCGGGGTGTCCGACAAGGTGGCCGCGCGGGATCGCATGTTCGAGCAGATCCGGACCTGGTGTCGTCAGGGACGCAACGCCTTCGGTTTGTACATGGCCACGGATCATTTCTACGCCCTGGCGCTGCGGGACAGCGCCGTGCTCGAAGCGCGGGCGCCCGAGCTGAGCCCGGCCTCGCGGGCGCTGGACGTGAACGTATTGCACAAGCTCGTGCTGGACGACCTGCTGGGCATCGGCGAACGGCAGCTTGCCGATGAGAGCCACCTGGAATACGTCAAGGACCTCGGCGACGCGATCGACGCGTCGATCGAGCGGGTCGACCGGCGGGAGTGTCAAGCGGCGTTCTTTATGAATCCGACGCGGGTGGAACAGGTCAAGGCCGTCGCCGCGGCCGGCGAACGGATGCCGCAGAAATCGACGTTCTTCTATCCGAAGCTGTACACCGGGTTGGTGCTTCACAAACTGTAGAGGCGGGTCCGCCGGTGAACCGGCGGGAGAAAACAGGCCCAAGAGAGGGTCGCGGCCGAAGGGCCCGAAGCGCAGAGGACTTTTGCATTAGGAGTGGCGAAGATGGCAGATTGGAGGAATCCTCCGAAGTTGTTCATTCCCGGTCCCGTACACGTCTTGCCGGAGGTGCTGGAGCAACTGTCGCGTCCCACCCTGGGGCACCGGGGAAAGGAATACGCCCAGCTTCACGGCGAGACGGTGGAGATGCTCAAGCAGATTCTGTTCACCAAGCAGAGTGTCTTTCTGAGCACGTCGTCGGCCTCGGGCGTCTGGGAGGGCAGCATCCGCAATTGCGTGCGCCAGGATGAGACGGTGCTGTGCACGATGTGCGGGGCGTTCAGCGACAAGTACGCCGACGTGGCCCGGTCGTGCGGGCGACAGGTCGACGAGCTCAAGGTCGAGTGGGGCCAGGCCGTCACGCCGGAGATGGTCGACGCGAAGCTGGCCACGGGGAACTACGCCGCCGTGACGATGGTCTACAACGAGACCAGCACCGGCGTGACCAACCCGGTCTACGAGATCAGCGAGATGCTGCGGGCCAAGTACCCCGAGGTGCTGGTGTTCGTGGACGCGGTCAGCGCCATGGTGGGGTTGCCGCTGCACTTCGACGAGCTGGGGTGGGACATCGTGTTCGCCTCGGTGCAGAAGGCCTTTGCGATTCCGCCGGGCCTGGCGGTGTTCGCCGTCAGCGATCGCGCGCTGGAGAAGAGCAAGACCGTGCCGGACCGGGGGTACTACTTCGACTTCCAGCAATTCGCCAAGAGCGGCGCCAAGAGCCAGACCCCGACTACGCCGGCCATCCCGCACATCATGGCGCTGAACTATCAGTGCGCCCGGTTGCTGAAAGAAGGCATGGAAGGCGTTTGGCAGCGGCACGCCAAGATGGCCGACTTCGTTCGGGCCTGGGCCAAGGAGAGCTTCGCCCTGTTCGCGCCCGAGGACTACGCCTCGAACACCCTGACCACGGTCAAGAACACACGGGGCATCAACGTCGGCGAGGTCATCGCCGCCCTGCAGAAGAAGCACAACGTGGTGTTCGGCAACGGCTACGGCAAGCTCAAGGAGCAGACCTTCCGCATCGCTCACATGGGCGACATCACGCTCGATGATCTCAAGAACCTGCTGAGCTGGATCGACGACGAGCTGGCGTAGGTGGGATTTCGGGATATAACAGGTGGCTTGTGAGAGGACAGGGGGCTAACCAGTCCCGTGGAGCGGTGCTTCCGAGGGTGAAACGGAGAAAGAGGAGGTTGGAGATGTGGCTTCAAGTAAATTTGGCTTCTAGGGGTCTGTGACAAACCCCGGACAGGGATGTCCTCTAGTGTTGTGGAAATAGGGGGGCTTTCTCGGAGAACCGAGGTTTCTCGGGGGGCCCTTTCTAGCGATGTTGATTTCTGGTAGTCCCATCAATGATTTTTTGGTAATTCCTGATGCGGGTCGCCGATACCGAGGTATAATAGCTTCTGTTTTGCGGGAGGATCGCCATGGACAGGCGGCAGATTGGGCTAAAACTCGTTCTGGAGGCCTTGGGGTTAGAGGCCAAACTGGGCACTTTCGATGACCGTCTGATCCTCCAGAAGGCTATCTACTTGGCACAGGAGGCAGGAGCGAATCTCGGCTACTTCTTCCGGTGGTATCTCTACGGTCCGTATTGCCCAGCCTTAACGAAGGATGCGTTTGCCGTCGAAGAGGATATGGCGGCTGGTTTCGACGATGCAGAAGGCTGGATCCTGGGGTCAGATTTGCAGGAAGCCCTGGAGAAAGTCAAACCTCCGTTAGCTGCCGATCCAGCCAGCCGACGTCGGAAGTTGGAATTGTTGGCCTCCGTCCATTTCTTGTTGACGCGAAAGCAGGTCACTTCGGAGAGGGCAGCCGACATCTGCGAGGTGCTTCAGCGTTACAGCAAGGACTTCACCCAGGAGGAAGTTGAACAGGCTCTGAATACCCTGCGCAACCATGGGCTGCTTAAGTGAAATTGCCGGCAAGCTGATTGTCGATTCGATCCACGGGGACATTCATCTCAATCCTTGTGAAGTTCGCGTTATCGGTACGGCTTCGTTCCAGCGCCTGCGTCGACTCAAGCAGTTGGCCATGGCGCAAATGGTGTATCCAAACGCCACGCATACGCGCTTTGCGCACAGCTTAGGCGTTCTGGGAATGATGGTCCGCATCATCCAGGTGGCACAAGAGAATAGTATTCAGTTGTCGCATGGGGAGCAAGAAGAACTTCGCTTGGCCGCGTTGCTTCACGACATCGGACATTATCCGTATTCCCACCTGATGGAAAAGCTGGACGACGTTAAGCTCGTCGAAGAGTTTGTCCAGGATAGGAATCGTGCCGAACAAGCGTACCAGCCGGATCCGTATCCGGATCACGAAGAGGTAGGCCAGCTGATCGCAACGAGTCAGCGTGATCTGGTCGAAGCCATCGGGGGTGCCGAACGAGCAAAGCGTGTCGCAGACCTTTTTGCACGGACTCAAGCTGCGGACCCTGAATTGAGCAAACTGGTTCATAGCAGCTTGGACCTGGATCGTATGGACTATCTTTTGCGTGATTCGCGCGCGACTGGCGTTCCGTATGGTTGTGTCGATGTAAATTACCTGCTCAACAACCTCCGGGTCAGCCCCAGTAAGGTGGTGGGCTTCCGAGAAAAGGCGGTTCCGGCGATTGAACACCTACTGCTGGCTCGGTTCTTCATGCATCGTGTTGTCTATTTCCACAAGACGACATATGGCTTGGAGGAGATATGTCGTCAATTGCTTAGACGACTGCGCGACCGTCGGAGCAAGGACTACCCCATACCGAGAAACGGCGCTGAGGTTCGGAAGCTTGTCCAGGACGAGAAGCGGCTTCCAGAGTTTGTCGATGCCTTCGTGGATGAGATGGTCCGAAAGGCGGTCTCGGACGAAGATTGGACGATTCAGACTTTGGCACGTTGTCTGGTCGGCCGAACACCTCCAAAGCTGTTGAAAGAGGTGCTTGTCTACGAAGAAGCACCTGCGTCTAG